>Ga0207646_10005078_pt1 | contig 13980 bp, 11 predicted proteins | sample KBSK5502metaG_FD_184343 | JGI IMG/M metagenome (GOLD analysis project Ga0207646, IMG submission 184343) | Corn, switchgrass and miscanthus rhizosphere microbial communities from Kellogg Biological Station, Michigan, USA - KBS K5-50-2 metaG... | ecosystem: Host-associated > Plants > Roots >... | reverse complement strand
CTCGAGCTGTCTGAGGCCGAGGTGGAGACTTTCCAGCGCCAGCTCGATTCCATCCTGACTTACATCGAAAAGCTCAAGGAACTGGACACCACGCAGGTCGAGCCGATGGCTCAGGTGCTCTCGGGACTGGCAGGGCGGGTGGCACACAGAATGCACTCCGAAATTCCGTCGGTCATCAGGTGCGGACGGAGTATATCATTCGCGTACGGCCCATTGTAGGTAGCAGATGCGGGTGCGGCTCGACGAACACATCGGCTTGTGCATTCAAGCGATGCGCGGCGCCGCCGACCGCCTCGGCCTGGAGAAAAAAGCCAGCGCCTAGCCCAGGCCGTTCAGCCTCGGCCACCGGCTGACACCAGCGTTCGGGCTCCTGTCCTCGACCCGCGGCCCGCAGCGCTCGGCAACTCTCAAGGCGGGGTGACGTGTCACCCCCTCCCCATGCCGAAGGCATGGCTCTTCCCAGCGCTCTGCGGCGCTCCACGGTAACCGCGCCACAGGCCCTCAGACCGCTTCAAGGCGGCCCAGAGTCCATCCCCGGCCATCGGTCAATAGCCGAGTTTGTTCAGCGGTGCCTCCCGGCGAGCTCTGAATCTGCGAAGCACAAGCTCAGCGCCGCGACTCAATAGATACCACCACAAGGTGCCGACGACTAAAATCCATGCGGTGGCCAGCGCACTGTATTTCCACGCTAGCGCGAACGCCACTAGAGAGATCGGAAGATCTACAAGCATTATGCCCGCCCACACTATCCCGAGGTACTGCAAGCTCGGAATGAGGTGCCCGAGCATGCTAATGAAGCAGGCGCAAAGGTGTAGGAACGGCAAAAAATAAGTCCACGTTTTTCGGTCCGGGCTATTCGTTGCGCTCAAGGGTTATCCTATTTTTTGGGACCACAATTGGAGCACTTTGGATCATTCTTTCCGGTATCCGGGTGCTCATTAAAAAAGTCTATCGCGGCCCCAATAATCGGCCCGACTCCGGTGGTCGGCATGTAGTAAATCAGCCGCGCATCACAGTTTCGGGCGGGTGGCCGAGTTGGCCCACCTCGAGCTGTCTGAGGCCGAGGTGGAGACTTTCCAGCGCCAGCTCGATTCCATCCTGACTTACATCGAAAAGCTCAAGGAACTGGACACCACGCAGGTCGAGCCGATGGCTCAGGTGCTCTCGGGAGTGGCAGGGCGGGTGGCGCACGGAATGTACTCCGAAATCTGTTCTCATCAGGCAAGGACGGAGTATATCATTCGCGTACGGCCCATTGTAGGTAGCAGACGAGGGTGCCGCACCCTTCGGTTTTCAAGGGTGCGGGTGTTTCGTCGATGCGTAACCCTTTGCGGCGCTATTACGGACGCGGAGATCTCCACTTCGTCACCTTCAGTTGTTACCGCCGGCGCCCCTTTCTCGGAACGCGGTGCGCACGGGATCACTTCGTGAAGATACTGAACGAAGTGCGTTCCCGATATAGTTTCCTGCTGGTCGGTTACGTGGTCATGCCAGAACACGTTCACCTGCTCCTCAGTGAGCCCAAGAAGGGCAATCCTTCGAAAATCCTGCAGGTGCTAAAGCAAACCGTTTCCCGCAAACTGCGCGGGAGGCGAAGGAAGTCCTCCGTGAGCCAGTTGTCGTTGCCATTTGGTGATACTCGATGCGACGCAGAACATTTCTGGCAGAGGCGGTTCTACGACTTCAACGTATGGAGCGGGAAGAAACTGAGAGAGAAACTGGAGTACATGCACGCAAACCCGGTGCAGCGGAAACTAGTGCAACATCCGAAGGATTGGCCGTGGAGCAGTTGGTCGTATTACACGAAAGGTGAAGAAGGGTTAACGCGGATCGACGCCATCGGTGAGAGGGCGAATCGGAAAAAGAACCTGCAAGCGGTCAGGAAGGAAAGTCAAAACCCGCACCCTTGAGAACCAAAGGGTGCGGCACCCAAGTGGTCTTAGCGTCTCACTATGCGCCACCCGCCCTGTGCCTTTGGGCGCAAAGAGCGCAAGCGCAGTCAGACCTGCCAAGGTCGCCGCCCAGAAAAGTATCTCTTTCATCGGTAATGCTCCTGCAATTCCTTTTCAAGACCGTTCGCCCCTTTCCAGTTTCCGAATCGGGCCGTCCCACTATGCTAGAATCCGAAACCGGCTTGCTCAGAGTGGCGTAGTTGAACAGGGAAAGCAAATGATCATCAGCCGGGAAGACGTGTTGCGAGTTGCCGAGTTGGCCCACCTGGAGCTGTCTGAGGCCGAGGTGGAGACTTTCCAGCGCCAGCTCGATTCCATCCTGACTTACATCGAAAAGCTCAAGGAACTGGACACCACGCAGGTTGAACCGATGGCTCAGGTGCTCGCCGGAGTGTCAGCGGCGGACGAGATCGCCCTGCGGGACGACCAGCCTGCGCCGTGCCAGGTGGGAGAAGAGGTCCTCAAAGGAGCGCCCGACCCCAGCCCGCCGTATTTTCGCGTCCCGAAGGTGATTGAGCGGTGAGCGCGGCGGCCCAGTGGACGATTGACTCGGTGCGGGCGGCTCTCGGTGCGAAGAAAATCTCTGCCCGAGAACTGACCAGCGAGTTCTACACGCGCATCGAGAGGCACAACCCAGCACTCAACGCGTTCTTGACCCTATCACCGGAGCGCGCCTTCTCCCAAGCGGACCGCATGGATGCCCGGATCGCCCGCGGCGAGCCTCTGCCTGCGCTTGCCGGGGTGCCGGTGGCGATCAAAGACGTGATCAGCACGCGAGGCGTGCGTTCGACCTGCGGCTCGCGCATCCTGGAGAACTACATCCCACCCTACGACGCCTGGGCCGTCGAGCGCCTGGAGCGCGCCGGGGCTGTCCTGCTGGGCAAGACAAACTGCGACGAGTTTGCTATGGGCAGCTCGAACGAGAACTCGGCCTACGGCCCGGTGCGCAACCCAGCAGCGCCCGACCGCGTGCCGGGCGGGTCGAGCGGCGGCTCGGCGGCAGCGGTGGCGGCGGGCCTGGCCGTGGCGGCGCTGGGGACCGATACGGGCGGCTCGATCCGGCAGCCCGGGGCGTTGTGCGGCATCCCAGCGATGATGCCTACCTACGGGCGGGTCTCGCGGTACGGCTTGATCGCGTTTGCCTCCTCGCTCGACCGCATCGGGCCGCTGGCGAGTTCGGTGCGCGACGCGGCGGCAGTGCTAGGCGTAATTGCCGGCCGGGACCCCAATGACTCCACTTCGGCCGCGGCGCCCGTACCCGATTACCTGGCGGAGATGGAAGCGCAGTTGAACGGCCTTCGCATCGGAATCCCCAAGGAGTATTTCGGCGAGGGGATGGACGCGGCGGTGCGCCGGAAGGTGGAAGCCGCGATCGAGCTGCTGAAACGGCTGGGGTGCCGGCTGGTCGAGCTGCGCATGCCGCACACCGACTACGCCATCGCCGCCTATTACATCATCGCCACCGCCGAGGCGAGCTCAAACCTGGCGCGTTACGACGGCGTGCGCTACGGCCTGCGCGTGGCGGGCAGGACGCTTCGAGACATGTACAAGAAGACCCGCGGGCGTGGGTTTGGCCCCGAGGTGAAGCGCCGGATCATGCTGGGCACGTACGCGCTTTCGGCCGGCTACTACGAGGACTACTACCTGAAAGGCCAGCGCGTCCGGACGCTCATCGCCCGGGACTTCAGCGAGGCTTTCCGCCAGGCCGACGTTATCGTGACGCCGACCTCGCCCGTGCCGGCCTTTCGCCTCGGCGAGCGCACCGCCGACCCGCTGCAGATGTACCTGGCGGACATTTACACAGTGACTGGCTCGCTCGCCGGCGTGCCGGGGATCTCGGTGCCCTGCGGGAAGACGCCGGAGGGCCTCCCGGTAGGCCTGCAGATCTGCGGGCCTCCATTCGGTGAAGCGCGGATTCTTCAGGTCGCGCACAATTTCGAGAAGGCCGGCGGAGCGGACCTTTAGAGCGCCTCAGGATGGCCGATATCACGCCAATTATCGAAAAGCTTAACGCTGTCCGGGCGGGGCTCGAGTCGGCTGCCGGTGTCATCCCCGCCGAGCTCTGGGGGAAGCAGCCGCGCCCGGGAGCGTGGTCGGCGGCCGAGGTGATGGCCCACCTGACGATGGTTGAGGGGAAGATCACCAAAGGGGCCGCTCGGCTGGTGAGGAGCGCCCCGCTGCCCGTGCCTTTCTGGAAGCGGCTGCACATTCCCGCCCAACTGGCGGAGTGGCGAGGCTTCCGCGCCAAAACGCCTCTGCCTCTCGACAGGAACCTGCTCGCCGATAAGGAGGTCACGCTTGCCCGGCTTGCCGAGCTGCGCCGCGGCACGCTGGCGCTGCTCGAAGAGCACCGCGGTCGGGAACTGAGCGCATACCGCTGGAAGCATCCCTTCTTCGGCAGCCTGAATTACTACTCCTGGTTCAAGATGATTGCGCACCACGAAGCGCGCCACACCAAGCAACTCCGCGAAATTGCAAAAAGCTTTCAAAAATAGGCAAACTTTTCCGCTTCGAAACTCCAAGGCCAGTGCCTGGCTGCGCAAGCACGGTGTCCGCCAATCCCCGCTAAGCCCTTTTATCTTTTCAGTTTGTGCCCTTCGTACTAGTCGAAAAGTTTTCACAAGTAGAACGGAAAGACTATTGCTGGGGTTGCGTGCAGCCGTTAACATCGCCGCGGCATCAAACTAATTGGAGAGGGGCTGGGCGTGGTCAAAATTAAATCGAGCCAAAAGCTCTTTACCGAAGAAGAAGTGTCGCGGCTGACCGGCATCTGCCAGGAACACCTGCACAGCCTGGGGCGCAGCAAGCATCTGGGTTTCATCGCCCGTGCCGCGGGAGCCGCCGGCGAACAAGCCGAGAAGTGGCTGTTCACCAACTCGGACCTGATGGTCCTGACGGTGCTCTACACTCGCTGCCAGCACTGATTTCAAATTCCACCGGGGTACGATAGAAACGGTCCCGAAACGCTGTGTCGGGGCCGTTTTTGTATTTTGGGAGCCACCCCGAAACCTCCGTAGGGGAGGCATCGGCAATCCCCGCCTCCGGTTGCTGCCCTGCGCCGCCCGCGTTATTCTGGCAGTGGCGTTGGAGGTACCAGACTGGCCAAACCCGCCCAGTGGGCGGGGCATCGTAGTTGTTGGAGCAGGAAGCGAGGCGGGATCCAATTGATGGTCGTGGCAAATCGCAACAGGTTCTGGGCCCCGGGCGGGATTACTGGGCGCCGGATGCCCGGAGGCCTCCAAGCCGGCTCGCGCTTGCTCCTGATCGCGGTCCTGTCATTCTTGGTGGTCCTGGCTTCGCCCGCCGCACAGACCGGCAGTCCCCAGGAAAAGACTCCCGATAAAACGACCGAAGACAAGACGGACCCTTCCCAGGCCGGTCCGGTCGCTCTGCCGAAAGGGAAGAAACTGTTTCTGAAGGACGGCAGCTTCCATCTCGTGCGGGAATACGAGCGAAAAGACGGCCGGGTGCGCTATTACAGCATCGAGCGGTCCTCCTGGGAGGAGATTCCCGCCGAGATCGTGGACTGGGACGCCACCCGGAAAGCGGAAGCCGAGGAAGCGCAGCGGAACAAGGAGATCGTCGAAAAAATCCGCGCCGCCCAGGCGGCCGAGCGCGCCGTGGACGTGGAGGTGGATGCCAGCGTCGAGGTCGCACCGGGAGTTTTCCTGCCCGGAGGAGAAGGGGCCTTCGTTGTCGAAGGCCGGACAGTCACGCCGCTCTCGCAGGTCGGTGCCGAGGCGAAGTTGGACAAGCGCCGTCTGTTGACGCAGATCATTGTGCCGGTTCCGGTCGTGCCCACGCGGCACAAGATCCAGATTCCCGGAAAGCATGCCGGCCTGCGGCTGGCCACCGCTCAGCCAGAGTTCTACATGCGCACGGCCGACGCCCGCGAACCGGAAATGGAGCTGATCCGCGCCGAGGTGAAAGGGGATGTGCGGCTGCTCGAGGTGCTCAGCACGCAGGTCACAGGGCAGCACAGCGAAAAGCGCAAAGCCATCTCCCTCCAGCGCTGGCAAGTCGCCAAAGGACTCTATCGGCTCACGATCAGCCAGTCGCTCGAGCCCGGCGAATACGCCCTGGCGGAAATCCTTCCCGACGGCATGAACCTCTTCGTCTGGGATTTCGGTGTGGACGCCTCGTCGCCGCGGCCGGCCTCTCCGGAGAAGCGCCCGGGTCAGGGTTCGCAAGACTAGCTGGAACAGGCCACGCCCCGACCGTAACGATCTGCCACTCCCGCTCGAAACTACCGGAATGAATTACGCACGGGGAAGAGCAGCCTCGAGACTTCAGGCCGCTCCGGGCAGGAGGGGCTCGCTCCGAGCCGTGGTCTGGAGCGCTTCAGTGAGAATCGCCACAAGGTCCGAAATCCGGAACGGTTTCTGCACCACGCGGGTGTCGCCCCGGCTCAGCATTTCGAGAGTGGATGAGTCCACCAGGTCGCCCGTCATGAAGATGAACAGCGGCTTCTGGATGCTTGGTGCGCCTGCAACGCCTTCGACCAGCCGGTCGAAGACCTCCTTGCCGGAGATCGAATCTGCCCGAGGGCTGGCCAGGTTGATGTCGCACAACACGACGTCGTAGGCGCGCCGGGCAGCCAGGGCGAGCGCCTGCTCGCCGTCCGAGGCGCAGTCCACCACCAGCCCGCGGGCGGAAAGGCCGTCCTGCACCAGTTCGCGGATGCTCTCCTCATCGTCTACGAGCAGGACCGAGAGACCCTGGAGGGAAAGCGATTGCGGATGGGGCATGGTGCCAGCCGGATGCGAGGGGCCGATCGTCTGCTCACCGACGAGGGGAAGGGATACGGTGAAGGAGGTGCCGCCGGTGGGCAGACAGTCAGCCTCGATGCTGCCGCCATGCTCCCGGATGATGGCCATACAAATACTCAAGCCCAGACCGGCGCCGCCACCCGGGCGCTTGGTCGTGAAGAATGGGTCAAAGATCCGGGCCAAGGCCTCGCGGCGGATGCCCACGCCGTCGTCCTGAAAATCCACCGCAACGTGGTTTCCGACACGAGCGAGTCGCACCCGCAGAGTTCCGCGATCGCGGACCTCACGGATGGCCTGCTCGGCGTTGGTGACCAGGTTCAGGAAGACCTGCGTCAACTGGTTGGGGTCACCCATTACGGCGGAATGGTCCGATTCGGAGCGAAATTCCACCGAGATATTGTTCGCCCGCAGGGACTGCTCGTGGAGTTGGAGGGTCCGCTGGACGACCTCGCCCAGGTGTATACGGACCTTGCCCGGCGTCGGCGGCCGGGAAAACGCCAGCAGGCTCTTGACGATGTGGGCTGCCCGGCGGGCCTGGCGATGGGCCAGGTCGAGCTGGCGGCGCGAGGCGTCGTCGGTGGCGCGCTCGAGCAGCAATTCGCTGACCCCCAGGATGGCGGTCAGGGGGTTGTTCAATTCGTGGGCGACACCCGCGATCATTTGTCCCATGGCGGCGAGCTTTTCCGACTGGCTTACCTGCTGCTCAAGCTGTCGCAACTGGGTGACGTCACGGGCGGAAGCAATCACCCCGGCGATCTCGCCCTTTTCGTTGAAGAGCGGGCTCGCGCTGGCGCGGAGGAGCCGCCAGTCCTCCTGCTTGTGCCGCGTTCGGTACTCCATGTTGCCGTGGGCGCGCTTGCCGGCGAGCAGCTCGCGGAACAGCCCGAGCAGCGCCGGGCGGTCTTCGGGGTGGCTCCGCTCACCGAGGTTCCGGCCGAGCAATTCATCGGGCCGGTAGCCCAGGCATTCCGTGATGCGCGGGCTGACAAAGGTGAAGCGCGCCTCGGTGTCGAGCACGACGATAAGATCCGGGAAACTATCCACCAGCCGGCGGGCAAATTCGCGCTCGCCGTGCAGCCGCTTTTCGATTTCCCGCTGCTGCGTGATGTCCACCAACGTGCCCTGGTAGCGGACGAGGCGGCCGGTGGCGTCGCGGATGGCGGTCGAGTTGTCCAGACAGATTGCTGCGCTCCCGTCCTTGCGCCGCAGGGTGAGCTCCTGGCCCTGGGCCCCGCCCGGGTGGTCGGCTCCCCCGGCATCGATCGCTCGCTTCGACGGATCGAAGCACAGCTCGTTGACGGAAACCCCCAGCAACTCCTCCTTGTCGGCGTAGCCCAGCATGCGAGCCAGTGCCGGGTTGGCATCGAGCAGCTTGCCCTCCGGTGTGGTGAAATAGACGCCCTCCTGGAGAGTCTCGAACAGTTCTGTGAAGCGCGCCTCGTTTTCGCGGAGTCTCGTGACGTCCCGTGCGAGTCCCCCGATCCCGAACACCTGAGCGTCCTTGACCATGGCGTGGAGCACGCAATCGAAATATCGCACGGCCGGCCCGGCCCCGGCCTGCTTCAAACGGACGCACAGCACTCCGTCCCACTGCCGCCGCTCGAGCAATTGTGGCAAGGCTTTCTCGGCGGCGGCGCGCCCCGACCCTTTAGGGTCGTCCAAAAACTCGTCCAGGCGGTGACCGATGATTTCGGAGAAGGGCCGTCCAAGCAGGTCCGCGAGGCTGCGGTTGGCCGCCCGGATCTCCCCGTCGAGGGAAAGAGAGAAGAGCAGGTCGTCAAAGGTGTCGATCAGGTCGCGATATCCCCGCTGCGACCGAGAGATGAGCTCGAAAAGCCGGTCGAGCTGTGCGCCGCTGGGCGGCACTGCGGACCGCTGCTCGATGCCGCGTATCAGGCCGCGGAGCTCCGCCATTTGCTGCGAGCGGGACCAGAAGTAAGCGCCGAACAGCACGACCAGCACGACCAATCCGATCGGCAGTGCTTCGAGATGATGGGGCAGGGTTCGAATCGTCTCCCAAGACAGCAGCGCGACCGCCGCAGCCAGCAGCACTAGCAAGAACAGCACGGATCCCCAGATTTTCCTCTGCCTGCGTTCCAGTCGATCCAGCGTCGAAAGCGCCGGCGTGGGGTTGCCGGCTGATTCCAAGCGGCCGGGACCCGGCTGTGTGCGAGAAGTGCTGTGAATAGCCATCGGAAGTCGAGATCTCCCGGACTCGCTGCCCGAAGGAAAGGGACAGGCGAAGATCCCGTGGAGTGAGTCTAGGTCGAGGGAATCCGGGCAGGCAATCAAAACGACGAGGCCTATTTCCAGCCTTGCATCACCTGGCACAATCATGACCGCGCTGCCGCCGGGACGACGCCGAAAAAAATGGGGCGCCCCGGATTGCCGGGGCGCCCCATTCGCCCCCGGGGTTCCCGAAGATTCGGGCGGGGGCCAGGCGGACGGACTTGTTAGCTCTCGGTGACTGCGTCGGCATCCTTGCGCAAGAATTCGAGTGCCGCAGTTTCCTCCGGGGTGAGTTCGGCAGCCGCCGGCATGATTTCGCCGGGTGGGGGCTGCGGCATTTCGGTGAGCAGCGCAATGTTGCGGTAACGTTCGAGACCCGTGCCCGCAGGGATAAGCCGCCCCATGATCACGTTTTCCTTCAGGCCGCGGAGGTAGTCTACCTTGCCGGCAACAGCAGCCTCAGTGAGCACCCGGGTGGTCTCCTGGAAGCTGGCCGCAGAGATGAACGAATCGGTCGAAAGCGACGCCTTGGTGATGCCGAGCAGCAGCGGACGACCGGTTGCGGGGCGGCCGCCTCCGCTGATCACCCGGTCGTTCTCCTCGCGGAAGCGGAACTTGTCCACCTGCTCCTCGAGCAGGAAGCCGGTTTCGCCCACATCTTCCACCTTCACCCAGCGCATCATCTGGCGGACGATCACCTCGATATGCTTGTCGTTTATGTTCACGCCTTGGAGCCGGTAGACCTCCTGGATCGAGTTTACCAAGTAGGCTTGCGTGTACTTCTCGCCGAGCACGGCGAGCAAGTCATGCGGGTTGAGCGGGCCATCGATCAAGGGCTCGCCGGCGCGGACGTGCTCGGCCTCCTGCACGTTGATGTGGACGCCGCGGCCGATGGCGTATTCCTTTTGCGTCCGGCCGTCCTCACTCTCCACGTAAATCTTCCGCAGGCCCTTGCTGATCTCGCCGTACTTCACTACCCCATCGATCTCGCTGATGACCGCCGGGTCCTTGGGCTTGCGTGTTTCGAACAGCTCGACCACCCGGGGCAGACCGCCGGTGATGTCTTTCGTCTTGGTGGTCTCCCGGGGAATTTTCGCCAGCACGTCGCCGGGCTGAACCTCGTCACCATCCTGCACCATCAGGTGGGCGCGGGAGGGCATCAGATATTTCTTGCGGGAGCGGCCGGCCGAGTCGCGGAGCAGGATAGTCGGCTGGTGCTTCTCATCGCCAGGGGGCAGGGTGACCACTAACTGCGCCAAGCCGGTGACTTCGTCCACTTGCTCTTCAATTGTGATGCCCGGCTGCAGGTCCTTGAACTGGACGCTGCCGCCGACCTCGGTGAGGATGGAGAAAGTGTAGGGGTCCCATTCGACCAACGTCTGGCCGAGGGTGACCGGCTGGCCGTCTTCGATCCGCAGCCGGGCGCCATAGACGACGTGATAGCGCTCCTTCTCCCGGCCCTTCTCATCCACCACGGCGATAAGCCCGGAGCGGTTCATGGCAATCAGGGCGCCGCCGCGGCCGCGCACGCTCTTCAGGTCAATGAATTTGACGAAGCCGTTGTTGCGGGCTTCGAGCTTGGATTGCTCGGTGACGCGGGTGGCCGTGCCGCCGATGTGGAAAGTGCGCATGGTGAGCTGTGTGCCGGGCTCGCCGATCGATTGCGCTCCGATCACCCCGACGGCTTCGCCCAGCTCGACCATTCGACCGGTGGCCAGGTTGCGCCCGTAGCAGCGGGCGCAGGCGCCGCGCCGGGATTCGCAGGTGAGCACCGAGCGGATCTTGACGCGCTCGATGCCCGCGGCCTGGATGGCGTTGGCCAGCTCCTCGCTTATCTCCTGGTTGATGTCCACGATCACGTTGCCTTCGTAGTCCTTGATCTTATCGAGCGAGACGCGCCCCACAACGCGATCGCGCAGCGGCTCGACCTCTATGCCCGCCTCGATGATGGGCTCGACGTAGATGCCGTCGGCGGTTCCGCAGTCGAGTTCGCTGATGATGACGTCTTGCGCCACGTCCACCAGGCGCCGCGTCAGGTAGCCCGAATCGGCGGTCTTGAGCGCCGTATCGGCCAGGCCTTTGCGCGCGCCGTGCGTGGAGATGAAGTATTGCAGCACGGTCAGGCCTTCGCGGAAGTTGGAGGTGATAGGCGTCTCGATAACCTCGCCCGACGGCTTAGCCATCAGGCCGCGCATCCCGCTCAATTGGCGGATCTGCTGCTTGGAGCCGCGGGCGCCGGAATCGGCCATCACGTAGATGGGGTTGATGACGCCTTCCTTGTCCTGCTGCTCCATGGCCTTGAACATCTCGTCGGCGACCTTCTCGGTGATGTCGCTCCAGATGGCGATCACCTTGTTGTAGCGCTCGCCGTTGGTGATCGCGCCGTCCAGGTACTGCTGCTGGACCTTGACCACTTCCTTTTCGGCGTTCTCCACCAGCTTGAACTTGTCGCTGGGGATAACCATGTCATCTATGCCGATGGAAATGCCGGCCTTGGTGGCATAGAGGAAGCCCAACTCCTTCAGCTCGTCGAGCATCACGACGGTGCGTTCCTGGCCGAAGCGCAGGTAGCAATATTGCACGAGCTGCTGGACGCCCTTCTTCTTCAGTAGCCCGTTGACGAACGGCATCTCCTTTGGGAGGTGGTCGTTGAAGATCACCCGGCCGACGGTGGTATTGATGAACTGGCGCTTGAGCGTGATGGGCGCGGCGTGGGGCACGTCCTGGTCGTCGTAGGCCGTGGTCAGGTCGATGGCCTCGCCGGTGTGTCGCAGGCGGATCGGGGTGAGCAGCTCCACTTCGCCCGCTTCGAGCGCCAGCAGGACCTCCTCGATCGAGCCGAAGGCGCGTCCTTCACCCTTGGCGCCGGGCTTGGACTTGGTCAGATAGTAGATGCCCAGCACCATGTCCTGCGTGGGTACGGCCAGGGGCATGCCGTTGGCCGGTGAGAGGATGTTGTTGGCGCTCAGCATCAGCACCGAAGCCTCCACCTGCGCTTCTGGAGAAAGCGGGATGTGCACGGCCATCTGGTCGCCGTCGAAGTCGGCGTTGAAGGCGGTGCAGACCAGCGGGTGGATGCGGATGGCCTTGCCCTCCACCAGGGTGGGCTCGAACGCCTGGATGCCCAGGCGGTGCAGGGTGGGGGCGCGGTTGAGTAACACCGGGTGCTCGCGGATCACCTCTTCGAGGATGTCCCACACGATGGGGTCCTGCTGCTCGACCATTTCCTTGGCCTGCTTGATGGTCGTGCAGTGGCCACCGGCTTCCAGCCGGTGGTAGATGAACGGCTTGAACAGCTCGAGCGCCATCTTCTTGGGCAAGCCGCACTGGTGGAGCTTCAGCTCCGGGCCCACCACGATCACCGAGCGGCCCGAGTAGTCCACCCGCTTGCCCAGAAGATTCTGGCGGAAGCGGCCCTGCTTGCCCTTCAGCGTGTCGGAAAGCGACTTCAATGGACGGTTGTTGGTGCCCCGCAGAACGCGCCCGCGGCGGCCGTTGTCAAACAGCGCATCCACCGCCTCCTGCAGCATGCGCTTTTCGTTACGCACGATGACGTCGGGGGCGTGGAGCTCCATCAGTTTCTTCAGGCGATTGTTGCGATTGATGACACGCCGGTAGAGGTCGTTCAGGTCTGAGGTGGCAAACCGGCCGCCATCGAGCGGGACCAGCGGGCGCAGCTCCGGCGGCAGCACCGGGATCACGTCCAGGATCATCCATTCGGGCTTGTTCCCGCTCTTGCGGAACGCCTCGAGCACCCTCAGGCGCTTGGCGAACTTGATGCGCTTCTGCAGGCTGGGGTCGACCTTCATCTTCTCGCGGAGCTCTTCGCTCAGCTTCTCCACATCCACGCGCTTGAGCAGCTCCTTGATCGCTTCCGCGCCCATGCTGGCGCGGAATTGCCCGGCATACTCCTTCTGCAGCTCGCGATACTTCTCCTCGGGCAGCATTTCGCGTTCTTTGATCCCGGGGACCTCGCCGGGATCAATCGCGACGTAGCCCTCGAAATAGAGGATGCGCTCGAGGTCGCGCATGCTGATGTCGAGCAGGTAGCCGATGCGGCTCGGCAGACCTTTGAAGAACCAGACGTGCGAGCAGGGCGAGGCCAGCTCGATGTGCCCCAGGCGCTCGCGGCGCACCTTGCTGAGCGTTACCTCGACGCCGCACTTGTCGCAGATCACCCCGCGGTGCTTCATGCGCTTGTATTTGCCGCACAGGCATTCCCAATCCGTCACCGGGCCGAAGATCTTCGCGCAGAACAGACCATCGCGCTCCGGCTTGAAGGTGCGGTAGTTGATCGTCTCCGGCTTGGTGACCTCGCCGTGCGACCAGGAACGGATTTTTTCCGGACTTGCCAGGCTGATGCGGATGGAATCGAAATCCGCGATCAGGCTGGCGCGGTCATAAGGGCTGCTGCGATACAAGGTCTATTCCTCCCCTCCCGACAACCCTTGGGATGTCGGGACTGTCCCGGTTGCCCGGGACGAATAAACTCTTGACTCCGTTATGCGGCGGCGCTACTCGTTCACCTTCTCCGCTGGCGGCTTCTGCCGCTTCATCAGCTCCACGTCTAGGCAGAGGGATTGCAGCTCGCGCACCAGGACGTTGAACGATTCGGGGACGCCGGGCTCGATGCCCGGTTCGCCCTTCACGATGGCTTCGTAGATCTTGGCGCGGCCGTACACGTCGTCGGATTTTGCCGTCAACAACTCTTGCAGGACGTGCGCCGCGCCGTAGGCTTCCAGCGCCCACACCTCCATTTCGCCGAAGCGCTGGCCGCCGAACTGTGCCTTGCCCCCCAGCGGCTGCTGCGTAATCAGCGAGTAGGGGCCGATGGAACGCGCGTGGATCTTGTCGTCCACCAGGTGTGACAGCTTCATCATGTAGATGAAGCCGACAGTGATGCTTTGTGCGAACTCCTCGCCGGTCATCCCGTCGAAGAGCGTCACCTTGCCGGCATGCGGAAGCCCCGCCACCTCCAGCAGGTGGCGGATCTCGGTCTCCCGCGCTCCGTCGCAGACTGGTGTGGCCAC
>Ga0207646_10005077_pt1 | contig 13982 bp, 13 predicted proteins | sample KBSK5502metaG_FD_184343 | JGI IMG/M metagenome (GOLD analysis project Ga0207646, IMG submission 184343) | Corn, switchgrass and miscanthus rhizosphere microbial communities from Kellogg Biological Station, Michigan, USA - KBS K5-50-2 metaG... | ecosystem: Host-associated > Plants > Roots >... | reverse complement strand
AGCCCGTCAAAATACGCCAGGACTTGCTCCTGCGATGCAGCAAGTGTGTCTTGGATTTCTGAACGTGTCGGCATGCGTGTCCTTTCTAACACTACCGGTACGGATGGTTCCTAGAGAACCGGCTTGCTCTGCTTTCCTCCAAGGCGTTACAAGTTCATCGTGTGTGCCGAGCTGCGGATTACGACGAGAACCCTCGTGTGTCGCTTTGAGAAAGCATCGGGTGGTTCTTTAGCATACCACATCTGGCAGCAGCGATCCTACAGAACTGGCGGACATTTCTGCGCTATTGACAGCCAAACGATTCTCCGCTTTTGTGGTTGCTCAAGCATGGTGGGACAGAGCCGCAACTTGCTCAATGATCTCCCTCAGTACCGTAGCTCCTCGGATGATGTCAGGGATTTCCAGGCTTGCATAGCCTAAAAGCAGACCAGAGCGGTCAGGGGTACCAAGATAGTAGGCATCAAGGGGAGTGACGATGACATTGCGCTGCTGTGCCAGCTGTGCCACGAGCGTGGCATTGATGTTGGCTCCCAGTTCAAGGTAAGCGTGCAGACCAGCTTCCAGTCCGCGTAACCGGGCAAGATGTGTGATGGGAGCAAGTGTTTGCGCTAATATGTGTCGTTTCTCCGCATACTGATGCCGCATCCGTCGCACATGACGATCCAGGTGACCCCTGGAGATGAAGGCGACGAGCAACTGCTGCAGCGGCCATGAGACATGCTCATCGGTCAGTTGCTTGATCTGTCCGATCCGTTCACGCAGCAGGGGAGGAGCCAGCAGATACCCCACGCGCAAGGCGGGAGTCAGCACTTTTGAGAAGGTCCCGATATAGGCCACTCGCCCTTCTTCATCAAGGCTTGCCAGAGCTGGGAGTGGGGAGGTATCGAAGCGAAACTCACTGTCGTAATCATCTTCGATAAGAAGGCTATCGTTGGCCTGAGCCCATGTCAGCAACGCCAGGCGTCGTGAAACAGCGAGCCGTGTTCCAAGTGGATACTGATGCGACGGGGTGGTATAGACCAGTAGCGGGGCGGCGAGTCCATGCGGCAACCGTTCGACTTGCATGCCATCATCGTCAACAGGAACAGGAAAGATGCCTCCTTCCCGGGCCTTCACGATCTGCCGGGCAGCAGGATACCCTGGTTCCTCAAACCCAACGGAATCGCCGGCAGAGAGGGTGGCGCGCACGATGAGGTCAAGCGCGTGCGTGGCTCCTGCTGTAATGAGAATGTCCTCTGGGGTACAAGCCAGGCCGCGAGATCGTCCAAGATAGGCAGCAAGCGCTTCCCGAAGCGCCGGGTCCCCATTCGTAGGACCGTAGCTGTTGGGGGGCAGATGAGCAGTCACCGTTCTCCACGCCTCGCGCCAGAGACGAGGGGGAAGGGACGAGATGGAAGGCACCCCCAGTCGAAACGCGATAGCTTGCGAGGGAAAGGACTCATCACGGGCCAAAGGAGGAGCTTTTCTAAGCCAGCGCGGGAGAGTGTTCGGCGACGGGCGGGTCAGACGTGGCAGTGGGGGAAGATCTCTCGCGACATAGGTTCCTGATCCGTGCCGCCCCTCCAGATATCCTTCGGCAAAGAGTTCGTCATAGGCGGAACTCGTGACCGTGCGCGAGACGCCAAGAGCCTGCGCGAATGTTCGCGTCGATGGGAGCCGCGTTCCTCTTGAGAGGCGACCATCGAGAATGGCTCGTCGTAATTGCTCACACAGTTGCTGATGGAGTGGTGCCGGTGCAGCACGCTCAAGAGCAATGGGCAGCCCGAGATCGGGTGCAATTTTTCCTCTCGGCATGGCTCCTCCTGAAGTGGCTCTTTCAATTTTGCAAGAAGTGGCTCTTTTAGAAAGCCACCTTTTGGCTATAGTATTGTACGTGAGATAGGCACACACAAGCAAGAGGCAACGAAAGCGTTGCGAGCAACCACAACCATGCATAGGAGGAACACTATGACCGAGTCAAATGCACAGGAACTGGATGGACGAGCCGATTTTGATTTCCTCATTGGCCGATGGCATGATCATCATCGGCGACTGCGAGAACGGCTGAAGGGTTCAACGTCCTGGGAAGAATTTGAGGGCACGACGGTGCATCGCAAAATCCTGGGGGGACTGAGCAACATCAGCGAACACCTCATGGATCGAGCTTCCGGGCGCCTGGAGGCCATATCCTTGCGTTTCTTCGATCCCAAGTCACAACAGTGGAGCATCTATTGGGCAGACAGCGTGCGTGGCACCCTGGACACCCCAATGATCGGCGGGTTTACGCAAGGACGTGGAGAATTTTATGCGCAAGAAGTCTTCGAGGGGAGACACATCTTTAGTCGGTTTATCTGGTCGGACATCACCCCTACCTCGTGCCATTGGGAGCAGGCGTTTTCAGCGGATGGAGGAAAAACCTGGGAGACCAACTGGATCTGGGAACTTACCAGATCCCAGGAGTAGCAACCGCCTTGATGAGTGCCATGAGAGCACCATGCACTCAGCCTGGGGAGACGCTGCTTCCCATCAAGGTCATCTGCTCTATCGCGCATCTCTGCAGTTGTCGATGCAAGGTTGAGGCCCCCTTCCGGGTTGAGCGCGGCTGTCTCTGATTTCCCGTCGCTCTGTTCTTTTGTACAGGCAACTTTCGGTCTTCTGTACAGAGACAACAACATCCTCCCTCTCTTATGCTAAAGTGGTGATGCGATGCAGGACTGTTCTCTTTTTCCTGAGAAAAGAGGGAGGTATTGATGTCAATGAAATTTGGACTCGCTCTACCGCAGGGCACGCAGATGGAACTGGCGGGGATCACAGACCCGGTGGAAGCCTACGAGACCATGACGAGTGTAGCTCTAACTGCCGAGGAGGTGGGCTTCGACTCGCTCTGGCTTTCTGATGCCTTCTGGCCTGGCGACAGCGCTCAATTCCTCTTCGAGTGCTGGACCACGACGGCGGCGCTTGCGCGTGATACCAAACGTGCGCGTATCGGTCAACTGGTCACCTACAGTGGGTTACGCCGTCCTGCCTTGCTGGCGAAAATGGCCAGTACGGTGGATGTGATGAGTCACGGTCGACTCACCCTGGGGATCGGTTCAGGCTATCCCGGCCTGGAGGCGCAATTTCGTGCCTATGGCTACGACTTTCCTGAGCGTGCCGTTCGCTCACGGCAACTCCGCGAGGCCGTCCAGATCCTGCTGGCCATGTGGACGCGGGAGGAAGCCACCTTTGAAGGGACGTTTTATCAAGTGCATGGTGCGATCAATCAGCCCAAAGGTGTGCAATACCCCCATATCCCCCTGTTGATTGGTGGCAACGGTGAGCAGACCACGCTCAAGCTCGTGGCGCAGTACGGCGATGCCTGTCACGTCTTTGGTGATCTTGCCACCATTACACGCAAGTTCGCGGTGCTCAAACAGCATTGTGAGGCTGTTGGACGCAGCTATGAAAGCATCCGACGCGCAACCATCGCGTTCTGTCTCATCGCTGATACCGACGAGCAGGCCGAGGCCCGGCTACCTGAGGTGGTGAGAGCCTTCGGCAGCGGTGGGCTGGTTGGCAGTCCCGCAACCATCCGCAAGCGGATCGCAGCGCTGGAGGAAGCGGGCGTGCAGGAGCTGATGCTCAGATTCGTCAATACCCTCGACCTGAACGCAATTCGACATTTCGCGCAAGAGTTCATCGCATAGATGAAGGCGGTGAGGAAAGGAGGGAATTTGAGCGTGAAATGGACGATGGTGGACACCCAAAGACGAGGAATGCCGGTGGAGAGATTCGAACCCTCTGTGCCCTCTGTGTCGTCTCACCTGCCTTTAATCCTTGTTTCATAGCTGTACTCACTCCTCGTTTTGTCTTGTTGACAGCAAAGTTGACAGCAAAAGTCGGAATCACCCCTGCAGCGCATCATTCATTTTGCTCATCGCTTCCCGTTGCATCGTCGGTAGGACGTGGGAGTAGGTGTCCATTGTCATGCTGATCTGACTGTGTCCCAGAATCTCTTGCACGATCTTGGGATGCACGCCCATGCCGAGGAGCATCGTCGCCGAACTGTGGCGCAGGTCGTGAAAGCGGATGTCTGGCAAGCCCGCTTTCTTTAACAATGCTTTGAGTTGATCGAGGATATCCCTTGTCGGATTGAGATGGGTCCCAATCGAGGTGCAAAACACATAGTCGTGATCCTGCCATGCTGATCCTGCCTTGAGCTTGCTCTCTAACTGCTTGGCGCGATGCTGCTTGAGCGCTTCAATGACAAAGGGCGGCAGAAGAATGCTGCGGCGACCTTTCTCGGTCTTCGGCTCTGCTTCCACATATCCTTTGCCTGGCAATTTGCTCGGCACGCGAGTCAGGATGCGACGTACCTGAAGCGTACCCATCAGGAAATTGATGTCCTGCCACTTTAGCCCGATGAGTTCGCCTCTTCGCAACCCGCTTGCCAGGGCGAGAATGAACAGGGCCTCCAGGCGATGACCGCGGGCCGCAGCAAGGAGTTGTTGTACCTGCTCTATACCTAGCGGTTGGATCTCGAAGCGTTTTCGCCGCGGCGGGGAAACGAGATCACAGATGTTCCGCGGCAAGAGGTTCCAGCGGACGGCCGTCTCAAGCGCTTTGTGGAGCACATTGTGAAAGCTAATCACCGTTGTGGTAGAAAGCCCCTCCTCCAGTTTCTTCGTGTAGAATGACTGGAGGTGCTGGGGAGAGAGTTTCTGCAACTGGTGATGACCGATACCCGGGACAAGGTGGAGCCGTACGATCTCCTCGTAGCGCTCATAGGTGCGGGAACGAATGCTCTGTTTGTGAACATCCTCCAACCAGTGGGTTAAGAACTGTCCCACCTTTTGCTGTGGCCCCGTGACAAGCGTGCCTTTCTGCTGGTCATACAGCGCCGCCTTGAGTTGTTCTTGCACCTCCTTGCGAGTCTTACCATAAAACGTTTTCCGCTTCCCATCTTCAACTGAGATACTTGCGGCCCATCGGCCGTCGCTCCGCAGGTAGATGGAACCTTCGCCATGTCCGCGTCTGGCCATAGAATCTTCCTTTCTCTTGGTCTCTCTTGACAGACCTACTCTTAGCATCCTGTAGCAATATTCTTTCTTATAGTACAGGAAATTGGCAATTTATGAACACCTGTCCTATCCAATGAGAGACGAATTTCCTAGTAGCTTATCGATGATGTAATGACGATCGGTAAAGTCGAGCTTAGATTAGTGGTCACCATTGGAGCTGATCAATGAGCGCTGATTCTAGATGTCTCGTTATGAATCAGCGAGAGTACAGGTGTATTCGCTTTTGATGGGTAGCAAGAGCGCCAGCGTGGTGTTAGTCTAGCGGGCTGCTAAGAAGAAGCGCTGCTCATCTTGAGAGAGGCGTGCTGATTGTTCACGCTCCTCTACCCATTTTTGGAGAGACGTTGTTGAAACCCGCACAGCCCTTCCCAGGTGAATGGCGGGAAGGCCCTCTCTATTGATGAGATTATAGACCATTGCCCGGCTCAAGCCAAGCTTTGTTGCCACTTGAGGGATGGTGAGCAACAATGGTTGGGATGCTAGTTCATTTCGCTGCTCCATGATAAATATCCTTTTCCTTTGCTTAGCAGTGAACCGATGCTTCAAGCCAAACAGTCCAATACACTGCCTGGAACAACTGTACTCTCCATTGCCCTCGCATGGTGTGATGTTCTGGCCGATTTCCCCCGTCACTTTGACCGAGTTTTTTCTGGTCACATGCGCAGCAGAAGCGCCATCATCTGTCTCCGCTGATTCGGTTGATGTCACGCGAAAACACGGTCAATGTCTCCCTGGAATTCGGCTAAGAAACGACGATTTTTTACGCCAGGTTCAGGTACAGTTGTTCAAGGTTGCCCAATGTTCCTGTCGTGAAGGAAGATTTTGTCACGCTGGCTGCTCACCGCGAGAAGAGAAGCGGGACCCCCGGCTTCTGTGTGCGGTGAGCAGCCGCCAGTATTTTGCTGTTCAGGAGAGAGACGATGGTCTTGCCTATGCGAACCGGAGTGCAGGCGCTCGCGGATACGTCCGTCAGCGAGTTACTCGAGCAGTGGATCGGTGAACAACTGGGGCGGGGTGATGTTGCCAGAGGCCCTCGGCCGCGCATCGGTGTCCTGGCTGCCGGTGGCACGTTGCGCGATGGCGGGTGGCCGGTCTATGGCAGCGATGCACCCACGGTGCATGCCATCCTGGAGGCGGGAGGCATCCCCTGCCTCATTCCGGCGCTCCCCTTGCTGGAGGGCTACGATCCCTTGCAGATCCTCAGCGATGAGCACACCTTCGCGCTACTCTTTGACGTGTTCTGGCCGGTAGTGCGCACCCTCGATGGACTCATCTTGAGCGGAGGAGGCGATGTCTCTGCCTGCCTGTATGGAAAGCCTCCCCATCCGCAGGTGGAGACCCCCGATCTCTGGCGCGATGTGTGGGAGCGCTACCTGGCGCTCTTGTCCTGGCTGATCTGCCTGCCGACACTTGGTATCTGCCGGGGTATGCAGCTCATGAACGTGGCGCTGGGCGGGACGCTGTACCAGGATCTGCCTGCCCAGTGGCCCAAGGATCGCCCGAAGCTGGTGTGCCATCGAGCCAGAGGACGGGTCTCCTCCTCCAACTGGATCACGCATCCGGTGCAACTGGTGCGACCGGACAGTCGACTGGCGCTGGCAGTGAAAGGGAGAGGCGAACTGGGCCGGCCCGTGCTCGACGCCGTGCTTTCCATGCACCACCAGGCGGTCGAGATGCTGGCCCCAGGTCTGGAGGTGTCCGCCGCGGCCCCTGATGGAGTGATCGAGGCATTCGAAGACGTGTCCCCCTCCCGCTGGTGGGTGGCGATGCAGTTTCACCCGGAGTGGAGTACGCATCTGTCCTGGGTGATGGGTCTGTTCACCACCTTTGTCGATGCCAGCCGCGCCTACAGCTCGGTTCCCCGCGAGGAGATGGAGCCGTTACGCACAGAGATGCGAGACTGGCTGCGCCAGCGCGACCGCTCCTTGCCTCCACGCGGAGCGACATCGCCGTTGGGCATCGACCCACCGCTCACTCCTGTCACCAGACACCCTTCGACCCTGCTTCCCTCTCTCAGGGAGGCGGTCTAGTCGTCTCATCTCGATGCACCTAATGTAAAGAATCCATGCAGCATCTGAGCTGCTTAGCAGGAAGGAGCCACTTGATATGAAGCATACCTCTTCCATCCAACGCGCCCTGGATCTTGTGATCGGGAGGCGGCTATTTACCACATGTTGGTTGAGCGCGAGTCTGGGCATCTCGATCGTCCAGATGCGCTTGCTCGCCCAGGCCTGGCTGGTGCTCCCTCACGCACTCGCGCCCGCCTGCCTGATGAGCGCCTGGATCCTTGGCTCGCTCGTCGGATCGCGCCTACCCAGCGCCACTCGCATAAGGGGAAGTAGTTCTCTTGCCTGCATCCTGCTCTGGTTGATCGGTCCCACGATGGTGTCGTGGCACCCGCCTCTAGGTATGGTGTCGTCCGCTCTGGTGAGCATGATGGCGCTGGCAACTCTTGCTGTGTTCCTTGGGGCAAGCAGCACCGCCTGGCTCGCGCAGCAGCGCTGCTGGCCCGCGGTGGAGGAGCGTCTCGCGCTCGCGCGGAGCCTGGTAGGCCTCACCGTCGGACTCGTGGTCGCCTGGATGCTTCCCGCCTTGGCCGGCCTCATCGCGCTCACCTGCTGCCTCCCCTTGTTGGTGCTCGACTCCCTCCTCTCTGGTCGCGCTCCCCTATCCAGGTCGGGTGGTGTGGCTGCGTCCTGGATTGGCAGGTACTGGTATGCGGACCGCTGGCAACTGCAACTGGATCGGCGCGCGTTGCGAAGGCTCTGGTGGTGGTCCTTCTTGCGCGAACGCTCCCAGGACTCCCAGGGGTATCTGCCCCTCAGCCTGATCGCCAGTGGCAGCGCGGTGATCCTGGGAGGCGTCTGGGGAGCGGTGCCGACGCCTTTCGCGGCAAGTCTCGGCGCGACGCATACCCTGGACAAGCTGGTCTGGCTGCTTGGAGGGCAACTCGTGATCCTGGTACTCGGTACGGGTTTGCTGTGTGGCGCTCGCAATGTCATCGGTTTCCCTGGTCGACCGGTGCCGGTCTCCAGTCGATCTCGTGTACGCACCCTGGCGCTGCTCATGCCACTGGGGATGGTGGTGGGCCTGGTCGCGCTGGGCATGCCGTTCCTGCAGACCCCCTGGTGGCTGGCGGTGAGCCTGGCAGGGTACACGTTGGCCGGTGCGGTGTGGGGTATCCTCCTGCCACGACTGAGGCCAGCGGTCGGTGTGGCGGTAGCGGCACAACACCACCTCTCGCTCGGACAAAACGCCAGGCTGCTGGATTCTCTGCAACTCGCGCATGCAGGCGCGCGCGAGGCGTGTGTCAACCGCTTGTTCGCGACGGTCGAAGGCGTGCTCATAGCGCTCTTCGCGCCGCTCCTTGGGTGGCTGATCGACGAGAGCCGCAGCGTCGATACCGTCCTGGTTATGGTCGGACTGGTGTTTGCGTTGGGTTTGGCGTGCTCCTTGCTCGCGCTCGGTGCGAGCTTTCAGCAAGCTGCTCGAAGGCAGAGGACCCCTAGCCGTCTCGCCGTGGCTCTGGAAGCCTAGCAATACTAATCTTTAAGGAGGAGAAAGACATGTTGGGGAAAGCAACAAACTCACATGTGGCAATAATGAATATCATCCCGGCCCAGGGATATGGCCGTCGCTTTGTAGAGCGCAAGAGGCGCATGTTAGAAGCTCTGGAAGCGGTGATCGAGCGGGGCGCCACAACAGGGAGATATGTGCAGGGCGCGTGTGTCGCCGCCCTGGAAAAGCGGATTGAGGAGCGCTGGAACGTGGCGGCTGCCATCGCGGTGAATTCAGGAAGCTCCGCGCTGCGTCTGGCCTTTGAAGCGTTACGCCTGGAAGCCGGGCGCGAGGTGCTCGTCCCGGCCCTGACCTTTATCTCGACCGCCTACGCCGTCAGTGACGCGGGTCTGGTTCCCGTGTTTGTCGATGTGGACCCGCAGACGCTCACCATCGATCCCAGCGCGGCGCAAGCCGCTCTTACGAAAAAGACTGCAGCCGTGGTTCCGGTGCATGTACACGGGCAGATGGCAGACATGCTCCCCCTGTTGGACCTGGCCGACACCTACGGCCCGTACGTCGTCGAGGATGCCGCGCAGGCACACGGCGCTACCTACACCTGCTCCTCTTCCTCCAGAAGCTATGCAGGGAGTATGGGGGATCTGGGCTGTTTCTCCTTGAACGGGATCAAGAATATGGGAGGGCTGGGTGATGGCGGGATGGTGACCGTCTCGGCACGGCTGTTGGCGCGCGATCGTGCGGTGGCGGACCGGCTGCGCGGCCTGCGTGATCTGGGTCGCTACTCCAATGCGCGCTACCTGCACGACGACTGGGGACTGCGTGCGCGCATGGATGAATTCATGGCGGCGCAATGCCTGCTGGAACTGGCCGAACTGGACACCTGGAACGCGCGCCGCCGGGTGATCGCGGCCCGCTATAGCGCGGCGCTGGCCCACTCGGTCGTGCACGCGCCCGTTACCGCTCTGGGACGCTCGCATGTGTTCTTTAACTATGCCGCACGGTCTCCTTCCCGAGAAGTGCGAGAGCAGTTCGAGCGCTGCTTGAGGGCAGCAGGCATCGAGGTGGTCGAAACCTACACCCTGGTCTCCGATCAGCGACCATATCGGACCGGCAGGCTTCCTTGCCGGATGGAGGCGCTGGAGGTGGCAAGAGCAGTAGCGGGCTTGATTACGCACATCCCGCTCTACCCGGAACTGGAGGAAGAGGAGATTGAGCGCATCGTGACTGCCTTGCAGGGGTTTACCCCAGAGGAATGTGGGACGATGGGTGCTGCATCGCTTGAGTGCCAATCATAGTAGGCTTTTCTTTTCGGGTTTGGCCCATACTCGCCGTACCGATTTCCATGCCGTTGTATGCGCAATACTCTCGCCGACATGAGGAAATCGCCAGCACCGCTCGGTAGGGCACAGTTCGCTTCTCAAACAGCGTCTCGCCCTGACAGGCGAGTAGAGTAGGAAGGAGAGAGATCGCCATGGCAGTGTTTCAAGTTGAGGGCAGGGATGCTCTGCGTATTCTGATTACGGAGCGCCTTGCGGAGGTCTTGCAACAGGCCGACTTCGTGACGCTGCACTTCCCTCGGGTTCAAGCGAGGCAGCCATGCTCATCGACGCGAGAACTGCGCCTGCTCAGACCGGGTGCTTATCTGGTGAGCTGCGCGGGTGGCAGCCTGATCGACGAGGCGGCCCTGCTCGCGCCGCGAGCAGGGCCGCCTGGCAGGGGCAGCGCTCGATGTCTTCAGCCAGGAACCCATCGGAGACGATCGCGTCTTGCGGCGTCTCCTCGCCCACGAGCGCGTGATTGCGACCCCGCATCTGGGGGCTTCGACCAGGGAGGCCCAGGCGCGGGTGGCGACGGAGATTGCCAGGAATGTCGTCTCGGCGCTGCGCGGCGACACCCTCATTGGCGCCATCCTGCCCTCGTTCCCGCCCATTGCTCCTCCTTAGCCAAACGGTGTTTGAGCAGCACCGTCCTTCCACACAGCGTTTCTTCCTCATCGTCCGCCTTCTGCTAACTCTCACTCACCTGTTTCAGGTATGCTATGATGAGGAGAGCAGGGCAAGGAGATCACCCGGTGCGCTCTGCTTTGTCTGGCATACAGACCGATCACGAGAGAGAAGCAAACAGCGATGAGTTTCGCCGACCGCATCCTGACCGAGGACCTGGAACCACTGCGCCAGCGCTTGCTGTTCCACCCGCTCTGGACGGGGCTCGAGCAGGGAACGCTGCCACGCGAGACCCTGCGCGTCTTCGCCTTGCAGGACTGGTGGCTGGTGCGGGAAGCGTACCGCCTCGACGCGCTGGCCGTGGCTGGAATGCCCGACCTGGACCTGCAAGACCTCCTGCTCGCCAAGCTCGTCCCCAAGATCGGCGGCTACCGACTGCTGCTGCACTTTGGCGAAGCGCTGGGTCTCTCACGAGCCGATTTTGATGCGGTGGAGCCGCTCGCGGGTTGCATGGCGCTGACCACTTTCTTCTACTGGATGCTCGCCTACGGCTCGGTCCTGGAGAAAATCGCCGCCGTCGGAGCCAGCGAAGACATCTTCATCCAGATCTGCGCCCGCGTTGGCCCGGCGCTGATGCGCCACTATGGGATGAGCGCGGAGCAGGTCGCCTTCTTTACCGCCCATGAGGAGATCGGGGAGAAGGTATCGCCCATTGATGCGCACCTCCTGGCTCGCTACCAGACAATGGAAGACCGCCAACGCATCACGCGCGCCGTGCGCCTGAGCCATGAGTTCGAGTTGCTGTTTTACGAGACCGTCATGGCAACCTCGCGCTCCGAAACGTGAGCGAGATTCATCGTCTTCTTCCGCATGTTGACCCTGGCCTTGTGCTCAGGAAACCGCCACCGCTCTGCTTGTGCTGTGAGCCTTCTTCGCCTGGAGCGGTTTTGTCTCTTAGAGCCTGTAAAAAAGCAAAGTTGAGTGGAGAGGCCATCTGAAAACGTGGTAGAATCGAGGAGTGAAGACGGGCGCGAGAAAGGAGCGTGAAGGATGGCTATTCGCGTGTGTGTCGCAGGCGCGACCGGCTGGACCGGCAGCGCCGTGACGGGCGCTATCTTAGCCTCAAGCGACTTTCAACTAGTCAGTGCCGTTGCTCGCCGACAAGTGGGAGCAGATATTGGGGAAGCCCTCGATCTTAAGAGAGCCAATGTGCCCATCGTCGCCTCCCTCGAAGAGGCGTTGGCGGTCCCCACCGATGTGCTGATTGACTACACCACACCTGAGGTGGTCAAGGACCACATTCTGGCAGCCCTGGACAAAGGTGTCCGGGTGGTCGTCGGCACCTCTGGGCTGACCGCGAGCGATTACAGCGACATTGAACAACGAGCACAGGCCCGCAGGCTGGGGGTCATTGCGGCGGGCAACTTCTCCATTACGGCCGCCCTGGCCAAGCACTTTTCCTTGATTGCGGCTCAATATCTGCCCTCCTGGGAGATCATCGATTATGCTAGCGCGGCCAAAATCGATGCGCCCAGCGGGACCACCCGCGAACTTGCTGAGGAACTGGCCACCATCTCCCAGAACCACCTGGAAGTGGCTCTTGAACAGACCCATGGCCTAAAAGAAGCAAGGGGAGCCAACATTGACGGGACCCAGGTGCATTCTATCCGCCTGCCCAGCTATGTGATTGCCTTTGAAACGATCTTTGGGTTACCCGATGAGCGCCTGAGTATTCGCCACGATGCCGGCTCTGGTGCCCAGCCCTATGTGAGTGGCACGCTGCTTGCCACCCGCAAAGTGCTGGAGGTGAATGGACTGGTGCGCGGCTTAGATCGGCTCCTGTTTCCTTGAGTACACGCGGGCGAAACATCAGGCGTGCCAATCGTTGAGGACCAGGCAGAAGTGGTTCAAGTGAAGTGCATCGAGCTTGATGTCCCGTTCTGCACCCAGGCCGGGCATACCGGCCCTCTCATGCCGTCCGAACCGGGGCGACCGATCCCCTATCTCGATGAGGTGGCCCTGACCTTCCCTGCCTTGCGCATTGTGGCGGGACACATTGGCTATCGCCTTTCCCGACGAGATGAATGCGTTGGCCTGGAAGCACCCCATCTGTTCAGCCCATCACGGCACGCACGTTTCCCCCGCTGATATTCAAGATGGTTCCATTGCAGAATGGGGCCGTTGCCAGGTAGAGCACGGCATCCGCCACCTCTTCGGGCTCCCCCAACCTGCCCAGCGGCACTCCCCGGCGTTGCAGTTCCAGCTGCTCCGCCGTCTTGCTATCCGTCCCGAATTCCTGCGCATACCCATCCATCAGCCTTTCCACCAGCGGCGTCCGCGTCATGCCAGGCGCAACCGCGCTGACCAGGATGCCCTCGGACGGCAATTCCCTGGCGAGCATCTTGACCAGGCTGTGCACGGCAGCTTTTGCCTGTGCATACGGCCCCAATCGCGCATCAGGCTGCAGACCCTGATCCGACCCCGTGAAGATGATCGTGCCCCCTCCACGTTGTTTCATCAGGGGGATGACCGCCTGGCAGGCATACACGTGGGTAAAAAAGTTGAGCGCGAACCCGCGTTGCCACTGTTCCGCGGTGAGTTCCTCGAACCGCTGCGCAATGAGGAAGCCGACGTTGGCGACCAGGATATCGATGCAGTTCTCGAAAGCGGAGAGGACCTCTGCGATACCGGATTTGACCCCCTGTTCTGTACTCAAGTCCGCCACCGCTGTCCTCACGCTGATCGGCGTCGTTCGCTTCCCACGCACTTCCTGCGCCAGGCGAGCAAGCCCTTCCCCGTTAAGATCAAGCAGCGCGAGGTTGGCGCCCGCCTCGGCAAATGCCAGGGCGATCGCCGAGCCGATGCCACCGGCTGCACCGGTGATGCAGACCACCTTTCCCGTCAGTTTCTTCGTCGTCATTGCTCTGCTCCTTCATTTATTCTGAGAGATACTTTGTCGGTCATACCAGGTCCATCCGTGCGCGCAACGCTCACACTGGTGAATTGATCGGTTGATTCCGACAGAACGATCTTCCTTTCCACCGCCGTCAATCCAGGTGGCGGAATTGAGCCCTGGTGGTCTCAAATGAGCGCTTCGCTTCTTCGTCAAGGGGGAGGCGGCGATGCTCCCGCGAGATAATTTCGACGGCGTAAGGCCCCCGGTATCCCGTCTCGTCAATGGCCTTGAGGAAAGCCGGGATGTCGAGGGCACCTTCGCCGCACAAGCGACGATGGAAGCGCGTGTCGTCCCACAGCGTTCCAACCACGTCTCGGTCAGCGTCATCGAGCTCGACCGCCTTGATACATTGCTGAGGAATCTTCGCCACTTCGGCGTAATCAATCCCTCCGCGCGCGATGTGCCAGATGTCAAGATAGAGACCCCCGTTTGGCTGCGGATCCGCGCTGACCAGTTCCAATGCCGCGGGAACGGTTCGGATGTTGCTGAACGGCATGATTTCGAGCGCAATCGAGGTCCCGTATG
>Ga0207646_10005076_pt1 | contig 13982 bp, 12 predicted proteins | sample KBSK5502metaG_FD_184343 | JGI IMG/M metagenome (GOLD analysis project Ga0207646, IMG submission 184343) | Corn, switchgrass and miscanthus rhizosphere microbial communities from Kellogg Biological Station, Michigan, USA - KBS K5-50-2 metaG... | ecosystem: Host-associated > Plants > Roots >... | reverse complement strand
AAGGGAAACGTCTCATGTTTGCACTGGCGCGTGACATACGGGCCGCGGGCCGGGCCGTGGCGAGCACCCGATCCTTGCTGGCGGCCGCCGCGGCCGCAGCCGCCCTGATTGTGCTCCCGGCGGCAGCGGCGTACGCAGCGGGCTCGCTGTTCCCGCGGGCCGAGCAGGTCAGGCCGCCGTCGGACGCTTCGATCGGCTCGTTCAACTCCCAGCTGTACGCGACTGCCTGCACCGGTGACAGGAACTGCGTGGCCGGCGGGACATACGATGACACGCTGGGCCGGAGTCAGGCGTTCGTTGCGACCGCGTCGCAGGGCTCATGGTCGCGCCGGGTCAAGCTTCTCCTGCCGCCAAGCGCCGCCGCACAGGCTCGTGCTGAGGTCGAAGGTTTGGCCTGCATCAGTGCAGGCAACTGCGTGGCGGTCGGCGGCTTCCGCCACGACGCCGCGAACGACTACGCGCTGATCGCGACGGAAGCGCACGGCAAGTGGAGCCGCGGTTTCGTCCCGCGCCCGCCAGCCAACGCCAACCGCGTGGTGACCTACCTGGACGCGGTGGCCTGCACGTCCAAGGGATTCTGCGAGGCGGTGGGCGGATACACCGACAAGGCAGGCCACTTCCGGGCCATGGCGCTGGCGAAGCCCGCAGGCAAGGGCTGGCAGCAGGCCGTGGAAATTCGGGCGCCTAAGGGGGCGGCCACCGACCCGGAAACCACACCGAACGGGATCGCGTGTACGGCGGTCGGCAAGTGCGTCGCCGTCGGCACTTACAACCTGCCGGGGTCCGGAACCCACGTCCAGGCGATGGGTGCCGTGATGAGCGGAGGCGGCTGGCACCGTGCGGTCCGGATCAGTCTGCCGGCGAATGCGCTGCCCGGTTACCTCTCCTACCTCGACGGCGTGTCGTGCCGCTCAGGCACGTGCACCGCGGTCGGCGTTTACTACTTCGGGACAGATGCCTTCCGTGCGATGTGGGTCACCGAGTCCAGCGGGCGCTTCCGGGCAGGCAAGGAGATCATCAAGGCGCCAGCGGATGCCGCGCCGGTCGCCGACACCGTCCTCGGCGGCATCTCATGCCCGCCCTCCGGCCGTTGCGTGGCGGACGGTTACTACTACAACACCGCGGGCCACCAGGTCGGGATGTACATGACCCTCGCATCCGCTAGGTGGACCGCGTCCGCGCTGAAGCCGCCGCTGAACGCTGGCACGAATTCCTTCCAGCGATCCGCCGTCAACGCGGTGAGCTGCACGGGGACCGAGCATTGCACGATCGCCGGCTGGTACACCGACGCCGCCGGTCACTTCCGCTCGGAGGCGTCGTCCACGAGGTGACTCCGGAGCGGCGGTTCGCCCGGTGCCGCGCCAGCGTTACTCCGCTGGCGCGGCACCGTCGTCCTGCCGGGCATCAGCGCCGCTCGGGTCGGCTAACTTGGCGAAGAAGTGCAGGCCGAGCCAGGCCCAGCCGACGAGAATGCCGACCCGGCCGGTTCTCGTGCGCATGACCTTGGCGATGACCTGGCTGAAGGTGGGGACCTGCGCGCGGCCGGTGCGCGCGGTGACCTCGGTTCCCATCAGCCCGGTCAGAATGATCAGAAACCCGACCACGGTGACGTCGTGGGAGCTCAACGTTCCACCAGGAATGCGCCGAAACCGATCCAGCCGAGCAGCGCCACAATGCGTCCCAACGAGGTCGAGAGCAACGGCTCGGTCAGCGTGCTGATCGTCGGCTTGGCGTAGGACGACTGCGCGAAGGTGGGCTGGCCGACCAGCGCCCCGAGTTCCCAGAGGCACCCGGCGAGCAGGAACGAACCCCAGGGCAGGACACCCGTCCTGGAGAACGGGCCGGGTATATCGCGCCGCCTGGTCGGCCCGCCCCATCCGATGATCACGACGCCCGCGCCGAGGCCGATGACGCCCGCGGTGGCCGGCCATGACATGCGGCTGAACGAGCCGACAGTGAGCGAGTTGACGACCGCGCCCGTGCCGCCAAGGGCGATGTGACGTGGCCGCGGGCGGCCCGCCCGCGGCCGCCAGGCGGCCTCGTCAGACCAGGCCGACCGGGCGTGGCCGTCAGCCAGCCTGGTCGGCGCGGTGCTGCCGCTCGCGCATCCCGGCGTCCCAGGCCAAGGCGATCGCGACGATCGCCAGCAGCAGGCCGTCGAGCGGCTTGCCCGCCAGCACCGTGATGAAGACGATCGCCAGCAAGGTCGCGACGACCGGTTCGCGGGTGCCGGACATCGTGACGAGCGCTTTCGGTGAAGGCCATCGGCCAGTCAGGGCCTCGTAGCGACCGCCTGGCCTCGGGCAACCTCACCCGATCGGGCAGCCCGGATGCGCGCGTGCCTGCCCTGACCCTGTGCTGACCATCAGGCAGCTCTCGTTGACCGCCACGAAGTCCCGAGCGGGAATCCGCTTGAGCAGTTCGACGAGGCCGGACGGCCAGCGGGGGAACGCGGCGCCGCCGAAGTACCAGTTCGAGCCGTTGTCGGCGAGTATCAGCCCGTAGTGCTGCATCTCCGTCAGCACGGCCCTGGCGTCCGCGCAGTACGGCGTCGAGGTCCGGCAGTAGCCCGCCACGTTGAAGCTGAGCCTGAGCCGGAACCTTGCGCCCATCGGCGGCATGTTCACGCTGGTCCCGCTGCCAGCCTGGTGCCGGGCTGGCCAGATGTACGCCGACCTGGTCCGCTCGGCGGTGAACCGGATCGCGTGCCTGATCGGCGTGCCGGTCCTGGCGGCCCTGCGCACCTGGCCGTAGTCGAGCAGGCCCGGCAGGATCGGAAGCCCTGCGGCGTCCGCGGAGGTCCAGCCGGCCGGGCGCAGCTTGCTCGAGCGCAGGTTCCAGATCGCGCCGGAGCCGGCGGTCGGCCGGCTGCCGAACCGGGCGTCGTAAAGCTCATACAGCGTGCAGTTGCTGGAGTCGAGCATGAGCGCGTGCCGGTCGCCGCCCGCGTTCTGGCCGCCCTCGATGCGGGTATCGGAGCCGAACGGGTACGGCCCCGGGTCGCTCTCGCTCGCGTACCTGAAGTGAACGGCCACGAGCGGGTGCGAGCTGGTGACCACGGTGTAGGGGATGCCGTACGGGTAGCCGCCGGGGTTAGGGCCGAAGTCGGGGTGCAGGTAGGTCGAGCCGGCGTTCATGCTCCGTAGCCACGCCGCGCTGCGGGAGTCCACGGGCAGCCTGGAGATGTCGGTATTCCAGATGTTGTTCGCAGGGAATACCGGGCAGCCCGCGAGCTGGCCCGCCGCGCCGGCGGCCGTGCTGCCTGGCGATGCCAGCCCGGCGACCGGCGCGGCGGCCAGGGCGGCGGTTCCCGCCGGCGCAATGGTGGCCGCCGCGCCGCAGGCGGCCACCATCGCGGGAAATGCGAGCAGCAAAGGACGGACGCGGGCTAGCGGGAGCATGCGCACCCCGACGATGCTGGCACAGACCGGCCGGCCGCGCGGGCGCAACGACCCGGCCCGGCGCCGGCGCCGGCGCCGCGCGATGTGGCGGGCCGGTTGCCTGGCACGCGCGCCGTGACGCAGTATCAGGGAATCGCCAGACGCTGGGAGCTGACTATGAAGGTTCCGCTGACCGTTTCCGACTTTCTGCGCAGGGCTGCGCTGGTCTATCCGGACCGGCTGGCCCTGATCGACGAGCCAGGCACGGCCGGGTCGCTCGGCACGATCACCTTCCGCTCGCTGGAGCGCCGGGCGCGGGCGGTCGCCATCGCCCTCGACCAGATGGGCGTGGCGCATGGCGAGCGGGTCGCGGTCGTCAGCCCCAACGCTGCCAGGTTCGGGATCCTGTTCTACGGGGTCAGCAGCTACGGCCGGGTGCTTGTCCCGGTCAACTACCGGTTGAACGCGGACGAGGTGAGCTACATCATCGAGCACTCCGGCTCGACGGTGCTGCTCGTCGACCCCGAGTCCGACGAGGCGCTCCGCGACGTCAAGGCCAGGCACCGGATCGTGCTCGACGGCGTGGACGACGAGCACCTGTTCGCCGAGGCGCCGGACGACGCCGAGCCGGCGTCCTGGGAGCCGGACGAGGACGCGACCGCGAGCATCAACTACACGAGCGGCACCACCGCCAAGCCTAAGGGCGTCCAGCTCACGCACCGCAACTGCTGGCTGAACGCGGCGGTGTTCGGCTGGCAGGCCACCGTCACCGACCGCGACGTGTACCTGCACACGCTGCCGATGTTCCACTGCAACGGCTGGGGCATGCCGTACGCGGTCACCGCGATGGGCGTGCCGCAGGTGGTGGTGCGCAAGATCGACGGCGAGGAGCTACTGCGCCGGATCGGCGCGCACGGCGTGACGCTGATGTGCGGCGCGCCGGCCGTGGTCGCGGCGATCCTGGACGCGGCCAGTGCCAGGCGCGCGGCCGGCGAGCCGGTGCCAGGCAGGGACCGGGTCCGGATCATCGTGGCCGGGGCGCCGCCGCCATCGAAGACGATCGAGCGCGTCGAGGCTGAACTCGGCTGGGAGTTCATCCAGATCTACGGCCTGACCGAAACCGCGCCGCTGCTCACGATGAACAGGCGCCCCGCCGAGTGGGACGGCCTGCCGGCCGCCGAGCGAGCGAGGCTGCAGTCTCGGGCCGGGGCGCCCGCCATCGGCGTGCAGGTGGCGACCGACGGCTCAGGCGAGGTGCTCGCGCGGTCGAATCATGTCTTCGCCGGGTACTGGCAGCAGCCAGAGGAGTCGGCCAAGGTGCTCGTCGACGGATGGTTCTACACCGGGGATGAGGGCCACATCGACCCGGACGAGTACCTGGTGATCTCGGACCGGAAGAAGGATGTGATCATCTCGGGCGGCGAGAACGTCAGCTCGGTGGAGGTCGAAGACTGCCTGTACCAGCACCCGGCCATCGCCGAGGCCGCCGTGATCGGCGTGCCCGACGCCAAGTGGGGCGAGACCGTCAAGGCGCTGGTCGTCGTCAGGCAGGGCCATGAGGTGACCGAGGCAGAGCTGATCGAGTTCTGCCGCTCCAGGCTCGCGCACTTCAAGTGCCCGACGTCGGTCGAGTTGCGCGAGTCGCTGGCCCGCACGGCGACGGGCAAGCTGCAGAAGTTCAAGTTGCGCTCGGCGTACTGGGAGGGGTCCGAGCGGCGGGTGAACTAACGGCCCAGCCCGGCGGGCCGACGTTGAGTCCGCCCGCCGGGAGAACACTGCACGACGGGCTCAGGCAGCTATTGCCGCGGGCCGGTCTTGGTCCGCGCCTTGCCCGGCCGCCGCCGCGGCGGCGGCCGGCTCAAGTGCCACGTCCAGCACCTCGCGCACGTCGCTGACCAGCCGGACGTCCAGCGCTGACCGCACCTTCTCCGGCACGTCGTCGAGGTCGGGCTCGTTGCGCGCCGGGATCAGCACGGTCGTGATCCCGGCCCGGTGCGCCGCCAGCAGCTTCTGCTTGAGACCGCCGATCGGCAGTACCCGGCCGGTGAGCGAGACCTCGCCGGTCATCGCGACGTCGGAGCGGACCAGCCGGCCCGACAGCAGCGAGGCCAGCGCCGTCGTCATCGTGATGCCCGCGCTCGGCCCGTCCTTGGGCACCGCGCCGGCCGGCACGTGCAGGTGCACGCCGCGCTCGGCAAGCTCGCTGACCGGCAGCCCGAGCTCCGGTCCGTTCGAGCGGAGGTAGGAGAGCGCGATCTGCGCGGACTCCTTCATCACGTCGCCTAGCTGACCGGTCAGCGTGACGCCGGTGCTACCGCTCGCCGCGTCGGCCAGCGACGCCTCGATGAACAGCAGGTCGCCGCCTGTCCCGGTGACCGCGAGCCCGGCCGCGACGCCGGGAACCGCGGTGCGCTCGGCCGACTCGGGCGTGAACCGCGGGTGGCCAAGATATTCCTTCAGGTCGGCTGCGTCCACGGTGACCGTTAGACCTGGCTCGGGGCCAGCGGGCCGCACACCCACGGCGCCGGCCGGCTGCGCAACGCCTTGCGCCCCGGGCATGCCGTCCGCAGGGTGACTCGCCTGGGCCAGTTGCGCGGCGATCTTGCGGAGGATCCGCGCGATCGAACGCTCCAGCGCGCGGACGCCGGCTTCGCGGGTGTAATCCGTGGCCAGGCGGCGGAACGCGTCGTCGGTGAACTCGACGTCGGTGGGGTCCATGCCGGCGCGGGTGAGCTGGCGGGGGAACAGGTGGTCGCGCGCGATCGTGAGCTTCTCGTCCTCGGTGTAGCCGTCCAGGCGGATCAGCTCCATGCGGTCGAGGAGGGGCTCGGGGATCATCTCCGCGACGTTGGCGGTGGCGATGAACAGGACGTCCGAGAGGTCGAGCTCGACTTCGAGGTAGTGGTCGCGGAACGTGTGGTTCTGCGCCGGGTCGAGCACCTCGAGCAGGGCGGCCGTCGGATCACCGCGGTAGTCGGAGCCCAGCTTGTCCACCTCGTCCAGCAGGATGACCGGGTTCATCGAGCCGGCCTCGCGGATCGCGCGGACGATCCGGCCTGGCAGCGCGCCGACGTAGGTGCGGCGGTGGCCGCGGATCTCGGCTTCATCCCGCACGCCGCCGAGCGCCACGCGAGCGAACTTGCGGCCCATCGCCCGGGCGACCGACTCGCCGAGGGAGGTCTTGCCGACTCCAGGGGGGCCGGCCAGCGCGAGCACGGCGCCGCTGCGCCGGCCTCCGGCTACAGTCATGCCCCGGTCGGCGAGGCGCTTGCGGACGGCGAGGTACTCGATGATGCGTTCCTTCACCTCGTCGAGCCCGGCGTGGTCGGCATTGAGCACGGCGCGGGCGCCCGAGATGTCGTAAGAATCGTCCGTGCGCGTGTTCCACGGCACGTCGAGGACGGTGTCCAGCCAGGTCCTGATCCAGCCGGCCTCTGGCGAGCTGTCCGAGCCGCGCTCAAGCTTGGCGGCCTCGCGCAGCGCGGCCTCGCGCACCTTCTCCGGCAGGTCGGCGGCCTCGATCCTGGCGCGGTAGTCGTCCTGCTCCGACGTGGGGCTGCCGTCAAGGGCGGCGAGCTCCTTGCGGATCGCGGCGAGCTGCTGGCGCAGCAGGAACTCGCGCTGCTGCTTCTCCATGCCCTCGCGGACGTCGTTGCCGATGGTCTCGGCCACGTCGAGCTCGGCGAGGTGATCCCGGGCCCAGGTCACCAGCCGCTCAAGCCGCTGCGCGGGATCGAGCGTCTCAAGCAACTCGGCACGCTGCTCGACCGACAGGTAGCTCGCGTACCCTGCGCTGTCGGCCAGCGCCGAGGGGTCCGTTATGCGCGAAAGGGCATCAACGACCTGCCAGGCGCCGCGCTTTTGCAGGATTGCGGCCGCCAGGCCGCGATATTCGCGCGCCAGCTCGGCGGCTCGCGGGCCGGCCGAGGGCTCGTCGGCGATCGTGCCATGCACCCACAGCGCTGCACCGGGACCGACCGTGCCCGCGCCGATCTTGATCCTGGCCATGCCGCGCAGGACGGCACCTGGCTTGCCGTTCGGCAGCCTGCCCTCCTGCTCGACCACGGCCAGCGTACCGACCGGCGCGTACTTGCCGCCGATCCGCGGGACGAGCAGCAGTTGCGGCCGCTCGTCGCCGGAGGCAGCCGCGTTCGCAGCGGCGATGGACGCCCGCACCTCAGGCTCCGACGCGTCCAGCGGCACCACCATGGTGGGCAGCACGACGTCGTCATCGAGCGGCAGCACGGGCAGCGTGAGGGTCTCGGTTTCGCTCATCGGTTCTTCTTCCGCTTCGTCCGGTTCATCCGCTTCGTACGCTTCTTGCGGGCCGATTGTTTAGTAGTCAACGAAGAATTACTTAATTACAGATCCTGTGGATCACGGTTATGGAAACCGGCCGGGGAGCCCGTTTGTTCCTGCTGGCGTTCGCGGTGAGCAAACGCCGAACACGAGGCGAGTCTGAGCCGCGCGAGGCGGGCCGTCACGGCGAGCTACTGCTCTGTCTCGGTAGGCTTCTGACCGGGTACGGCAGGACTCGTCGACCATCTGCCGTGGGGAGTGAGGCTGCCGTGCGGGCCAGTGAGGCTGATGCACCGTCCGGGGTCGCGGGAGCTCGTCCTGCCGGGCAGGCATCCGTGGGGGTCTCGCGGGGTCGTGCCGCCGGGCAAGCACTGCGGATCGCGCTGCTCGGGTGCGGCGTCGTGGGGTCGCAGGTGGCGAGGCTGCTCGGCGAGCAGGCCGCCGACCTCGCCGCGCGGGCCGGCGGGCCGCTGGAGATCGCCGGGATCGCGGTGCGGCGGCCCGAGCTGGCGAGGATCTCGGGCATCGACCGCTCGATGGTCACCGGCGACGCGGTCGCGCTGGTCAGGCGCCCCGGCGTCGATATCGTCGTCGAGCTGATCGGCGGGATCGAGCCGGCCAGGTCGCTGGTTCTCGCGGCGCTCGGCTCCGGCCGTTCGGTCGTGACCGCGAACAAGGCGCTGCTGGCGAGCGATGGCGAGGCCCTGCACAAGGCCGCCTGGGCGAACGGCGCCGACCTGTACTACGAAGCGGCGGTCGCCGGCGCGATCCCGTTGCTGCGCGCGCTGCGCGAGTCGCTGGCCGGGGACACGGTCCGCCGGGTGCTCGGCATCGTGAACGGCACAACCAATTTCATACTCGACCGGATGGACTCCGATGGCGCCGACTTCGGCCCGGTGCTGGCCGAGGCGCAGCGACTCGGCTACGCCGAGGCCGATCCGACCGCCGACGTGCAGGGCCACGACGCGGCCGCCAAGGCGGCGATCCTGGCCGGGCTGGCCTTCCACACCGAAGTGACCGCGGCGGACGTGTACACCGAGGGCATCGCGGAGATCACCGCGGCCGACATCGCGAGCGCCAGGACGCTCGGCTTCGTGATCAAGTTGCTGGCGATCTGCGAGCGGAGCGACGGCGGCGTCTCGGTCAGGGTTCATCCGGCGATGCTGCCGCGGGTGCATCCGCTTGCCGCGGTCCACGAGGCATATAACGCAGTGTTCGTCGAGGCCGAGGCGGCCGGCCGGCTGATGTTCTACGGCGCGGGCGCCGGAGGCCAGCCGACGGCGAGCGCCGTGCTCGGCGACATCGTCGCGGTCGCGAGGAACATGCGCGCAGGCATGCGCGGCCCCGAGCCCGCGACCTACGCCGAGCTGCCTGTCGTGCCGATGAGCGACGCGCTCACCAGGTATTACGTCTGCCTCGACGTGGCTGACCGGCCAGGTGTCCTGGCCCCGGTCGCGGAGAGCTTCGCCAAGCGCGGCGTGTCGATCAAGACCGTGCATCAGGAGGGTCGCGGCGACGACGCGATGCTGATCATCGTGACGCACACCGCCCGCGAGTCCGCGCTCGCGGCCACCATTGCCGACCTCGCCCGCATGGAAGCGGTACGGGCCGTCGACAGCGTGTTGCGGGTCGAGGGCGAGGAGGGAGAGTGAGCGAGCCGCTGGGCCTTCAGGCGGCCCGGAGGCGAGCGGGAGGCAGGATGAGCGAGCCGCAGGGCCGCGGTGGCGCCTGGACTGAGGAGCGCGGGACGAGCGACGAGGGAAGGCGCCGCCTTCAAGCGGCCCGGAGGCGAGCGGGAGACGCGGTGATGTGGCGGGGGGTCATCGGAGAATACGCGGCCAGCCTCCCCGACGTCCCCGCGGACGCCGTCGTCACGCTCGGCGAGGGCGGCACGCCGCTGCTTCGGGCGCCCGCGCTGTCCAGGCTCACGGGGTGCTCGGTGTACCTGAAGATCGAGGGGACGAACCCGACGGGCTCGTTCAAGGACCGGGGCATGACCGTCGCCGTCTCGCTGGCAAAGGCACGGGGCGCGCGAACCGTGATCTGCGCGTCAACCGGGAACACCAGCGCCAGCGCCGCCGCGTACGCCGCCCGCGCGGGACTGGACTGCGTGGTGCTCGTCCCGCGCGGGAAGATCGCGCTCGGCAAACTCGCCCAGGCGCTGGTCTACGGCGCGCGGCTGCTCCAGGTTGACGGCAACTTCGACGACTGCCTCGAGCTCGTGCGCAAGCTGGCCGCGAGCAGCGACGTGGCCGTGGTCAACTCGGTTAACCCCGACCGGCTCGAGGGCCAGAAGACCGCCGCGTTCGAGGTGATCCAGGCGCTCGGCGACGCTCCTGACGTGCACTGCCTGCCGGTCGGCAATGCGGGAAACATCAGCGCGTACTGGCTGGGCTACCGTGAGTACCTGGCCGGCGGACGGTCCTCCCGGGCGCCGCGGATGCTGGGCTTCCAGGCCGCCGGGGCCGCCCCGCTGGTCCGCGGCAAGCCGGTAGCGAACCCGGACACCGTGGCCTCGGCGATCAGGATCGGCAGCCCGGCGTCGTGGCGGCTTGCCGAGGCGGCAAGGGACGAATCTGGCGGGATGTTCGGGGCCGTGACCGATGAGGAGATCCTCAGCTCCTACCGGCTGCTGGCCAAGCGGGAGGGCGTGTTCGGCGAGCCTGCGTCGGCGGCCGGGGTGGCCGGGCTGCTCAGGGCCTGCAAGGACGGCGCGGTGCACCCGGGATCCGTCGTGGTCTGCACGATCACCGGCACCGGGCTGAAGGACCCGGACACCGCGATGGCCGGGCTGCCCGAGCCAGCGATCGTGGGCGTGGACGCCGAGGCGGTGGCCGCCGCACTCGGGCTCTCGTGACCGCCGGGCCGGGCGGGGCGGAACCGGCGCCGGCCGCGGAACGCTCGGGCCCATGGCGGGACCGCCCCGTGACGGTGCGCGTCCCGGCGACCAGCGCGAATCTCGGGCCTGGCTTCGACGCGCTCGGCCTGGCGCTCGGCCTGCATGACGAGGTCAGGGCTTGGGTGACCAGCGGCGGCCTCGAGATCGAGGTGGCAGGGGTCGGCGAGCAGACCGCGAGGTGCGGCGAGCAGCATCTGGTGGTGCGGGCAATGCGGGCCGCGTTCGACGTGCTCGGCGGGCAGCCGCCGGGGATCAGGCTGCGCTGTGTGAACGCGATACCGCATGGATTCGGTCTCGGCTCGTCGGCGGCCGCCATCGTGGCCGGGATTCTTGCCGCGAGGGGGCTGCGCATCGGCGGGGAGGAGGAGTTGCCCGGCGACGCGGTCCTCCGGCTCGCCGCCGACCTGGAGGGCCACGCCGACAACGTGGCCGCGTGCCTGGCCGGGGGTCTGACCATCGCGTGGCGCGGGGGCGGCGGTCGCGACCGCGGTCCCGGCGCCGGGACAGGCGCCGGCGGAGGCGCCGGCGGCCTGACGCGGTCCATACGCCTTGACCCGCTGCTGGGGCTGACGCCAGTACTGTGCGTGCCGGCCGTTCCGCTGGCCACCGAGGCGGCCCGGCGGGTGCTGCCGACCGCGATCCCGCATGCGGACGCCGCGAAGAACGCCGCCCGCGCTGCCCTGCTGGTCGCCGCGCTCACGCAGGGCCCGCCGCCAACCGAGCCCGGCATCCTGGTCGATGCCACGGAGGACTTCCTGCACCAGCCGTACCGCGCTGCCTCGATGCCGCACACGGCCGAACTGGTCAGGGACCTGCGGCGGGCCGGCGTTCCGGCGGCCGTCTCCGGGGCCGGCCCGGCCGTCCTCGCCCTGATCTTGCCGGGGGCGTCCGCCGGGCCCGATGCCGTGGCCGCGGTCGCCGCGGAGTCCGGGCACGACTGGACGGTCCGCGTGCTGTCGGTCGACCGCGAAGGCGCAGCCGTCCGGCTCTGACCACGACGGCGCCGGGGCCTGCCTCGCCGCGTTGTCGGCGCGGGCTGGCGACAGCTAGGCGGCGGCGGCCATCCGGCGCAGGACGTCGGCACGGAGCGCGACGGCATCGACCTCGGCGGCCGACAGCAGCCGGAGCGCTCCGTTGTCCCCCTGGTCGATAATCCCGGCCAGGAGATGCCCGGCAGACACGTAGCCGTCGTGCTGGGCTTGGGCAAGGCGCAGGGCGCAGGCCATCGACTCCTTGGCCTCTGCCGTCATCCTCGCGCGCGTCGCTCTCGCCGGCGTGCGCGCGGGGCGATCGAGCGCACCGGGGCCGAATGCCGCCTCGGCGGCCTGCCTGACCTCGTCGAGATCGATGCCGAGCAGGGCGAGCGCATCCGCGTCGAGCGGTGCCGACTCCGGCTGGCCTGCGGCAAGCGTCCTGAGCTTGGGCGCGTTCACGCCCGCGGCGGCGAGCGCTTCCGCTGCCGCTCCCGACCTTGCGTGAGCGAGGCCGAACAAGAGGTGCTCGGCGCCGATCCGGCTCGCGCGGGCCGCGCGCGCCTCCGAGAGCGCGAGTTGGACCGCCTGACGCGCTTGCGTCGTGAATCGCTCGAACATCACAGCTCCTCGCGTTGTCTTGCCTCGTCCGGCCGGCGGCCGGGCGGGTGCACGCGGCGCGGATGCGGGCTAGCCGTTGCGGCTCGCGTACTTCTTGTGCACCGCTTGCTTGCTGACGCCAAGGAAGAAAGCGATTTCCTGCCACGACCAGCCGTGCTTGCGGGCGTTCGCCACTTGCAGCGCCTCCAGGCGCTCGGCCAGCTCGCGCAGTTCCCGCGCCGCCTGCAGACCGGAAGCGGGGTCGGCGCCGCTGGCCGCTTCGGCGAGTCCCATTCCCTGGCTCATATCGTCAATATATGTTGACGATTCGTTGAAGTCAACCTTTGTTGACGCGCATCGGCCTGCTCTTCACCTCCACGGTCCCAGCAGCCGCGTGAGCCCGGCGCGTTGCTACCTTGCCGCTATGCCTCGGGTCGGGCTGGCGACGGTCGCGCGCGAGTGGGCACGGATCGGCTGCATCGGCTTCGGCGGGCCGCCCGCGCACATCGCGCTGCTTCGCAAGCTCTGCGTTCAGCAACGCGGCTGGCTCTCCGCCGCCGAGTTCGAAGATGGGATCGCCGTCACCAACCTGCTGCCCGGTCCCGCCTCAACTCAGCTGGCCATATTCTGCGCGTGGCGGCTGGCCGGCCCGGCCGGCGCGTTGGTGGGCGGCGCGTGCTTCATCCTGCCCGGCCTGGTCGTGATACTCGGGCTGGCGGAGCTGTTCCTTGCCGCGCACCCGCCAGTGTGGGTTTCGGGCGCGGCCGCCGGCGCCGGCGCCGCGGTTCCCGCGGCCGCCGTCGCGGCCGCCGTCGGCCTGATCCCGGCGAGCTGGCGCCGGGCCGGGTTGGCCGCGAGCGGCGACGCCGCGAGTAACGACGCCGCGAGTAACGACGCCGCGAGTAACGACGCCGCGAGCGGCGAGGCCGGGGTGCGACCGCGCTGGCCACGCTGGCGGTGGATCGGCTATCTGCTGGTCGGCGGGGTCGCTGCTGCCCTGGCCGGGGCCTTTCTCGTGCTGGTGCTCGCCGCGTGCGGCCTCATCGAGCTGGCCGTGCGTCGGCCCGCCGGCGCGGGCCGAAGCCGGATCGCGGCCAGGCTGCCATTCGCGCTCGCGGCACCCGCCGCGACCGGCGGGCTGCTCGCGGTGGCGTGGGTGGCGTTCAAGGTCGGAGCGCTGTCGTACGGCGGCGGCTTCGTGATCATCCCGCTGATGCAGCGCGACGCCGTGCATACCTATCACTGGATGACCGGCGCGCAGTTCCTCAGTGCCGTCGCCCTCGGCCAGGTGACTCCCGGCCCGGTCGTGCAGACCGTCGCGGTCGTCGGATTCGCCGCCGCGGGCGTCGCCGGCGGCCTGCTAGCCTCGCTGGTCGCGTTCACCCCGTCGTTCGCCATGGTCCTCGGCGGCGCACCGCACTTCGCCGCCCTGCGCCGCAACGGAGGTGTCCAGGACTTCCTGACCGGGGCCGGACCCGCGGCCATCGGGGCGATCGCCGGGTCGTCGATCTCGCTTGGCCTGGAACTCTCCCAGCTCTGGCAGGTCGCGGTGCTCGGGATCGCGGCGATCTGGCTGCTCGCGCTGCGCAAGAACGTGGTCGCCGCGATCGTGGGGGCAGCCGTACTGGGCGTGATCGCGGCCTTGGCCGGCGCCCCGCTCCCGTGATCATGACCCGGAAAACGACTTTCCCCGAGTTAGCGTCACGCAAATCCGAACAAATGCCTCGTGCTCACGACTCCAATCGGGGGGAAGTGGGCCGGCGGGGCCGGGGAAGTGGGCCGGCGGGGCCGGGGAAGTGGGCCGGCGGGGCCGGGGCGTTGACAGGGGGTCGT
>Ga0207646_10005075_pt1 | contig 13984 bp, 14 predicted proteins | sample KBSK5502metaG_FD_184343 | JGI IMG/M metagenome (GOLD analysis project Ga0207646, IMG submission 184343) | Corn, switchgrass and miscanthus rhizosphere microbial communities from Kellogg Biological Station, Michigan, USA - KBS K5-50-2 metaG... | ecosystem: Host-associated > Plants > Roots >... | reverse complement strand
CTGTTTCGGCGACCAGGTCGCGCTCGAGGCGCTGGTCCGGTTCAGCGACGAGGAGTTGAAGCATCAGGCGCTGTTCCGCCGCATCGACACGATGCTCGGCGAGGTGTTGCCCGCGGGCTATTGCTTCGATGTCGATCCCGACGGCGTCGCCCATGCCGTGCTCGGCCGAAGCACATGGGCGGTATTGGCGCTGACGCTGGATATCGAGCTGTTCAGCCAGCTCCACTATCGCCGGAGCATCGATCCCGACACCGATCTCTCCGAGCTGTTCAAGGACGTGTTCCTCTATCACTGGAAAGAGGAAAGCCAGCACGCGATCGTCGACGAGCTCGAGTGGGTACGTCACGATTCCGGGCTGACCGCGGAGCAACGCGACCGGGGCGTCGACGACTTCATCGAACTGGTCGCCGCGGTGGATTGCATCCTGCAGCTTCAGGTCAAAGCCGACACCGGCTACTTCGCAGCGAAATGCGGCCGTGCGATCGACGCGGCCGAGGCGCAGGCAATTGAGGCCGCCTTCCTCCGGGCCTACCGCTGGCAATACATTCATTCGGGCGCCCAGCACCCGCATTTCGGCAAGGTGCTTTTCAGCCTGATCACCGAAGACCAGGGCCAGCGCATTCAAGCGGCGCTCGCCACGCTCCAATAACCCGGCCGGAACGCCGGCACTCACCCCAGCAAAGGAATTCTATCATGGTTGCCCAACCGAAGACCGTCGAACCGACCATCATCAACGGCATCAATCTCGACGATTTGTTTGGCCTCATCGACAGCGCCAAGCGGGGCGTCGCGCAGGCCAAGACCAAATGGCGTCTCACCACGACCTGGCAAGGCCAGACGCGGAGCCGGGCGCAAGTCGAGGGCTTCGAGATCGGCGGCAAGCGTGTGCCGCGCCGGTTTTCGATCGATATCGACGAACCCTGCGAACTGGGTGGCACGAACCGGTTTGCCAATCCGCAGGAGCATCTGCTGGCGGCGCTCAACGCCTGCATGACGGTCGGGTACGTCGCGCAGTGCGCAGTGCGCGGGATCACCCTCGAAAGCCTGGAGATCGAAACCGACGGCGAGATCGATCTGCGCGGCTTCCTCGGCATCGATCCCGCCGTGCCGGCGGGCTACGAGAAGCTGAGTTATATCGTCCGCCTCAAGGGCAACGGCACCAAGGAACAGTTCGCCGAGATCCACGAGGCGGTGATGGCGACCTCACCGAACTTCTACAACGTGTCCCAGGCCGTAACCCTCAAGCCGACGCTCGTCGTCGAGTAATCGAGGGTTCGGCGCGGTGAGGTGGCCACGGACCAGTGGCTGCCTTGCCCCTTGCTCGGACGAATGTCTCCTTGAGGACCGAGCTCGACGGTTCGATCGCGGTAGCGGGGATGACCGTTATCGGCGCTAAGCAGAAGCTCCCGACGTGTCTCCCGGGCTTCCGCTAAGCGCCGAAAGGCGCCATTGCGCAGTCGCCGCTCCGCTTCTCCGCAGTCCATTCATCTCGGTACGAGATCGACCAGTCGTATTCCATCGGGTCATTCGCCAGCCCTGGCGGGAACTGATATCTCCGGCGACCACGGTTGACCCGCGTCGGTCGGGCAGCCCCGCAAAGGTGGCTGGGCAAAACTATGATCGGGGCGGGAGGAAGCGTAAAAGCGGAAACCGCTCTTACAGATCAGGAGTCCCCAAGCGTGCGCGATCTGATCTGCTCGATCTGAAGGACACCAACTCAGCCGGGTCCAGCGCGAATTTTGGCCGACCGACCAATCGGCCAGCTATAGGATGTACGCCCGCACCGCGGCAGTGGGAACGGCGTGAACATCGAGTGCGCTCCTCCGGGAGAGCGGCAGTACATCGTCGCAAGGAACCCGTCTCTGCGGTGGCACGAATGCGCGAGACCGAATGTCGTTCCTGACCTCCCGTGAGAAACTCGCTCCCCAGGGCATCGGCAAATCAGTTCCGCGCCGCGAGGATGCGCGATTGCTGACGGGCGGCGGGCGGTACGCCAACGATTTCAGCCTGCCCGGCCAGGCCTACGCATATTTTGTGCGCTCGCCTCACGCGCACGCGTCGATCGTGAAGATCGATGCGGCTCAGGCGAGCGGCGGCCCCGGCGTGCTGGCGGTGCTGACAGGCAATGATGCGACGGGGGACGGGTTGCGACCAATCCCGCACAGCCCGGTACCGACAAACCCGCACGAAGTGCCGCTGCGCAATCGCGGCGGCGCCGATTTCTTTATCGCGCCACATCCGGTTCTTGCCCGTGATGCCGTGCGCTATGTCGGCGAACCGGTGGCGGTCGTCGTCGCGGAAACGCTATGCCAAGCGATGGATGCCGCGGAGCGCGTCGATGTGGTCTACGAGCCGCTTCCCGCCGTCGCCCGGTCGGCGGATGCGCTGTCTTCCGGAGCGCCGCTGGTATGGGAGCAGCACGGCTCGAATCTGTGCGTCGACTCGGAGGCGGGCGACAAGCAGCTGACCGATGCGGCTTTCGCACGCGCGGCGCATGTCGTGCGGCTGGCGACGATGATCAACCGCGTCACCGGCGTGCCGATGGAATTGCGGGCCGTGGTTGGCGTCTATGATGACGCCGCAGGACAGTTCACCGTGTACACCAGCGCGGGAGGCGGGGTCACCCGGCAGCGGGAGGACATTGCCGGCGCGCTTGCCGTGGCGAAAGACGCGGTGCGCGTGATCTCCGGCGATGTCGGCGGGAATTTCGGCACCCGCAACAATACCTGCCCGGAGTTTGCGCTGGTCGCCTGGGCGGCAAAACGCGTCGGACGGTCGGTCAAGTGGAGCGGCGAGCGGCGCGACGCGTTTCTGACCGATTTTCACGGCCGCGACCTGAATTCGGAAGCCGAGCTTGCCCTGGACGCGGACGGAAACTTCCTCGCCTTGCGGGCGGTAAACACCAGCAATCTCGGCGCCAGTGCGATCTCCTTTGTGCCCTTGGCGAAAGGCATCGCGGTGTCGTCGAGCGTGTACCACATCCCTTCCTCGTATATGCGCGGCGTCGGAGTTGTCACGAATACCTCGCCGACCTCCGCCTATCGCAGCGCCGGGCGCCCGGAGGTCATGTTTGTCCTCGAGCGCATGATCGACATCGCGTGCCGCCGCCATGGCTTCGACCGGCTCGAGTTGCGGCGGCGCAACCTCGTGATGCCGGAGGCGATGCCCTACCAAAATCCTTTGGGTCTGGTTTATGACAGCGGCGATTACCCCGCATCGCTGCAGCGCGCCATCGAGCTGGGGAACTGGGCAGGATTTGAGCCCCGCCGTGCCGAGGCCCGCCGGCGCGGCCGCTGTTGCGGCATCGGGATCGCGAATTCGATCGAGCTGAATACCGGAGCGCCGCGCGAGCGGGCCGAAATGACGATCGATCCCTCCGGCACGATCGAGCTGGTGCTCGGCACGATGTCGGCGGGCCAGGGTCACGAAACGAGCTTTGCGCAGATCGTCAGCGAATGGCTGGGGGTCGATCCCGAACAAGTGAGACTCGTCACCGGCGACACCGACCGGGTGCAGGCAGGCGGAGGCTCGGCATCGGCGCGCTCTTTGCGGCTCGGGGCGTGGGTGATGGCCAAGGCAGCAGACGATATTGTCGAGAAAGGACGCCGGATCGCGGCCGCGATGCTGGAGGTCGCGGAGGCGGATATCGAATTTGCCCGGCAGCGCTTCCTCGTCAAGGGAACCGACCGCTCCGTCGGCCTTTTTGAGGCCGCCGCCGCGGCTCTTGAAAGCGACCTCCCGGCCGATCTGCGAGGGCCGTTGATGGGGATTTCCGATCAGGTCATGAGCCTGCCGTCTTTCGCATACACCTGCGCCGTCTGCGAAGTAGAGGTCGACCCGGAGACCGGAGTTGTCGAAATCGTCCAGTATGCGTCGATCGATGATTGCGGCCGGGCGGTAAACCCGATGCTGGTCCATGGCCAGAGCCACGGCGGCATCGCGCAAGGCATCGGCCAGGCGCTGTGGGAAGAATGCTGCTACGACCGCGACACGGCCCAGCTGCTGTCCGGCTCGTTGATGGATTACGCGATGCCGCGGGCCGACAGCTTGCCGCTTTTTCAGACCGAGATCAGCGAGGTGCCGTCGACCACCAACCCGCTCGGGATGCGGGGCGGCAGCGAGGGCGGCATCACGCCGGGGTTGGCGGTCGTCGCAAACGCGATCGTCGATGCGCTGGCGGAGTTCGGCGTCGAGCACATCGAGCTGCCGGCCACGCCGGAGCGCGTGTGGCGCGCGATCCGGAACTCGCGACGGCAGCAGTAGGTCTGTTTTCGGGGCTTATTCGGGCGCGCGATCCAGGATGCTCCTTAATGTGACCGCCCCATTCAGCCCGGCGGCGGCCGTGTGGCCTCCGTCGGCGATCCGGCGGCGCTGGGCCTCTTCCCAATGCCGGCCGTCGAAGAAGCGGGTGGGCTTGAGGCTCGGCCCGTCGATGCCGTCGAGGCAGCGTGCATTGACGGTGATCCTGTCGGGCTGAGAGCGCGGCACGTAGAACGCATGCATGCCGCAATGCGAGCAGAAGGTGTGCTGGGCCACGCCGGTGCCGAAGGTGTAGACCGTCAGCGCGCTCTTGCCGTGCAGCAATTCGAAATCCTCTGGCGCGGTCGGCAGGTGAAGGATGCCCTTCTTTGTGCAGACCGAGCAGCTGCACTGGGACAACAGTTCCAGATCGACGCGAGCCCGGAAGCGCACCCGGCCGCAATGGCAGCCGCCTTCGCGTTGCTCCAGCATTATCCGTGCTCCTCGCCTACATTGTCGCGGTCTTTGGTTGTTCGACTTGGTTGATGATGGCCTGAAGCGCCCGCAATCCGTCCGTCAAAGCGGCCGGACCCGGCTGCAGGATGATCGGTGACTTGATTTCGTACAGAGCGCCGTGCCGGACCGCCGGTATCTGGTCGAACCCAGGTCGCGCAGCCACCTTCTCGGGCCGGAATTTCTTGCCGCACCACGAACCGATGATGAGGTCGGGCGCCCGAGCAATGACCTCTTCCGCCGTGACAATGCGCTCCGTCGCGGACTTCCCGCCAGCGCGATCGGCAAAGATATCGGCGCCCCCCGCAACCTCGATCAGTTCCGACACCCAGGCGATGCCGGAGATCATCGGCTGATCCCATTCCTCGAAATATACCAGCGGCCGGCGTGGCAATTGATTGGCACGGCGGCGGGCAGCGGCGAGCTCTGCTTGCAAATCTGCGACGAGCCGGTCGGCTCGGTCGGCGGCGCCGACCAGCGCGCCCAGCATGCGGATCATGTCGAAGATCTGCGCGATGGTGCGCTGGTTGAACGCGTGAACGCTGACACCCTGCCGGATCAGCACGGCGACGATGTCCGCCTGGAGGTCGGAAAAGCTCAGGACGAGGTCGGGACGCAGATCGAGGATCTTGGGAATATCCGCGGAGGTAAAGGCCGAGACGCGCGGCTTGTCGCGGCGTGCCTCGGGCGGGCGCACGCAATAACCGGAGATGCCGACGATGCGGTCCTGCTCGCCGAGCAGATACAGCGTTTCGACGGTTTCCTCGGTCAGACAGACGATCCGCTGCAGCGGAAACATTTTCTCCTCTCGCCGGCCGCGCGCAACAAGATGACCCTAAACGCCGATATCGACCCCCGGCGGCAAATGCACGAACATCACCCGCGCCGGCCCGCCGATCGTGCGGGTGCGATGGCCGCGGCTGCCGACATCATCGGCGAGGAACATGTCGCCGTTGCTCCACCGGTGTTTTGTTCCATCGCTGGCTTCGACTTCGACGGTGCCGGAAAGCACGACCACAAATTGGCGCCGGGAGGCGGGGTGCCAATCCTGGTCGAGGCCCTCAGGCATTTCGGTGAACATCGCGCTCTGCGCCGTCAGGGGCGCAGACCGGCGGATCAGATGGCCGAAAGCGTCGGTCGCCGCATTGTCGATCGGGACGTCGATCTCGACAAATCGCGAGCCGCCGTCGGAAGCGGGGATAAAGCGGATGATTTTCATGACGATCCTCCGATCGGGTCATATGCCGCGGAACTGGCCCTTGCGCTTTTCCATGAAGGCGCGCCGAGCCTCCTTCGCGTCCTCGGAATTCTGCAGGATGCCGCCGGCGTTGGAGGTCATCACCATCGTGGTCTCCAGCGAGTTGTCCAGCGCGGCCCGCATGATGCGCTTGCTGATCCACTGCACCATCGGCGGAATGCCGATCATCCGGGCGCACAGTTCGCGCGTCGTCTCCTCGAGTTTTTCCGAGGGCACGAGGTGGTTCAACATGCCCCATTGATAGGCCCGCTCGGCATTGACTTCGCCGGTATAGGCGAACTCCAGCGCCCGCCCGAGGCCGACCATCTTGGGTAGGTAATAGGAGCCGCCGTTCTCGATGATCTGTCCGGCATTGTGGTAGCCGATGAAGCGGGTCCGTTCGCAGCCGATGCGGATGTCGCAGTGCAGCGCCATGTCCATCCCCGAGCCGACCGCAGGGCCGTTCACCATCGCGATGGTCGGCTTGCGGATCAGCGAGATGTCGCGATGCAGATCGGTAAAGCCGTGAAAGAAATGCTGGCGCGCCGCATCGGGGCCGTCATGCGTGCCGCGGTTGCCGGGGAAGTTTTCGCCGGTGATGTCCTGCGACGCCCGCGATCCGAGGTTCGCCCCCGAACAAAATCCCCGTCCGACGCCCGTTAGTACGATGACCCGGATGTTGGGGTCGTCGTCGCCGGCACGCATGTACTCGCCGACCTTCGCGACCGTGCCGTTCTCCTCGGCGGTGCCGACCAGCGCGTTCATCCGCTCCGGGCGGTTGAATTTGATCCACAGGATGCCGCTGTCCTCAGGTTCGTACAGCAGGTAATCGACCAGCTTCGGTCCCATTGCGTCCTCCCTGGTTCCCGCTCGGGAGTGTAGGCCGCCGACGGTACTGCCGGCAAAGCGTCCGCCGTGCAACCCGCCGCGGTCTGTGGCAGCCTTCCCCGGCGGATGGTGATTGGCGGAGCGCGGCGATGCAGGTGGGTTATCTGGGCGTCGGCAACATGGGCCAGCCGATGGCGGGAAAGCTGCTGGATGGCGGGCACGGCCTCGTCGTGTTCGATATCAGCGAGGCGGCGATGGAGCCCCTGTTGCTGCGCCAGGCGCGCCGGGCGGCCTCGCCCAAGGATGTCGGGGATCAGTGCGAGACAGTCGTCGTGTCGCTGCCGACGCTTGCCGCCTTTCGGGCCGCGGTGCTGGGGCCGGAGGGTCTGGCCGCCGGCCGGGCGATGAAGGTGCTGCTGAATACCTGCACGGTCGGCGTTCCGTTCCTGCGCGAGATCGAGGCTCACGCTGGCGCCGAACGGCGTGACGATCGTCGATTGTCCGATTTCCGGTGGTCCGGCCGGTGCGCGGGCGGGAACCCTGTCGGTGATGGCGTCGGGCGATCCGGCAGCAGTGGAGAAGGTGAGGCCGCTGATCTCACTGTGGGGTCGGACGCTGACCATTGCCGGCGACAGACCGGGTGCGGCGCAGGTACTGAAGCTGACCAACAATATCCTGTTCGCGGTCTCGCTCGCCGCGACTTCCGAGGCGTTCGTGATGGGCGCCAAAGGCGGGCTCGATCCAGAGGTGATGGTGAACGCGATCAACGCCGGCAGCGGCCGCAACGGCGCGACCTTGACGGTGATGCCGCATGCGGTTCTGGATCGCTCGTTCGACTATGGCGCAGCGCTGCACATCCTGATGAAGGATATCGACCTCGCCATCGCGCAAGGCGAGGAGTTGGGCGTGCCGATGTGGGTCTGTCAGGCGGCGCGTCTGGTCTACAAGAATGCAATGTTCGCCGGCGCGGCCGATGACGACATCAGCACGCTGATCCGTCATGTCGAGGGCGGCGCCGGCTTCGAGATGCCGAAGGCGCGATAGCCGCGCCTATGCAAACGACTCCGTCATCGCCGAGTAGACCAGCGTGCGCAAATCGCGGCGCAGCGTCAGGCGCGCCGGGCTGCCGATCACCTGCGTCATGAACACGATCGCCAGCTCTTCCTTCGGGTCGATCCAGAAGGCGGTTGCGGCGGCGCCGCCCCAGGAATATGTGCCCAGAGAGCCGGGCAACCGGGTCTTGGCCACGTCGACATTCACCCCGCAACCGAGCGAAAACCCGACCCCGGCATAGTCGGATTCGCTGAACATGCCCGGGAATGACATGTCTACGATTTCTCTCCCGTCGGGCAGGTAGTTCAGACTGAACAGCGCGACCGTTTTCGGGCTGAGGATCTGCACGCCGTCGAGCGTGCCGCCGTTCAGCATCATGCGGCAGAAGCGCAGGTAGTCATGCGCCGTCGACACCAGGCCGCCGCCGCCCGATTCCAGCAGCGGCGGCGTGGCATAGGTGCTTTCCCGGGCGTCGTCCTGCAGCTTCAGCCCGCTACCCCCGGCTTCGGGCTGATAGCAGGAGGTGAACCGATCGGTCTTGTCCGACGGCACACAGAACGCGGTGTCGTTCATACCAAGCGGCTCGAACAGCCGGGTGCGCAGGAACTCACCGAAGCTCATGCCGGACAGCTTCTCGACGAGATAGCCCAGCACATCGATCGAGACGGAATAGTTCCAGGCCGTCCCTGGCGAGAAATCGAGCGGGATTTGCGCCAGCTGGTCGATCATTTCCGGCAGCCCGCCGGGGGTCTGGCGGTCGGTCACCTTGGCCTTGCGATAGGCGGCATCCACCGCGGTTCGCATCATGAAGCCGTAGGTGAGACCGGAGGTGTGCGTCGCGAGGTCGACGACCTTCATCGGCCGCTGAGGGGGCGTCGTCAGAAAGCTGGGCGGCGCGTCCGCCAGCAGCGACGGCATGCCGCTGGCGTAAACCCCAAGGTTCTTCCAGGCGGGGATGTGGGCGGTGACCTCGTCGTCGAGGCCGATGAGGCCTTCTTCGACCAGCATCATCAGCGCGACCGCGGTGATCGGCTTGCTCATCGAGTAGATGCGGAAGATCGCGTCCTCGCGCATCGGCTTGCCGCGTTCGAGGTCCATGTCGCCGCACATGCCGGTATGGACGAGATGACCCTTGCGATAGATGTAGGTCAGCATGCCGGGCAGATAGCCGCTGTCGACATAGCGGCGCTTCATGACCTCGTCGAGCCGCGCCAGCCGCGCCGACGACATGCCTACCGTTTCGGGCTTCATCACTGTTCTCCTCCTGGGGCGGGCTTGCTCGCCATTATGCGATCGTCGGAAGCGGCTAGGGGCTTGGGTACATGCGGGCCTTGATTGCCGTCAGCCGTGCAATCACCTCGGGGTCGGCGATCCTGGTAAACCGCGGCACCTGTTTCCCCTGCCACTCGGCCGGGTCAAAAAACATGTGCAGCGGCCGCAGGTCGAAGAGCCCGCCGTGCCGGTAAGCATACGCCTCCTCGTATAAGGGCCGGTACACCTGCATGAAGGCATCCTCGGGCCGGCAATTGCCTTCGGTGTGATGACCGACGCCATAAATATAATAGGCATAGTTGTTCACCGGCCCGTGCGGGTCATGTTTGAAGTGATAGTAATATCCGGGCTCCGGCAGCTTTGGCGGAGGCGGGATGTCGTACGCCATGTCGGTCGGCCCCTCGCTTCGCAGAAATTTGACCCGAGCCTAGCGCAGCCCTAGCCTTACCGACCAGGATGCAGGAGAGAGTCATGCCGCCGGACGGAACCGCGACCATCGCTCGAAGCCCCGAAGATCTCCGCAACAAGGTCAAGGCGCAGGTCGTCAGAGAAAAGCCGGCCTTCTTCAAGCTGGAGGCGCAGCTTCCGCAGCAGGGCCGCATCGACACCCCGGTCGCCGCATCGGACAAGATGTGGGTCGTGCTGAAGACCTATGCGGCGGATGGCGAGAACGGTCTGCATGCCCACCCCAACGAGGACCACACCTTCGTCGTGCTGCAGGGCGAAGCGACGTTCTACGGGCCGAACGACGAGACCCGCACGATCGGCAAGAACGAACGGGTGCTGCTGCCGCATGGCACGTTTTACTGGTTCAAGGCGACGAGCGACGAGCCGCTGGTCATGGTGCGCATCGGCGCCGCGGCGTTCGACGGTGTCGACCGCCACGGCCGGATCAACCCGGATGGCAGCGAAATGCGGGGTGACTCGGGCGAGAACAAGCAGGTCGAGCTGATCATGTCGGACCGCTGGTTCCGCTGATCCGCCGAGTCCCGCACGCTAGACGCTGGCTGCTGCCGGCGCATTCTCGGGAGGACGGCATGGATTGCTGCGGTCACGGTCACGCCCTGATGGCTCCGGCCTGGACGTGGAGCCCGATGCCGGCGTCGGTCGGCGCGATGCTCGCCGGCGGCGCCGGACCGCGCGGTTCGACCGCCGCGGCGCGCACCGTCGAGACCGCCTCTGTTGCGCTCGCCGTGCTGCGGAAATCCATCTCCGTCGACGTTCATACGCATGGCGGAAAAACCGGCATCACCTCGAAGGCGCCGCCGAACGATGATCTCGCCGATGCCATGCGGGCGGGATCACTGGCGATTGCGTGTCTCGCGGATGTACCGGACGGCCCGATCCTCGCGAGGAACGCGGAAGGTGCTCTCACCGCTCTCCGCGCACCGCAGCCGGGCGAGCTCTACCGCCATCATCTCGAACGTCTCGCCTGGATGGATGAGATGGTCGCCAATCACGGCCTGCGCCGTGCCCTCGCGACCGCCGACCTCGAGGCGGCCCACAAGGCCGGGCAGCCCGCGATCGTCGCCGATGTGGAAGGGCTCGATTTCCTGGACGGGAAGCTCGAGCGGCTGGAGGAAGCACATCAGCGCGGCATCAGGCACCTGCAGCTCGTTCACTACACGCCCAACGACATCGGCGACTTCCAGACCGGCGCCATCACCCATCGGGGTCTCACCGCCTTCGGCGCCGAGGTGATCCGCGCCTGTCACCGGCTCGGCTTCGTCTGCGACGTCGCGCACGCCACCGAGGAATTGGTGAAACAGGCGGTAAAGATCGCGACGAAACCGCTGCTGCTGTCCCACACGGCGCTGTCGGGGTCGCGGGCGATGGGGCCGACGCCACTGCAAGGGCGGCAGGTCACCCCCGACCATGCGCGCGCGATTGCCGAGACCGGCGGCGCGATCGGTATTTGGCACTTCTTTTCGAGCCTCGACAAATACGTCGTGGGCCTCAAGGAAATGGCCGACGTCGTTGGGGTCGATCACGTCAGCATCGGCACCGACCAGCATGTCACGCCGGGAACCGTGCCGGACTACACGCAATGGGTGCGCCTTGTCGCGGCAATGCTGCGCGGCGGCTTCACCCCCGAGGACGCCGCGAAGATCGCCGGCGGCAACTATGTGCGCATCTTTCGGGCTGCGGTCGGCTGACGTTTCCCAAGCCCATGCTGCAGTGTGACGGTCTCAGGAGCGCCGAGCCCGAAAAGGTAGGTTCGCGGAACGCGAAGCGACTCTTCGAGCGGCGAAAGAACGCGAAGCAGCGGAGCTGGCGGGCGCGCAAGCTGCCGAAGCGGCTGCTCACGAGGCGGCACGTAAAGCAGAAGAGGAGGCTCGCGCTGCGCGGCTCGCCGCGCAAGCGGCGAAAGAGGCCGCTGCGGCAGCCGAGCGATAGGCGCTCCTTGCGGCCTGCAGAGCAGGCCGCAGGAATCTACCCCAGCCCTCGAAGCTGCCGAGTTGGTTTGCCACCATTCGACCACTTGAAGGCGAGACGACTGCCTCGGCTCGCCTTCTTTAGCGTTCGACGGTCGTTCAAGTGGTTACCTCGTCCCCGACGGTCGCATCAATGTATGGTCCGCATCGTCGGCAAAACGGTATATGCGATCCCGACTGAACGGCGCCCGGTTCCACCACTTGATGATGCGCAACCGCCCTATTACATATAGACAAACGGTCGTTAGGCCGTTCGTAATACGAGTCGGGCGCAAGATCATGGGCGACACCTTCGTTTCGTATCTCCGCGTCTCGACCGACCGGCAGGGCCGCTCCGGTCTTGGAATTGAGGCTCAGCGCGCCTCCGTCGCGTCTTATCTCGCCGGCTTCGGTGCGGAACCGCTCACAGAGTTCGTCGAAGTGGAAAGCGGCAAGCGCGCTGACCGCCCAGAGCTCGCGCGAGCACTGACCGAATGCCGGGTGCGGAAGGCAACGCTGGTCATCGCGAAGCTCGACCGCCTCGCGCGCGATGCGCATTTCCTGCTGGGGCTGCAGCGTTCGGGCATCGCGTTCACGGCGGCGGACATGCCGAACGCCAACCGGCTCACTGTCGGCATCATGGCGATGGTGGCCGAGGAAGAGCGCCGCGCTATATCGGAGCGCACCAAGGCTGCGCTTGCCGCCGCTAAGGCGCGCGGCGTGAAGCTCGGCGGCCGGCCGGAGAGCCTCAAGAACACGGAACTGGGGCGGCAGCGGGGTGCCGAAGCGCGACGGGAGAGGGCGGCGGCGCGCGCGAAGGATCTGGCCCCGGTCATCGAGGCCCTCCGCGCCGAAGGCATCACCAGCGCCACCGGAATCGCAAAGGCACTGAACGAACGCGGCATCCCCACGGCTCGGGGCGGCAAATGGCAGGCCGTGCAGGTGCAGCGGCTTGAGAGAGCAAGGCGTTGAAAGCAGATGGAGGTCCGTCCCAGCGCAGAGTTTCGCGATCGGTATGGGAAAGAGGGGCGTAGGATCCGTGGCCTCACCGTCGAGCAGCACCTGCGCCATTTGCGTGAGGGCCTGCTGCCTCTAGCAGAGCGCTGCGGTAAGGTCATGCGCGAGGCGCTTGCGGCACTGGAGGCCGTACGCGCGCGGCCAAGCCCGGCGGTTGAGCGATCAGCACCGGTGAGGATCGCGGTCACCCTTGGTCCCGGTTAAGAGACGATCAGCGCGCCGCTACTTTAGAGGCCGTCTAATCGGGTTACCCGGTAACCGGCCCGGAAGCGGCCCGTCATGCACCGAAAGTGAGCGTCTCCACTGAACGTTTTGGCGCGGTCAAGGGAACAAAGGAGCCGGGTAGTGTCCTAATTTGGGGAATCGGGGCGCAACGTCCAACGAATGAGCGCAACCAGCGGTGCCAGCAGCGCTCCGATTGGAAAAGCCAAGGGCCACAATATTATTAGGGAAACACCATAGTCCTTCGTAGCAATTGATCGATTTAGAATGAATCCCCATATAAAGCGGATTGGATGAACGAGAATAAGACCACCTACGAAATAAATAGCCCACCCCAAAGCGCCCAGCTGGCCGGCGAGGCCGGCCGACACTGTCAATAAAATCGCCTGTATTATCGCAAGGCCAACAATCTTTTCATTGAATTTTTGGCTAAACATGACCGCGTGCCGCGCGACGCTCCGCAACGATCGCCGCTCGCACCGCTTCTAGCGGCGTGTGTTGATCCGCGCGGTATGCAGCACGGCGAAGAACCGGCGCTTGCTGCTGCCCTCTATCGGCGATGACCAGGCGTAGGCGCGGGTCGCGGTAAGGTGCCCGGCCAGATCGAACACATGCACCACGCCTTCCCACACCGTCTTGCCCTCGAATGTCTCGCGGACAGGGACGGCTTGGGCGAGCGTCGCGGTGCCGCCGTGCATATTCTCGGTGGCCTCGCGGAGTTGCTGTTCGTCGTCCCCCCTCATGCTTCGACTTTCACAGGTTTACGGTATTTGGTGTTGCTCGTTCTTGTACCCGGCACCTGCTCGATAAGCCCTGCTGTTACCATACGATTGAAGATGGCTTTAATCTGATAGTCCTGTCTGACGTGTGTAATCTTTCTGGCTTCACCGTTATTGATGGTAGAGTGGGTTTCCAAATGGTCCATGATCGCCTCTTGAGGCGACGCTAAAGGTTCATGACGTATAATCACGAGTACCGAGTTTTCCCGTTCCCGTATGACAGGTTCTTTGAGTCCGATTTGATGCATGGCATCAAATGCCGTGTTCAGACCTTCTCCGATGTCCTTGTTAGGAGGATCAGGAAATTTATTAAGGACACGCACGATTGCACCATTTCGGGCAAACCGTTCGTTCAATATATTTTCTACTGTTATGTGAGCGGGCAACCTTCCCGGGCCTTGAACGAACGG
>Ga0207646_10005073_pt1 | contig 13993 bp, 8 predicted proteins | sample KBSK5502metaG_FD_184343 | JGI IMG/M metagenome (GOLD analysis project Ga0207646, IMG submission 184343) | Corn, switchgrass and miscanthus rhizosphere microbial communities from Kellogg Biological Station, Michigan, USA - KBS K5-50-2 metaG... | ecosystem: Host-associated > Plants > Roots >... | reverse complement strand
GGTCAAGAGCTGCAAGCGCTGCCCCAAACGGGTCAGCAGTGCCTGTGGGGGAAGGAGCTTGATGCGTGTTGCTGCCAGCTCAATGGCGAGTGGGAGCCCATCCAGGCGTACACAGATCTCTGCCACTACCGACGCGTTCGCGTTGGTCAGCTGGAACTCGGGCCTCACTGCCTGGGCCCGCTGGATGAAGAGCGCCACTGCCTCGTACTGCGCGAGTGCCACCAGATCGGGCAGGCGTTTGGGATCCGGCAGCGAAAGCGCCGGCACGGGGAACTCGCGCTCGGCTCGCACATGCAGCCCCTCCCGACTGGTGACCAGCACTTTGAGGTGCGGGCAGCTGGTGAGCAGGTTCGCTACGTGCGTAGCTGCACCTATCACCTGCTCAAAGTTGTCGAGCAGCAGCAACACCTGCTTTTCACGGAGAAAGACCTGAAGCCGTTCGAGCAGCGACCGCTCTCCCGCTTCCCACAGACCAAGCGTCTGGGCAATGGTAGGGATGACCAGATCGGGATCGCTGATGGGGGCCAGCGACACGAACCAGACCCCGTAGGCGAAGTGGGTACGCACTTGCCCGGCTACCTGCAGTGCTATGCGGGTTTTGCCCACGCCTCCCGGACCCGTCAGCGTGACGAGGCGCACTTCCTCACGCAAGAGCTGGTGCAGGACGGCGGCTACTTCCTTCTCCCGTCCCATGAACGGGGTGGGCTGGATGGGCAGATGATTTGGCAGATCAGGCATGGGAGACCTCCATAGTTCAGGAGTGAACGGAAACGATCGTTGACATTATGGCATCTAGCCCTTTCTGTTGTTGGCTTGATGTCTCCCAGCTCCTTCGGCGGCAAGGGCCTGGCAGACGCGCTGATACTCCTGTTCCAGGCGGGTAACCAACTCCCTCGCACCTTCGAGCGCCCCGCTCTTGCCGATAGTCTCCAATTCGGCACTGAAAGCGGCCATCGTGCGTGCTCCCAGATTCTGACTGCTGCCCTTGAGGTTATGTGCCGCCCGTTTGAGCTGCTCGGGCTGCCCTTCCGCCACGGCCTGGCGCAGGGTCTGCAAGAGTGGTGGCGTTTCGAACTGGAACGCCTCGGCCAGTTCTTGCACGATATCCGGCTCGCCTTCTGTCTGGAACTGACGGAGTTCAGCCAGCACTGCCGGGTCGAGGGCCGAACCAGGCGCGGCTTGCTCTTCAGCTTCCAGGGTGAGAGGAGCAGTCTTAACGGGCTTCAACGGATTCGTCGGACGCCGGTGTATCCGTGCCCATAGTCCAACCCGCTCCAGGGCATCCTGTAAGGCTTTGATCTGAATGGGCTTGGTGAGGTAGTCATCCATGCCAGCAGCCAGGCACTCCTCGCGGTCGCCCTGCATGGCATTGGCTGTCACGGCTACGATGCGTGGATGCTCATCGGCAGGCTGACTCTCATGAATGGCGCGCGAGGCTTCCAGCCCGTCCATGTCCGGCATCTGCACATCCATCAAAATTACGTCGTAGCGCTGGCGCTGCAAGGCCTCCAGGACTTCCAGCCCGTTGGCGACGACATCGGCCCTGTAGCCCATGCGCTCTAACAGCCGTAGTGCCAGCTTCTGATTGACCGTGTTGTCTTCGGCCAGCAGGATACGCAAGGGCAAGCGCTGACCCAGCAGAGCATCAAACTGTCCACCGGTCGCCTCTGTTGGCTTGAGCACAGACCGAACCTGCTCAGCTTCGGCAAAAATAGAGAGCAGCGCATTGTAGAGTTGCGAAGGCTTGATCGGCTTGTGCAGAAAGGCCGCGAACTCGACGCCTTGTGTATCGATCTCGCGCCGCCCCAGCGACGTGAGCATGACCAGGGCAAGCTCCTGGGCGTTCTGATAGCGACGGAACTGCTCGGCCAGCATCAGCCCATCCATGTCCGGCATCTGCATATCCAGAATGGCCACATCGAACGACACACCTGCCTGGACCTGTGCCAGCGCTTCCTGGCCGGAAGCGCACGTGTAGGGCAGCATGCCCCAGGCCTGCGTCTGCAACGTGAGGATGGAGCGGTTAGTGGCGTTGTCATCCACGATCAGGATGCGCTTACCGGCGAGGTGGGGCTGGCTGCTCTCCAGGTAGGGGCGCCCGCGAGCTGGCGCCAACTGGGCAAGGAAGGTGAAATGAAAGGTCGAGCCGACTCCTGGTTGGCTGTCGACCCACATCGTCCCACCCATCAGTTCGGCCAGGCGCTTGCTGATCGCCAGACCCAGCCCGGTTCCGCCGTAGCGCCGCGTCATTGAGGCATCCACCTGGCTGAAGGACTGGAAAAGGTGTGCCTTCCCCTCCTCTGAGATACCAATGCCTGTATCCCTGACCGCGAAATGCAACTCATAGACACTTCCTCCATCACTCTCTTGTGCATGCGCCCCCACGTCTTCCTCCTTGCGCCTGGCCTCAACTGAAATGACGACCTCGCCCTCTCCGGTGAACTTGACGGCGTTGGAGAGCAGGTTGACCAGAATCTGGCGCAGGCGGGTCACATCGCCGTACACGGCGGCAGGCACCTGCTCATCCAGCAAGTAAGCCAGGTCTACGCCTTTCTCCGTGGCCTGGGTCACCAGCAAGTCAAGGGCCGACTCCACGCACTCCCGCAGGTCAAAGGGCTGCCGTTCCAGTTCGAGTTTCCCGGCTTCAATTTTGGAGAAGTCCAGAATATCGTTGATGATGGTTAACAACGCATCGCTGCTCGCACGCACCGTTTCGGCGTACTCACGCTGCTCGGCGGTTAGCTCGGCGTCGAGCAGCAAGCCGGTCATGCCAAGGATGGCGTTCATGGGGGTGCGGATTTCATGGCTCATCATAGCCAGGAACGCACTTTTCGCCTGGTTGGCTGCTTCGGCTGCCGCGCTGGCTTGCTCTATTGCTTCCATCGCCTGTTTGCGTTCAGTAATATCCAGATAGAGGCCAAAAAGTCCAACCTTTCGATCTTCTACCAGCACCGGAACACCCAGGACTTCCACATCGACCAGGGTGCCATCTTTGCGTCGCCGCCGGGTCATACTATGAACGACCTCCCCACTGTGGGCTCGGGCACTGTAGTTGCTGGCTTCCGCACGATATTCTGGGCTGCTGATCAGTTCATCCAGGTTGCAGCCGACGACCTCAGCCTGAGTGTACCCAAATAGCTGCTCAAAGGCCGGGTTGCAGGCCACAATATTGTCGTCCATATCAGTACTGACTATTGCGACCGGGCAAACGTTCATCAGGGCCTCAAAATACTGCCGCTGGTTGTTGGCTTCCAGGTACAACCGAGCATTTTCGCGCGCACTGGCCTCGGCGGTGTCCATAGCTCTGGAAAGCTCGGCATTGGTCGTAGCCAACTGGGCAGTCCGCTCCTGGATGCGCATTTCTAACTCATCGCGGGCTTGACGGAGTGCCTCTTCAGCACGAGCCCGCTCGGCCAGCTCTTGCTGGGCTGCCTCGTATAATTGGGCATTGTCCAGCGCAATCGAGGCCAGTTGGGCAAACTGCTTCAAGGGAGCGATCTCGTCTTCGCTAAAAGGTCGATTCTCTTCAGCGCGTGCCACACCGATGACGCCGATCACCTGGGATCCCTTGAGGAGAGGCATCGCCGCCCAGGCGCGTAGAACGTCGAGGCCGAGACCCGGCAACCCCTGATAATTGTCGACCACCACGGGTTGGCCAGTTTGCCAGACGATGCCCGCGACTCCCTGGCCTTCCCCAACGCGCAGGCCGATGAGGTCGCGAAACACCCCGGAGCCGAAGCGTGTCACGATCACAGAGCTAGCAGGCAGGACCAGAGCAATAAAGGCGTGTGGGGTATCCATGAGCGTGCCAGCCCGCGTGATCATATCTGCGAGCAGCTCAGTTAATCCTAGTCGACTGGTCAATCGCAAGGCCGTCTCCTGCAAGGCGGCCAGATAGTCATTTTGTCGTTGTAGTGCCTCTTCGGTGTGCTTGCGCCTGGTGATGTCACGCATGATCGCCAGCCCACCGATAATTTCCCCTGACTCGGCCAACAGAGGCGAATAGTGCGTTTCAAAGAACCGCTGCTCGCCTGTTTGGGGCACGATATGGAGCCGCTCTCCCGTGCTGACCGTCTTGCCTGCAAGAGCCGCAGTGAACAAGCGGTCTTCTCCCGTCTCCTTCAAGGAAGGGAGGACATCGAACGCACATTTGCCGAGCGTTTGCAACGGGCTTCGGCCGAAGATCCCCTCCATTGCCGGATTCCAGACCGTGTAGCGACACTCACGGTCAAACGCGAAAATGCCGTCTGGGCTGCTATCGATCAGCCTTTCATAGACGGCTCGCACCTTGGAGTTGGCAGCGAGTAGCTCTTGCGAACTCAGCTCGAGGGAGCGTTCCAGCAATGCGCGGTCTGCGTCGGACTGCGCATAGGCATCGTTCACGGCTGCAATGAAAGGCTGCCACTCCTCCGGAAGGGAATCTGGGCTACCGAAATGGCGCTTAATTTGGCGTTTCAGCAAACTGTGCATCTGCTCCATATGCTCTGCTCCCTGGCTGACAGCTACCTACTCCCTCTTCCGTTCTCTACAACAGCAAACAAGAGATGGAGAAGAGGTGATCCTCACCCCGGCACTTGCTCCCACGTGCTTGGTACGAGAGCCAGGATGAGGGATCTGCCGCATGCGAGATGAACGATTACTGCTCAGAGAACGTGGTGATGGTCATGGTCTGGTTGTGCAGCTCGCACTTCGCGCCCGGTGTAAAGGGAGAGATCTCCCCGTACGAATAGAACCCGCTGAGTGCGGTTCGATCACCCAGGACATCGCGCACACCTTCGACCTCTTCTTCGATGCGTTGCTTGAGGACCAGCTTGCGACCAACGCAACTGATGAGCACCGCCAGATCCGGGCAGGAGGAACCAATCGCTTCATAGCTCGTCTTTGCCGCCCCGGTTGCCCCATCGATCAGCCGATCAAAATTGGCCTTCATGAAGCGTGCATAAGCTCCCTCAGGCATATCGCCAGCAAATGTCATGCTCTGCTCGTCCTCGCTGGTGGCCAAGATTGTCCGTACCACCGGCACGGTGCTCTCTAGAGTGCGTAAACTCAAAGGGAAGAGCAGGCCCGTGGCGGGCAGGCCTTTCGCATGCTCACCAAGGTAGGTCTTATAGAGCGAGAGTGCCGACTTGCCATCGAGTTCGTAGAGCACATTGCCTTTGGACCGCGTGATCAAGCGCTCAGGACCGAAGGAGTCCCAGCCGCCCAGAGAGCCATAACCCACCCGCAACCGGTCGCCATACAACCCGATCGCGGCAATGACATCTTGCTCTGGCGCACCGTCCAAGAACACGAGGGTTTCCTGGAAGCGGGCACCATCGCCCGATAATCCACCAGTGATGGCGACATGGGAGGGTAGATGTTCTGCCAATCCGGCGACCAGTTCGCTCCCATTGACATGCAACCCGTCAGACAGCACAAAGACGTGAACCAGCCCTGCCTTGTCAAGCTCCTTTGCCAACTGCTCGCCGGCTTCAAAGCTACTGATCCTATCGCTGAGCTTGACTCGCACACCCTGAATCTGGGTGGCTTCAAATTGGATGGCCGTGGCGACCAAAGAGTCGTCGAAGACCTGGGTAGCATAGATCTCGCCGGAGGTCGAACAGCCGAGGAGATGGGCATTGGGATAGGCCTGCTTGATCTCGTCGAGGTGGTGCTGTTCTTTGAGGATGGCTGTACTCCCAAAGAGTAAGACCAGTTGAGCTGCTTCACCTAACCTGCCGGGCGTCATCGGCTCCCATCCATTGCCTTGTGTCCAGCGCGTTTGTTCAGTTTGCACGACACAGCCTCTCCTTCAGAATGTAGAAAAATAACCCTGATTTTTGGTCGCACTACCAATTTCTTCTTAGTCGTCGGTCCTGGCCCTGTTGCGGAGCTCGTCCGTTTTGCCAAGTAACTGCTGAAAAAAATCGCTTTCGGTGATTTCGGCGACCTCGCTGGCACGCCTCTCCTGATCAATTTCGATGCGTAATTGCTGCACCCGCTGTTTCAATTGCTGCTCGCGGGCATAGACCTGGCGCGCCATCTCCTGAAAGACCAGCGCCAATTGCCCCAGCTCATCGCTGCGCTGGGCCACTTCGTCCAGGCTTTCCGGTTGAAAGGTATTGGCCTTGATGGCCGCCGCTGCCGCGGTGACCAGCCCAACCTGTTGCAAATAGTCGACCTCCTGGTCGCGCAGCCACTTTCTCTCCAGGCAAGCCGTGAGCCTGGCACGCAGCAGTACCGGGTTGAAAGGCTTGGGCAGGTAATCCTGCGCGCCCAATTCAATACATGTGACGATGCTCTCCAGCTCTTCCACGGCTGAGATCATAATCACCGGGATATCGCGCTGGCGGGGGTCGGCCTTGAGCTGTTCGAGCACCTGGTAGCCGTCCATTTCGGGCATCTGCACGTCGAGCAACACCAGGTCAAAGGGCTCGCCCTGGAGTTTTTCCAACGCCTGTCGCCCGTTTTCGGCCAGGCTGGACCGATAGCCGAGTTTGCTAATGTAGCGGGAGAGCATGATGCGGTTCATGCTGTTGTCATCCACAACCAGGAGCGAACTGGCGGAGATGGATGGAGATTGTTTGGTTGTGGCTGCTTCCCCTTGCATCTGGCTCAATTCATATCTGCTACTTCCCAGCTACTTTAGCTTCATCGATGTGAACACCAATGCGATGACAGAGAAAAGGACGGGATTAAGAAAACGAGTACAGGTGACTATTCTGCAGAGGACGACGGGATAGGAGAGCAATCAGTGTATGGTGGGTCAGTACTGATGGGGACACGGTCCCACCATAAAGTTAAGAGTCCTCACGAATTAAGACTCAACACAGGCAAATTGTGAACAAAAACGCCGCCCTTCTTGCGTATAGTGAAGTATATCAGGTCAGAAGTAACAATACAAGAGAGTTTACTGGATTGCAGCCATTACTGAACTATGCTAAGATAAACCCAAGGTATTTACTTTCTTTGGTCAATTGAAGAAGGCCCTGTTGGGAGTGCTATCACCTGCAGTCACGAACTCCATCCCTTTCTAGGGGATGAGCTTGCGCAAGCGGGTTCGTAGTGTCCAGCCTCAGCTGTGCTGGCTACTTGGTATAGCCGTTCTAGGATGATGAGAGAAAAGGACGAACTGAAGGCCCATGCTTGCTGAGTTCGTAGGCAGGGGGGATCAGCAATGCCACACGGTGAAAAATGTGGTGTTGGTGGATAAGCAGCTCACGATCCAGTTTCTCAGTCCGACCCATCCGGGCACGGTCCATGAGAAGCGTATCGCAGATACCACCCCTTATCCCTTACCATGCCGCATCCTCAAAGATGTTTGTCGTCTCTTGCGCAAAGGGATGCGTGATCTGGTCATGGAAATCGGGTGTGCCTTACACAATTTTCGTCTGCATCTTGATCCTTGGCTCCCCATCCCCGAATCGGAATAAAGTTTATAGGCTTAGAGAAATTGCATGTCCGATCGGACTCCCTTGCTTGTGGGTGCCAGATTTCATGACTGTTTTGCATTTTAACGTACATTTGCTACCCAGTACCGCTCCAGGTGGTCCGTTTGCACAGGACGAATACTATGGGTGTAATGTTCCATAGCCTTGTACATCGCTGCCTTGCCGCCAAAGAGCCGCTGCCTCTGGGAGGCATACATATCTGCGGCTTCCTGACGCAGGTGAAGCATCTCAGACATTTCGACGTATGCTGGTTCCAGGGCTCCTGCTAGTTCCCTCAATCGTTCTTCTAGCGCACCTTCCTTTAAAACATAAGGGAAGTCCTCATAGAGCCTGACCCTTGCTCCTCGCTGGATCAAATGGCCAGCAGCAGAAGAAACGATCTGATGATCAACATGTCGGCCCACACCAAGGGGCGCATACCAAACAGTATCGGGCAGACGTTCGTGCAAGGCTACCAAGTCTTGAGCCAGTTGCCTGTCAATCCACAAGTCCCCTGGATGGACCTCGCCACCGATCAGCTGACTTCTCGAAGTATAGTTCGCCGGGGTACCGCGATAGATGGCATCAGCATAGTCGAGCCAGAGATAATCCGCATGCAGATAGTCAAGAGCGGTCACATCTTCCTGGCAGCGGGCAGCAACTGCGCTCGCCGCATCCTGACCGAACCCCATAGATCGTTGCCCCTGTTGTGCATAGAGGCTAAGTTCTACGTTTAAAGATGGTATGCCCGCAAAAACGGTCATCACTAATGGATGCAGTCCACAACTTACCTGTACTCCAATGGTTCCTCCGCATGAGTAGACGACGTCATCGAAATGCGGGGAGAGAAAGATATGTTGATACCTTGTTGTAATGTCATCAAAACTTTTGAGTTGCATCAGTGTACTCCTGCCTTCATACGTGTTGATTCCCGCACTCACCTGTGATGCAAAGCCAATCCATGTTACAAACCTAATAAATAGCTGTAGATGAGACTATCAAATAGATCGGGCGTGCTCTCCCTTCTACTCAGGCTTTGTGGAACTAAGATGGGAACGGGGGTTTTATTCAAGACTTTGCGAAGCACGTCATGAAAAACCATGCTATACAAGGCGGAACTCCTACCTGCGACCCACCCACTCACTAAATCATTCAGGAATATCGGTAGACAAACATCAGGACTCCACCTCTTGGTTGTCGCCAGTTCATCCATGGACAAAGTCCTTTCACCAAGATAAAAAGAGTAATTGACGCCGCACTTGCAGGTCGCAATAGCAAAATGGCCTTTGCCAGTGATGACATGCTCTAATCGTAGTCTTCTATTATCCGCTGGACAGGAAAAATGCAGCGGCAAGTACTGTGGGTTGAGCGGCTTGATGTGTGGGTCAATCCCTTTTTGCACAAGAGACTGCACGGACTCATTGAATACCTTCACAATGTCATCCAGATGATTCAGGAAGACGTTTACTTCGTCTGTGAGGACACCTCTATTAATGAGGTTTGAAAGAATGACGGGACGCGGATTTATCCGCATCTGGTTATTCAATAAAAAGTAGGTCACGTGAAGATTGAACTCACTCAAGGTATGTGCGTTTGATTGAAGGAAGAGAGTGCGTAGCTCGTCGTATTTTGATTTTGATTGTGCCTTACTTTTATCTTTGGCGGAGGCTTGAGACAGACAAACGCCTAATCTGTCGATAACTTTTTTCAAGACCGAGGGATCAATAGGGACAAATCTTGATTCCATCGCATTGAAAGCTGTAGGAGAAATTCTTATAACGTCTTTTTGACCGTGAAGTGGCCAGACTATTCGTACGCTGAATTGATCTGATCCACAGCGGTCCGTATCAATCCAAAGAAAAAAAGGGAAGACATCCGGTTCTTGTTCCAACTCATGGAGAACGAGCAGCTTACTTAAAACTGATCGAGGATAATCGATATAAATTTCCTGGCCACTGTATACCGGTTTGGCGTTGCTTACCTCCAACAACTCGCACAAACGCGAGGTAACCGGTGGGCGTAACTGCGCTTTAAATTCCTTCCAGTCTACGACTATACCTTTCGATTTCAAGAAGCGCAGCCCTGCTGTGGAGTTCAAAAGATCGGCCAGGGACGACAACATGGCGGTTTTCTCCTTCCAGCCTTACTTCAGGCATGAATCACTGTGAACGGTTACAGAGCAGTCTAGAATACAGCTTTTCATAGGTCGTGACTATCCGTTTCTGCCCGAACCCGCGGGCACGAATGGCGGCTGCCTCTCCCATAGTTTGACGCCTGACTGGGTCGGACAGCAGGCCCACGGCCAAATCGATCGCTGAGGCAAGGTCACCGACCGGGAACAGGAATCCCGTCAGGCCATCGACGACCACTTCAGCCAGTCCTCCCACGTTCGTGGCCAGCACTGGCAGCCCGCAGGCCATGGCTTCCAGAGCAGCCAGGCAAAAACTTTCAAACAGACTCGTCATGAGCAAGAGGTGTGCCTGGGCAAGGATGGGGGCTACGTCGCGACGCAGGCCCCAAAAACGGACGTCCTGTTCCCGCCCGTTTTGTGCGAAGATGGCTTTAATCGCGCCCATCTCCGGCCCATCACCGACTAACCAGAATTCCGCTTCTATCTTCTCGCGAATACCGAGAAAGATGCGGGCGGCGCTTTGGGGGTCCTTCACCCGTCTAAAGTTGGATACGTGGATGATCTTCGCCTTACACCCGCTCGGGCGGCGCATGAAGAGCATGTTCGAATCCAATCGCGAGTGGGTTTGAGGTCGAAACCGGGACAGATCCACAAAATTGGGGATCACCTCAGGATACGTTGAGAGGCCGAACACCTGGGAAGCCAGATGAGCATAGCTGACAGAGACAGAGGTCAATGCATCCAGGTTCCGCAGCGATGTGGCCAGATCGTGTCCTTTGACTGGGTCCCGGCCGTAGCTACTCACGTCCGTCCCATGCAAGGTCCCGATCAACAAAGGTGCCGCCCGTCCCAGACGGCGTTTTACCTCTTCAGCAAGAAAAGCGAAAGGGACGGCATAGTGGAAGTGGAGGACATCGAGCCCCTCTGTGGCAATTACGTGCAGAATCTGGGACACGAACGCTTCACATTCCCCTTCGGGCCAATCTGTGTACAGCATAGCCGGATGGATGTCGCTCTCACCATCCACTACAGCCCGGTGCAGCCGCACTCTGCTTGCCTGGTCCCACCTCCCAAAGGGCGTGGTACGTGTGAACAGGTGCACCGTGTGCCCGCGCCGAGCCAGTTCAGCCGCAAGTTCGGTGGCAATGCGGGCGCTTCCTCCGAAGCTTGAATGGCACATAATGCCGATGTTCATAGATGATTCCTTACGCTTCAGAATGATCCAGTCGGTTCGCCAGGAACTTGATCACCTGGATAGCCACATCCGGGTGTTGCCGCAAGAGGGCCTGGAATTGGCTATCTTCGATCACAAACAGGTGAGCATCGCCCCGAGCACGTATAGAAGCTGTCTGAATGCTCTGTCCCATCATGCCTAGCTGTCCGATGCAGTTCCCTGCTTTGGCCACAAAAGTGTGCTCCGGGCCGTCTGATTCGGCGACAACCTCCACCTCTCCCCGGTACACGATGTACAAATCCTGTCCCATCTCTCCCGGGTGACAGATGTACGTGCCATCTTCTTCCCACCGTTCCGATATGATACGGACCACCGCATCCAGCTGGTCCTCTGACAGCGTCGAGAACAGAGGAATGTGCTTGAGGAAGTTGATGCGTTCCAGCATACGCGTCGCTGGCAGCGCTAGGATGTTGGCGAAGAAGCGGAATGCTCCGGGAACGCCCGCGGGCAGCTGTCGAAAGAGGGAATAGCCGACGTAGAGAAAGCTGCCCCGGCCATACTGGCAGGTGATGAGTCCGCCCGCGTGGGGTTCCTCGCCCGGGTCAGAACAGGCGAGGAGGGGACGGTATGGTTTGTCCCACTGACCGAAAAAGTAGAGGCCGCGGTCACGAACCCAGCCGTCAAAATCGTGTGAGTTAATGGCATTGGGCACGCGGAGAAGCATGTGATCTGGATCCAGGATCGTCACCGCAGCGTCCTCATGGGTCACCCTGTCATGTGGTTGGTGGTACTGGAAAGGATAGGGGGTGAAGCCCTGGTTCTGGTATCCGTACCCCTGATACTGGACGATGAGCGCGCCACCCTGTTTGACATAGTCTAGAAACCGCGCAGCATTGTTCCGCAGTTCATGTCGAATGACGTAAGCGTTGGGTCCGATGACCACCGCATCAAAGCGGCTGAGGTCCAGGTGCCCCATCTCGGCATCGGTGATCAGGTGAAAGCTCATGCCAAAGGAGGTCAGCGCTTCCACCAGCTTTTCTTTGACCCCCTGAACGTACGCGTAAGTGAGCCCCGACGCAAATCGTGCATTGATGAGGTGTACCATCACCTGCGAAGGTGCAATGAGGAATGTTTCCTTGACGCATGTGCCGCCATCTACCAGGGCAGAAAGACCCGGGGCTCCCATACGCACCGGCGTAACAGCGACCCCGTAGTCCCGTTCCCCATAATGCATTTTGTACCACAGCGGGTAATGGCCCTGCGGGGTGTTGGCAGGAACCGTCACCGTCAGTCGGACTGTTGTCGTATCGCCTGGTTTCGCCAAGGAAAGGACAACCTGTTCTGGAGCGACCTTCCAACCAGGGGGAACTACTAGTTCCAAACTGCCTTCAGCGGCCTGATCGCTATGATTGCGCACCAGCACCTGCAGTTCCAGCTGCTGGTCCGAAAGACTCTCCTGCAGGAAACCCAGCAAACTCTTTAGTTCTTGTTGTGAACGTACCGTGCGCTGCTGGATCATCTCCTTAACCGGCAGGAAGACCTCGCTGCGTACCGGGTGCAGCGAGATGGGCGGTATGACGGCCAGCGGCAGTTCTCGAAACCCACCTGGGAAGGATTCCCGATGAACTACGGCCTTGCGCAGGCTGATCTGATGTTGGCCGAGGACAACGTCGCACTCGACCTCCGCGGGCGCCGGGCCGAAGGGATGACTGCACGGCTCCCCGTCGGGCCAGTGATACACATAGGACGCTCTCGGTGTGGTCAGCCAGTAGGGACAGGTTAAGTCAGCCATCTCTGTAGCTACAACGTCAAAGGTGGCCGATGGCCCTGCAGGGTCTCGGTTCGCGTTGAGGACCTCGGGTTCCGCGAACCGGACGTCCCAGCCTTCCGGTACATGGAGCGTAAAGGTGCTCTGGTCTATGCATACCGCTCGGTGATTCCAGAGGTGAGTGGATATCCGGCATCGCTGCCCAGGAATGATGCGCGATCGTTCGCTGAGGCACTCCAGTTCGAGGCCGAGACACAGCGCGATCATCTCCTCGAAATCAACGATCTTCCTGGCTACATATTTGTCGATGGCCTGGCGTGCTTCGCGAGTCAAGTCCTCGCTCGCCAGGCTCTTATGCACCGCCTGGAGAAGAGACAGGCCTTCCAGCAGGGAAGTGCATGCCTCCATGGGATCCTCGACCCGATAGTGCCGGAGAGCCTCCCCAGCGCCGGCCCTCACGGCTTCCAGACACTGTCGCAAGGACGGAGAACCGTTTCCCGGGTGGTCGGCCAGGCCGGTCAAAGAAGGATCCAGGCCGTCAAAAATAGTGGCCTCTCTGGGTGGCACAGGGACGAGGCTGCGAAACAACGAAAAATAGTGGAAAGCATCTCCCGGAGCTGGGGCCAGTCCCATACCTTGGGTTTGGTGCTGGTTGAAGGCCAGGCAGGCGGACTCTTGATAGGTCATGCCGGCAATTGGGTCGAACTCACCCATGTTGATCCGCAGTACGCCATCCCGCTCCAGCCCCGGGGTCAATTGCCCGAGGGTGAAGTCCTCTTGGCCAGGCTGCCAGTCGCCCCTGGTGGACTGATACAACTTAAGGGATTGCCAGGGGACCAGACCCTGCGCAGTGAGTTCAGGAAACTGCTGCGCATCGCCAGCCGCTTCAAAGGCCTCTAGTGTCGCCTGCCCTACCGCCTGATGCTGGCCATGTTCGTCCCCGGCTGTACCCGTCCAGCAGGCGACAAGAATGTGCGGCTGAACCAGCCGGATGGCCCGGACCATTTCGCGAACCAGGGCCCTGTGTCCCCATTTCGCCAGGGTCTCCTCGGCATTTTTGCTATACCCGAAATCGTAAAAGGGACCAAACAAACACTCGCCGCCATCGACTGCCCTTGCGGCGAGGCTCTCCCAGGTTCGGTAGACACCCAGGGCCTCCCCCGTATAGGCGTTGATCCGGTTCTGCCCGCCCTCCCCGCGAGTGGCCGACCAGTAGACGGCACGCACCCCCCACTTGCGGCTCAGATAGGCCAGGAGGCCAAAGTCTTCGTCGTCGGGGTGCGCGCCAATGTGCAGAACAGTACTCGCCATGCCTAATCCCCGCAGACGGTATATCAGTTGGGCGTGAGGTCCTCCTAGGTCAGGTTGCATCACATCCTCGATGAATAGTAGCAGAGACGCAGTACAGAGGTGTTCTCGACAGATCTAGCTCTATCTTATTCCTTCTCGCTTTCTGGCATCTGTGAGCTTTCTCTGCTATTTTAGCAGAAATTAATGGCTGTGGATAGATG
>Ga0207646_10005072_pt1 | contig 13999 bp, 22 predicted proteins | sample KBSK5502metaG_FD_184343 | JGI IMG/M metagenome (GOLD analysis project Ga0207646, IMG submission 184343) | Corn, switchgrass and miscanthus rhizosphere microbial communities from Kellogg Biological Station, Michigan, USA - KBS K5-50-2 metaG... | ecosystem: Host-associated > Plants > Roots >... | reverse complement strand
CGAATTCCTGCCCACCGGCGGACTCACGCGTCACCGCGTCGAAGCGAAACGCACCGCAGGGCATCCGGCTAGAGTCAGCTAGTCAGCATCTTTCTTCGCATCGCGATCGTTCTCGCGCTCGGTCTTGTCGCCGCGTGCACGTATCTGCCGACGCTGCCATCGGGTAGTAGCGCGCCGCAGGAGATCAGGCCCCCGGTGCCGAAGCTTCCGTAGCCGAGCGCATCGGCCGATCGTGTGATCCATCGCTCGGTCGCGTCGACGATGGTGGGCGCGCGCGCCTGAAGCATTGGTCGTGACGCCGGGCGACGAGGACAGGCTGGTCAGGTGGGAAACCGCCGCTGTCGCTCGTCACCCGGCGCATCCATTTCTAGTAGCCGGACGTTGCGATGACGTTGAGGCGCTTCGTCTCGGTCAGTCCCCTGGGCTCAGCCTGCGAGGGCTGGACCTCGACGTGCTCGAACGACGAGTCCGGCCGGCCGGTGAACCGAAGGGCGGTGGCGACGCTGGCGGCGTGGCGCTCCGCGAGGCTGCGCTGGATCGCCTTGTCGTCCATGAGGTCCTCTCCGCCGCGCCAGGCGTCACCGCGGCGATGCTGTACAGGAATAGCGACCGGTCGTCGACCCGAGGTTGACGCCCGGCCTAGATTTGGGTGTCGCAGGGGGGACCTAGGGCTTCCCTAGGACCAGATCCTCGAGCAGGGGCGGTCCGATCGCGGTGGGAGCTGGTCGGGCCGCCTCACATCGTCAGGATGACCTCAAGACCAACGAACTCTCAACCCACTCCCGACCGCGGGCTGCTAGACAACGACGCGCCGGGCGGCGGTCTGCGACGGCGGTCTCCCACCGATTTGCCAGCGCATCCTGCCGCCCGGCGACGTGTTGGAGTCTCGCGACGCGCGATCGAGCCGCCCACCCTCAAAACGGTTACGGGTCGGGAACGGATCGGCATCAACGCAACGCAGCGAAAGCGCGGACTTGCGCGCGTGGCGAGGAGACGACCTAACACCGCACGCGCGCGAGCGATATTCATGATGCCGGGCGACGGGCGCAGGCAGTCAGGTGGGAAACCGCCGCTGTCGCTCGTTACCCGGCGCCACTTCTAGATCAACAAGCAGCAGGCAAGCTCGACCGCGGGGCTGGTGGGGCGTGAGCACGCGCTTGGCACGCGCCTGCCGCTGCGTCTTTCCGAGGGAAGGATCGGGCGGTTCGCAGCGTAGCGACGTGCTGCAGCAGGGCAGAGAGCCCCGCGGATCAGGGTTGCGACCCGCCTGTCGCGGTCAGGAATTCCCGCGCGACTTCGGCCCGCGCCGACTCTCGGAGAGCCACGATCGCGTTGACGAGCGGCTGCAGCTGCACGCGCTTCCCGCGGAACGACACTTCCATAACGGTCGGATCGAGGTTTCTCAGGTAGTCGCCTGGATCCACGCCATCGATGGCTCCAGCAGGCAGAACGCCCTGATCGACGATGATGTGCCGCTTCGAGCTGGAGGCCCAATCCTCGAGCTGCTCGTCGTAGTGCTCGAAGATGTCTCGCATCGTGCGCATCCTCAAGGGCGAGTTGTCGTGCACCTCTAGGAGCTCACGGAGGCGGACGCCACGGGCCCGCGATGCGGCGCGCGTCGGCCATAGGAGTTTCGAGAGGTTGCCAGAGGCGGCGAGGAGTCCGTGTATGGAGTACCAGATTCTGTCGCTGTCATGTAGCTGCAACGCTCCGTCGAGATCGGCCGCGGCCAGCAGCGCGGACCGGCATTGCAGCTGGATCTCCATGAGCATCGCGCGCGTGAGGTGAGACTGGCTCACCTTTCAAGGCCCGCGTGGGCCCTCAGGCTTTCGAGGCCGATCACGAAAGAGCCGCACGCCGGCGAGCCGCGATAGCGGGCCGCGCCAGCTGCGCGATCTTCTGCCACTCCGGCGGTGTGTTCATCGCGCGTGCGGTCGTGTCGCACAGCGCTGGCAGTTGGGGATCGAGATTCCGCAGGCGATGCTTCGTGCCTGCGTAAGCGGCGGACTCCTCCTCGAAAGCGATGCCGCGCTCGATCTTGGGTCCGAGCTCCTCGACCTTGTCGACGAGCGCGTCGAGCGCGTCACACTCCTTCATCACGTGCGCGCGCATGAGCCGGCGCGTCTCTCGACGATCACGCTCATCCTCTTCGCTCAGGCCCGCGAGCCGGAACGCGATCGCCGCGAACGGCCGCCGCACCGCGCTAAGCACCTTCGCTCCAAGCCCGACCGCGGTGCTGGCCTCCTCGAGGCCGGTGGGGCTCATGGGTTCGTCAGGCTGGCACGTGCGACCCGCTTCCGGATCGCCTCAGCCGACGGGTTCGCGCTCCGGGGCGGACCGCGCCTCTTGGGCCGAGGGAGTTCGCCAGTCTCATTCCCGTCGCGCTTCCACGCTCGCTTGAGTTCGCGGTGCGCCGCGATCCACCGCGGGTTGCGCGGCAACATGCCGGCCAGTTCCCTACGGAGCCGCGTCAGCGTCCGTTGCAGCGCCACTCTCGAGCGAGCCGCGGCGTTGTCCTGACGCAGATCGACTCGCCCTAGTAGTCGATCTGCGCGGTCGACCTCGCCCTGCCTGATCATCGCGTCGATTCGGGTCCACTCGACCGGAAAAATGCGACCCGCGACGGTCGCAGCCGTGAGACGGCGCCGCACCGCGCTCGCTCTCCACCCGCGCGCTCGCTGCTCGTCGGTGAGACGAGGCGGACGATTCTTTCCTACACGCTCGTTTTTGGCCGCCACCTGAGTTGAGTCTACGCGGTGAACATGCCGAAAACCTCACGGCGAACTCACGCCAAGCGCTACCGCTCCGGGCCGGTCATCGGCGTGAGGATCGCCGTCGCGAGCCAGTTGACTGGTCTTTCGCCCGCCGCGCTCCGTCGACTCGAGGAGCGTTTCGGTCTGCGCATTCCAAAGAGCGCGGGAGGTCATCGCGTCTTCACCCCCTCGCTCATCGAGGAGTGCAGGCAGCTCGGCCTTGTCTCGCGTGATCTGATTCGCGGGCAGGTCGCGGTCAGCGGATGATCGAACCGGCCGGCTTCGACGACCTCCCCGCCGGCGTCCGACGCGCGATCCGCGTCGCGCTCGAGATCCGCGAGGAGCTCCGTCACGCGCGCGAGCTCGCTCCCCAGTCTCCTCCGTCAACGCCGCGGCCGGACCATGCCCCGGCTGCGGCGATCCTTCCCTCACGCCGCTCGCGGCCCGGTTCGTCGGTGTCCGGGTCGCGAGTGCGCGTGGGCACGAAATCGCGATGATCGATCGCGCACTGCTCCGTCTGCTCGAAGAGATGCGACCGCACTTCGAGCGAGCCGCCGCGACAGCGCAGGCGGCGCTGCGCGGGATCGACGTCGACCGGCTCGTGTCGGATGCACGCGCCTTCAGGTCGCATGTCGAGCGCGTTGACGACGAGCTGCTCGATCTTCGCGCCGCGCATCACGACCAGATCCGCGAACAGAGGAGAGAACAGCGATGAGCCGCTTCGTCGACACGCAGATCGTTCGCGAAGATCTCGGGGACGGCGACTGGGTCGACGTCCGCGCCGGGATCCTCTGGCGGGAGATGCTCGACGTGTTCGGCCCCGGCGATCCCGGCACGACCGAGGGTCGCGCTAGCCGCGCGATGGCAGGTCTCATTCGGATCGGCATCGTCGCCTGGGGCGGGCCGGGTTTCGAGGGTCTGCCGTTCGGGCCCGAGGCAATCGCGCGCCTCCGGCTCGAGGACGTCGCGCACCTGGCGCGGCTGGTCGGCGAACGCAATCCCGACGTGGTGGGCACGCCGAGCCCAAAAGAGCCAGCCGCGGAAAGCGGTGGCTCGGATTCGTCGAGTCCGGCCGTGGCTACCTGAACATGTTGGAGCGGACCGTCGTGCTCATGGACCGGTACGGGTGGACGTTCGATGAGGTCTGCGCGCAGCCGGCCGCGGTTCTCTTCGAGCTCGAGCTCTACCGGTCGATCCGATCGCAGGTCGAGAGTCAGAGGCGCTAGGTGTGACCGAAGAGAACTTCACCCTGAACTTCAATCTGAAGGCGCACGCGCAGCAGGCGATCAAGGAGTTGGAAGGGTTCACCGATTCCCTCGGCAATGTCGCGAACGCTGCACGGACGGCCATCGGCGGAATCGGCCTCGCGGCGGGAGCCGCGGTGTTCGCCGCGGTGAAGATGGCCGAAGACTTCGACGTCCCGATGCGCAAGGTCCTCGCCCTCACCGGGATCTCCTCCGACGAGTTCCAGCACTACAAGGACCAGGTCCTCGAGCTCTCGACGATCGTGCCGAAGAGCGCCGAGGATCTCGCGAACGGCCTGTACTTCGTGGTCTCCGCGGGCTTCCAGGGCGCCGACGCGATGACGATCCTCGAGTACAGCGCGAAGGCCGCGAGCGCCGGGATGACCGACACGAAGATCGTCGCCGATGCGGTGACGAGCGGCCTGAATGCGTACAAGCTCACCGGCAAGGACGCCGCCGGGGTGACCGACCTGATCACCGAAGCGGTGTTGCAGGGCAAGACCGAGTACGGCGCGCTCGCCGGATCCATCGGCCGGGTGCTGCCCGTCGCGGCCGAGCTGCACGTCGGCCTGGACGAGGTCCTCGCCTCGATGTCGACGATGACCCGCGTCGGCCTGAATGCCGACGAGGCCGCGACCGCCCTGCGCGGCACGCTCACGGCGCTTATCAAGCCATCGAGCGGGGCGAGGAAGGAGCTCGACGAGATGGGGCTCTCAGCGGCAGGCCTGCGCGACGAGCTCAAGTCGAAGGGCCTGATGGCCGTGCTGCAGGAGCTCATGGACAAGACCGGCGGCAACGTCGAGGCCCTCAGCAAGATCATCCCGAACGTCCGGGCCCTCACCGGCGTGCTCGCCACATCCGGAAGCCAGGGCGAGGCGTACGCGAAGATCCTCGGGTCGATGAAGACCGCGGCCGGGCTCACCGACGACGCGTTCAGGAAGACCGCCGACGGCGTCTCGGCTCAGTCCGGGATCCTGAGGAACTCGCTCTCGAAGATCGCGATCGAGCTCGGCGATCAGCTGCTGCCGCACCTCGTCGACTTCGCGAAGTGGGCGAGCGAGGCGGTGAAGGCCACCGAGAACTGGGTCCGACAGAACCCCGATCTGGCGAAGCTTGGCCTGGTCCTCGGCGGCGTCGCCGTGGGCCTCGCGGCGATCTCGTTCGTCATCGGTCCGCTCATCGCCCTGCTCGGCTCTCCGGTGCTGTTGCCGCTGCTCGCGGTCGGCGCCGGCGTCGTGGCCTTGAAGAAAGTGTGGGACGAAAACTTCGGCGGGATCCAGGAGAAGACCAAGAGCGTGGCCGACAACGTCGGCAGCTTCCTCGGTGGGATCAAGAAGGGCTTCGTGGAGCAGACCACGAAGACGATCCCCGACTACGCCGACGCGTACGACCTGGCGCGCGCTCACGCGATCAACCCGTTCCGCGAGTCGATCGCGCGAGTCACCGAGGGTCTCCCGCCGCTGACGACCGAGATGGACAACAGCAACAAGATGGCTCGCGACACCGCGAGAGGCGTGGAGCTCGCGCACAAGCAGATGGCCGAGTGGCAGGAGCGCGGCGAGAAGCTCGGTGCGGCCCTCGGCTGGCTGTGGGAGAAGGTGCTCATGCCGGTCGCCGGCTGGCTCGTCGACACGTTCATCAAGAACGTCGAGTTCGTGATCGAGAAGGTCAAGGGGCTCATCTCGATGATCCAGACGGCGATCAGCATCGCTCAGACCATCGGCGGTGCGATCGGCGGGGCCCTCAGTGGCGCGCAGCAGGCGCTCGGCGGTGGCGCCGGTCAGCCCCCGCCCGCCCCAGGCGGTGGCGACTACTTCGGGATCCCGGGGTTCGCCACGGGTGGGGTCATGCCACACGACGGACTCGCCTACGTCCATCGCGACGAGGAGATCCGCACGCCCGAGCAACGCGAGGATGGCCTGCAGCCGGTGCACGTGTACCTCGACGGGGAGCTGCTCATGCGGACGATGGGCGGGCGCACGCTCGAGGACGCGCGCCGCATGGGGCGGATGATCTCGTGACCGTCGGCTGGGCGGCGCACTGCACAGACGGCGTCGTCGTCGCGAGCGACTCGCTGTTCACGATGAACCCAGGCGACGGCGGTCCGCTGCACTGCCACGCCCGCGGCAAGATCGAGTGGGTCGGTCAACGGATCGCGCTCATGTGGTCGGGCACATTCCTCGAGGACACCTGGGCGGCGGGTCTCCCACCCGCAGCGACTGACGATGCGAGCGTCGACGATGTCGCGAGGCGCGTCGCCGCGTATCTCAAGCCCATCAACATTCGGACGCCGAATCCGCATCCGTTGGAGCTTGGGCTCGGCATTCCCGACGTGTACGAGGCCCTGATCGCCGGCGGGCCGCTCGGTCAGGTGCCCGAGCTCCTGGTCGCGCGCGGCGATGGCCAGCCTCCGACGCGCCTTGCAGGCCAAGTCGTGTTGACGGCGATGGGCCGCGGCTACGCGAAGCGTCGCGGGATCGAGATCCTCGCTCCCAATCCGGCCCGGACCGTGGAGGAGGCCGCGATTCTCGGGGTCAGGACAGTGCGCGACGTGATCTACGGCCTGTACGCCGATGGCGGCCGAAGCTGCCTACGCGACTACTTCCCGGACGGCTTCGACGCCGCGGGACAGATCCCGCCGGCGGCGTTCCCGATCCACATCGCGGCCATCACCGCCGACGACACGCAGGAGACCGTTGTCCACAACCCTGACGGTGACGAGCTGTGACCGACAGCACGACGCGCGGCCTGGTGCTTGCCAGCAGGGCCGCGCGTCTTCTTGGGGGAAGGGAGACGAGATGCAGCGCAATGCTACTCCGCGGCTGAAGGGCGAAGCACTGTGGGCTTGCCCTCTCTGTCATCGCGTGACCCGCGGCCTGTTCCTGGTGTCGTGGTGCTCGTGGCTGGTCGAGATCGCGCCGACGTCGATGTGCGGCGGGTGCCTCGAGGAGTTGCGATCGAACGACGTCGCCGGCGAGGTCTGGGACGTCCGGGTCCAGGACATGCGTGGCGCGCCGCTCGCGGATCTCCTGCCGGTGCCGGCCGCACGGTGAGCGAGCTGACCGCCGAGTTGGATCCGCTCCGCACGCTGATCGCACTGCGCGGGATGACCGACTCGCTCCGCATCGCGCTCGTCGATGCCGATGACCGGCCAGGCGGATGGCGTGAGGCGATCGCCCTGGATCCTGGCGGCCGCGAGCGGATCCTGCGTCAGGCTGCCGGCATCGCGCAGCTCGCGCATCACCTGGAGGGGCTCCTCGATCGCGCCCCGATCGCCGACCTCGAGGCGCGGCTGGTCCACGATCGCGCGGAGCTCGAGGCGCTGCAGCGGATCCTCGCCGAGCGGAAGCAGCTCGTCGCGTGACGGCGCACGAGTTCCGGCCTCGCGCGCTCGCGGCGCACGAGCGCCTCATCCCGTTCGACCCTGACGTGATCGCGCGCGAGTTCGGCGAGCGGCCGCCCGACGATCGGCCGGTCCCTGCGGCCGCGCCCTCGACGCGGCGCCTCTATCGCCTGTCCGAGCTCGCGGACCTCAAAGGCGCGGCCGAGGATGCCGTGATCGCCGGCGGGATCATGACCCGCGGCGCGAAGCTGCTCATCCACGCTGCGAGCGGCGCAGGCAAGACGACGCTGATGGATCACCTGACCGCATCGCTCGCCTCGGGCCGTCCGTTCCTCGGCCGGTTTCGCGTCGACCGGCCGCGCCGGGTGCTCGTGATCCAGGCGGAGCTCGCCGAGTCGGAGCTCGCGAGTCACGGTCACGCGCTGCTGGCGACGTTCGAGGGCACGCCCGCGGCCGACAACCTCGTCTTCTGGCTCGAGACCCAGCTCCGCCTGCCGCGCTGCTACCCGGAGCTCCGCGCGGTCGCGCGCGAGGTCGGCGCCGAGATCATCGCGATCGACCCGTTCCTCGAGTTCTTCGAGGGTGAGAGTTCAGACAAGCCCGAGCAAGTCGGGAAGGTGTTCGCCGCGCTCGACCAGCTGATGCGCGACGAGCCCGCGATCGAGGGCGTGATCGTCGCCCATCACAGCAACGTCCAGTCGCAGCGCACCGCGGGCTCGTGGAAGTTCGAAGGCTGGCCGTCGACGATTCTGCGGATCGAGAAGGTGCCGGGCGTGCCGACCGACCGGATGCTGTGCTTCGAGAAGATCCGCGCGCCGGGCTTCGGGCTGCCCGAGAAGCTGCAGATCCGGCTGAGCGACGCGGGTTACCTGCCGATCGTCGACGAGGAGCCCGCCCGGACAGCCGGCGAGCTGACCGTCGTGATGGTCCTCCGCGAGGCTGGCGGCCAGCTCCGGCGGCAGGAGCTCGTCGAGCGGGTCCAGAAGCGCGCCGGGGTGAAGCTGCGTGCTGCGGTGGGCTACGTCGGCAAGGCGAAGCAGGCCGGCCAGATCATCGACTTCGCTGCCGGCCGCGAGGTCATCTATCGGGTCAGCGAGACCGCGCCGTGAGTGCACTCCTGCTGCGCACGAGATGCACGAATCGACCTGTGCACGTGTGCACGAGGGCCCCTATAGAGATACATGCAGAGAGCTGCTCGCCCTGCGGGCGAGCTCTGCACTTCTGCTGCACCGGCGCGTGCACAGGTCCGCTGCACAGGTCGCGGACAGGTGTCCGGAGACAGGCGGACAGGTGTCCGGTGGGACGGGGCGACCGGGCCGAAGGGCGGGGGCAATCGACCCTGCCCGTCCGGGATCCCGGTACTGCTCGAGCCAGGGGGAACCGGGCCCAAAGAGCTCGCCCAGTCATGGCGCGCGCGCATCGTGCGGGGCTACGTGTTCGAGCCACCCCGAGCACGTGAAAGCCCTTCGTGACTGACACGCCGGTGTACGCATCGACGGCCCCTGCACGCATCGTGTACGGAGCGGGCGCGGAGCCGACAGGCGACGAGCTCGCCGTGATCGATCGGTGGGCGGCCGTGATCCGGGCTCAGGCGCCCTGGCTGCCAGCAGACGAGCTCCTGATGGCAGCGGCGCGCGACGTCGCGCTCCTCGAGCTCCTGTGGGCCTACCTGCGCCGTGCAGGCGCGGTGGACCGAAGCCGCGGCACGCCGAGGTACGCGACGGTGACCTGGGAGAAGCTCAGACGCACCCTGAGGCTGCGACTGCGTCTACTCGGCCTCGTGCCGGCGTCGCATGCGTCCGAGATGCCGCGCGAGCTCGAGCGGCGCCAGTTCCGGGTGCGCGCGATCCCCGAGCGGCCCGCGAGGTACTACTCGCGGACGCGTTCCGAGCGATCAGGCTCAAGGCTCGACGGGGGCCACGAGGAGCCGGCAGAGCTGGGCGCAGGCGGCGCGGTGGCGGAGCCCGATCGGGACGATGGAGCCGAGCGATGAGGTTGCGGGCCGCGCTCGAGCTGCTCCGCGGTCGCCAGGGCGCCGGCGCGCGCGTGGGGTCCCCCTTCCCGGCGAGAACCTCGTCGCGCGAGTGTCTCCCCCTTCGCTCACCGACCGAGGTTGGGCGTAGGGGGTCACAGCACGACCAGGCACCCCTCGATCATCGGCGGCCGCTCGCCCTCGGCGAAGAACGGCGTGCGCCGGGTCCTGACATGCGCGTTGCCGATCTCGGCTGGCTCGATCGGCTCGCCGCAGCGTGGGCAGGTTGTAAACATCGTCGTAGCTCCTCGCGCGGGTCTTGGGCTCGGATCGTCGATCAGCGTCCAGTGCGTGCAAGTGGAGCCGGTCTGTCCGCGCACGCAAGTGGCCGAGGCCGGTCGCTCCTAGCCGATCTTCCTCAGCTCGTCGCGCGCCTTCATGAGCGCGGCGAGAACGGGCTTCGGATCCGGCGGCCCGCCGCCCATCATGGAGACCGCGCCGCTCTCGCTCCGCGCGAACCGCTGATCGAGCGACGTGTTGCCGACGTTCGCTCGAGCTGCGAGGCGGTACGCCTCGACGAGCGCATCGAACGTCGTCGTCCCGAACGTCAGGCTTCGCGCAGCGTCCCAGGCCGAGCGACCGAGCTGCAGTCGGTTGTCGCGCTCGAGGATCGAGATGTTCTCGTCGATCTCGGAGAGCAGCGCCCGACGGAGGGCCGCGTCTCGCCGATCGTGCTCCTCGCGTTGCAGCCTCCGCGCGTGCCCGAAGGCGAGTCGCTGTGCGATGACCGCGATCGCACCGCCGGCCAGGATCGGCAACAGGAAGTACCTGAGCGCATCGACGAGCTGCGGATCCACCTCGCGATCGTAGCCGCGCGCTTTCCACGCAATGGCACGCCCACCAGGGCGAGAGGAGCACTCCCATGAGCGGCATCTGCACGTGCGACGCCTGCATCGCGAACGGCCTCGTTCCGAAGGCCGTCGTCGACGAGATCCGGGCGTCCGACGCCCGCGCGGCTGAAGCACGTCGCACGAAACCGCTCGCGCCGGCACCGGCGCAGAAAGCAGGCACGACCATGCGGACCTGGACCCCCGACGCGAGCGACATCGCGTGGATGCACGAGATCGACCGCCGACGGAGGCTCCTGCAGTCGGCGGAGCCCGGACTCTCCGATCGCGCCGCGATCGACCGGGCCTCCAAGCAACTCAGCCGCGGCCAGGGCATCGAGGATCCCGGGCATCGGATCCTGCACGAGATGGCCTCGCGGTACGAGCTCGCGCACCACGTGGGCTACGCGAAGGCTCTCGCCGCGGTCGGCGCGGAATACGAGAAGCTCGTCGCCGGCGCGCCGCCTGCATCGCCCGCGGGCCGCGCGGCCGCCGCGGCCGCGGACGAGCCGCGGGATCTCGATCGCGCTGCACGCCGGCGCATGGCCGAAGAGCGATCGCTCTCGTACAAAGAGGCGCTCCTGCTCGAGGACGCCGCTCGGCACGGTGCGGCGACCGGCAAGAAGCCGTCGGCGCTGGCGCCCGGGCTCACGGGCACCGTCGAGGATGCGGACGAGGAGCCGAGCGAAGCCGACGTGTTCGCGTACATGCGGAAGCACGACGACCTGACGTACAAGGAGGCGCTCCGCGCCGTGCAGCTCGAGCGCTCCGGCGCGGTGGACGTGGCCCAGCCGAAGGCGGCCGCCGTGCGAGAGCCGACCGCGGCCCAGATCCGCGCGCACGCCGATCGCCGCGGCATCAAGGCGAGCCAAGCGCTCGTCGAACTCACCGCGGCGCCGGCGAGCGAGGACTGAGATGGCCGATCTGATGTGGAGATCTTCGGGCGGCCAAGTGGCGAACGTGACGATCGCCGGCAGCATCGTCTACTCGTTCAGCTCTGGCATCCCCGTCGACGTCCCAGCTGAGCACTACGCCAGTTGCGTCACCGCGCTCCTGGCGCTGCCCGACACGACATCGGCCGGCGCCGGCAATCCCGAGATCTGAGAGGAGAGCAGCGACATGATCGCGAAGAAGACGAAGGACCCGACCGCCGACGAGCTCCAGGCGAAGATCACGAAGCTCGATGGCAAGATCGAGGCATCACGCGAACAGGTCAAGGAGCTCGAGGCGGAGAAGAGCACGCTGCTCGCGGCCGCCTACTCCGACGGCGACGAGCAGGCCCGAACCCGTCTCGACGAGATCAACGTCGAGATCTACAAGGCCCAGCGGGCCCAGGAAGACATGGCGGCCGCCCAGGAGCCGATCCGCGACCAGGAGCGAGCGGCCCGCGAGCGCGAGCGCCAGGCTGAGCTCCAGAAGTGGGAGGACACGCTCGAGGAGCTCGAGCCGCAGCTCACGGCGAAGGCGAACGCCGTCGTGGAGGCCGCCGGTGGCGAGCTGCGCGCGAAGGTCGGGGAGCTTCGTAAACTGCTCGATCGCTGCGCGGCGATCAGCCGCAAGATCAACGAGCTGAACGGCGAGAACGTCACGTTGATGTACGTCGCGCCGATCTCCCTCGAAATCGTCGCCATGAATGCCGTCGAGGCCGCGGGCCTACCGGGCGTCATCTCGATGCAGGACCACGCGCACGAGCTCCAGGTCGCAGGTTGGCGGGCACACGGGGCGCTTGGCGACTACGAGCGGCCAGTTGCGCCCGAGATCCGCCGCTAACACGCGACTGTGTTATACAGTTAGGCAGTGAAGCCGCTGACCGTCGACGAAGTCGCGAAGCGCCTCGGCCGTCATCCGGAGAACATCCGCGAGCTCCTCCGCGACGGCCGGCTGCTGGGCACGAAACCCCTGCGCGACTGGTTCGTGACCGAGCGCGAGGTCGCGCGCTTCCTCAAGAACGGGCCGAGAGCGCGGACGGGGGACCGATGACTGACGAGCGCCCAACTCCTCCCTGGGAGCGGGCTGGGTACAGCCAGGCCGAGTGGAGTCGTGCGTATCGGAGTGCGGTGAAGCTCCGCCTCTCAGCCAACGCCGAACTAGAGGCCTTCTATGACGCGACTGAGTTCATTGGCGGACCGTCTTGGTTCGACACCAATACGGAGCTGACGTTCGCCGTCGACGAGGCCGATCGACTCGCACGCCGCGTCCGCGAGGGAGATCCCGAAGCCGTGGCCGAGTTTATCGACGAGGATGGCCCGGAGTGAGGCTCAGCCGCTTCTTCTACCGCGTCGCGCGAACCTCGCGCGACGTCGAGGCGGTCGAGTCCGGCGACCCGAAGCGCATCGCGCGGCGAGCCCGGAACAAGATCCTCGGCCGGATCCTCTGGCGGACGTTCGGGCGGCTCTTCAGATGACGTTGGCTCCGCTGGCGCTCGACGTCGGCGTCCTTCGTGCATGGATCCGCGGCGAGGTCGATGCGCGGCACGTCTGGCGCGACGGGATGAGTACCGGCGACGCGTGCCAGGTCGCATACAGGGTCGATCGGTCCGAGTTGAGCGAGACCGACGGCGCGATGCAGCTCAGCCGCAGAGAGCGCCTCGGCACCGACGCCGCAACACTCTGGCCGCGCATGGCCATCGATCGTCTCAGGGGGCGAACGTTGCAGCAGCTTGCGGAGCTCGCCGACGAGGAGGCGATCGCGCTGCGACGCTTCGACCAGCACGTCGACCGCGTGGTCGCGCATGAGAAACGGCGGCCAAGCTGTCGGTGCAATCCGGGCGGCGTGTGGGACTTCTGGAACGAGTACGAGATGCTCGCCGACCTGCATCTCTGGACGCTGCGGATCCTGCGCAGAGCTCGGGCCCTCGAGGCCGTGGCGAAGGCAGCAGCGGCGAAGTGACCGAGGAGCTCCGCGTGTCGCGCCACGACTGGCGGCACGGCCTCGTCAGCTGTCAGAGCTGCCGGCGTGCGATCGACGCGCACGCGGACAGCTTGCGGCTTCACGCGTTCAGCACGCCGCGCCGCGGCGAGGAGATCATCGAGTTCGAGTGCCCTCGGTGCGACAGGATCACTCGGTTCCGCATCGAGGAGGGGGACCGGCCGGCATGAGCGATCTGGATCCGAGGGAGAAGAGCGAGGCCGCCCCGAAGGACGGCCCCCGCGGTGTTAGAGCTCCATCAGCGTACACACCCCAGGACGACCAGCTCCCGCCCGAGCTCCAGGTGCTCTACGACGTCGCGCTCCGGGTGGCCGAAGAGCGCCGCCGGAAGCGGGAGCGTGAAGGAGATCAGACCAGTGAAGAGTGACACGCGAGCGTGGCTCAACGGCAAGCGCACCGCCTCGTACATCCGCGAGTCGACGAAGCGCCAGGGCAAGGACGACCGGTACGGGCCAGAGATCCAGCGGCACGCGCAGGGCGAAGCGGTCGAGCGGTTCGAGATGCGCGAGCCCGCGCGAACGTACACCGACCTCGTCTCGGGCACGAACGTCCTCAAGCGCAGCGACTTCCGCCAGATGGTCACCGACGCCCGGGCAAAGGCCTTCGACGTGCTGCTCGTCTACGACGTGTCGCGTTTCGCCCGCAACGAGCGCGACGCCTGGAACTACCTCGAGGAGCTGGAGCAGGCGCGCGTCCCCGTCTACTTCTGCGACGAGGACATCCTCACCATCCGCGACGAGGACTGGAAGGACCAGATCGGCGCGGTCATCAACAGCGCCGCCCAGTACAGCCGCAAGCTCAGCCGCAACGTGACTCGAGCGCTGGCGCGCAAGTGGGCCGCCGGCGCGCAGAGCGGCAGGCCGCCGTTCGGC
>Ga0207646_10005071_pt1 | contig 14000 bp, 11 predicted proteins | sample KBSK5502metaG_FD_184343 | JGI IMG/M metagenome (GOLD analysis project Ga0207646, IMG submission 184343) | Corn, switchgrass and miscanthus rhizosphere microbial communities from Kellogg Biological Station, Michigan, USA - KBS K5-50-2 metaG... | ecosystem: Host-associated > Plants > Roots >... | reverse complement strand
ACTGGTCGGGCTGGCCGCGCCGGAAGCCCCGCACATGCCCGCGGCTACGCAGCCGACGTGCGCGACGCCGAGTCGGTTCGCTTGGCCGCCGCCAGGATCAGGGACGAACTTGGTGAGCCGTGGCTGCTGGTCAACGCGGCCGGCGTGTTCAGCATCCAGCTGCTGCCCGATCTGGACGAATGCGAGTGGGACAGGATTGTTGACACCAACCTCAAGGGCCCGTTCCTGACCTGCCGCGAGTTTCTGCCTGCGATGATCGCTGCCCGGGATGGGTGCATCGTGAACATCGCGTCGACGGCCGGGGTCCGCGGCGGCAGGCGGCGTGCGGCCTACTGCGCATCTAAGGGCGGCTTGGTGCTGCTGACGCGGAGCCTCGCCGTCGACCATGGCCACGACGGCGTCCGGGTGAACTGCGTCTGCCCTGGCCTGATCGATACCGAGATGGCCGACTGGATTCGGCACGACGCAGCGGCGATGGCCCAGTTCAACGCGGGAACTCCAGTGGGCAGGATCGGCACGCCGGACGAGATCGCGGCCGCTGTCTCGTTCCTCGCCTCGGATGATGCGAGCTACCTGCAGGGCTCGGTTGTGATGGTCGACGGCGGCGTTGCGGCATGAGTTGGCACCAGTGAGTAATCAGTTGTCAGAGGATCAGGGAAAGGCCGATGGCGAGACGTCGGTGCGTTCCGCGGCGCAGCTGCCGGACTCCGCCAGGCGCGCAGGCAGTACGTCGCCGGCCGGGCAGCGCCGTGCGTCGAGGCTGGTCGACATCGCCAGGGCAGTCGGCGTGCACCCATCGACGGTGTCGCGTGTGCTCAACGGCGACCCGGCTCAATCGGTAAGGCCAGAGATCTACCAGCAGATCCTGATCACCGCCAGCCAGCAGGGGTACCGTCCGAACGCGCTCGCCAGGGCGCTGAAGCAGCAGCGAACCGGCGCGTTCGCGTTCGTGATCCCGCTGCTGCGCAACCCGATCTGGGTCAGGCTCCAGCGGGGCGCGCTGCAGCGCGCAGCCGAGCGCGGATACGTCGTCATGATCATGGAAGAGCCGACCGACGATCCTAAGCCGCCGGGGAGCTACCGGTACCTGGTCGACGAGAGCCGGGCCGACGGCCTGCTGATCGCCACGTCGCTGCGGATCACCGAGCATTCGGACGGAGTGCCAGCTACCCCGCATGTGTACGTCAATCGCCGTGGGCCGCATCGCGGCAACAACGTGGTGATGGACGAACCGCGAGCGGTCAGGCTCTTCGTCGACCACGTCGCCGGGCTCGGCCATCGCAGCATCTGCATCATCGACGGGCCGGCGGATGTCGACACCGTGCACCGCCGCGTCTCCGCCGCCAGGCGAATCAGCGCTGCCCGCCGGCTCAAGCTGAGCGTGCTGCACACGGCGGCCACCGAAGAGGGCGGCTGGGACGCTGCCAGGAAGCTGCTGCGCGGTTCTGATCGTCCGACCGCCTGCGGGGTCGGCAGCCTGAACCAGTTGTTCGGCGCCATGGCCGCGCTGCGCGCGGTCGGCGTGCCGGTTCCTGAGGCGATGTCGCTGGTGAGCTTCGACGAGGACGAATGCCTTGCCTTCCTCGACGTCCCGGTCACGAGCGTGGCCATGCCCCTCGCCGAGCTCGGGAGCGCCGCCGTTGACGCGCTGATCGCCCGGGTCGAAGGCGTACCGGAGCGCGACGTGCTCATCCGCGAGCCAATGCGCTTGATCCACCGCGCATCGGTCGCTCGAGCGCGGGAGTAGCGCTGTCATGATCACGGGCACTTACCGACATCATTTGCGAAAACTGCCCGTGATCATGAGGAGCAGTCAGCGACTGGGTTGGACCTGGTGCTGCGGAGCGGACCGGTGCCCCGCAGCACCAGGAGCCTTGGCCGCTACCTGATCGGCAGCGGGTCGGTGGCCAGGCTGTCTTCGCCCTCGAGCAGCGCGGGTGCTCGCTCGAGCGTGTTCGGACGCACGGCGCCGAGGATCAGGGCGTAGAGGATCCCGACCGCGATCAAGCCGATCGTCAGCCATGGCAGGGTATTGAGCGGGCTCGGCTGGCCGGGCCGCAGGTCGCCCCAGATGGGCAGCGCGAGAATCGCCGCGCCGACCACCGGCGTAACCACCCACAGCCAGACGTTCTTGCGGATGCCGCGGCGGCGGAACTTCGCCCACTCGACCACCAAGGCGACGTTGGCCACCAGGTACATGAGGATCAGCCCGAGGATGCCCCAGGTGCCGAGCAGCCCTACCGCCGTGCCAGGGTCGGTGAACGCAGTCGAGACCACGCCAATCAGGATGCTTGGCGCGACGAACGCCACCGCCGCGGCGGCCGGAGTCCTGAACCGGGGGCTCACCGCGGCGAGCGCCCTGGGCAGGAGCCCGCCCCGGGCGCCTGCGAAGACTACTCTCGAGGTCTGGGTGTTGGCCGCCACGTACGAGCTGGTCACGCTGGACAGGAACACCCACGTGATCAGAGGCGCGACGAACGGCAGGAATGCCTCGGCCGCGGTGTGGAACGGGTTCCCGTCGACGGCCAGCGTGCTCGTGTGGCCGACGCCGAAGGCCGTCACCAGCGCGTACGAGCCGACCACGTAGATGATGCCGCTGACCAGGACGCAGCCCAGCACGGCGATCGGTACGTTCCGCCTCGGGTCGCGGGTCTCCTCGGCCAGCGGCGCCGCAGCCTCGAAGCCGCCGAAGGCCAGCACGGCGAAGCTAAACGCCAGCAGCACGTCGCTCGCCTTGCCGCCGGGCCAGGTAAACGGGGTGCCCGACAGGCCGGTCTCGCCGCCCTTAGCGAGGATCGTCAGGCTCAGCGCGAGCAGCAGCACCACCTCGAACACGTACAGCGCGACTGTGACCCTGACGCCGAACTTCAGCCCGACCACGACGGGCGCGACCACCAGGACGCCGTAAAGAATCGTGACGAGCTGCGTGACGCCCCAGAAGTGCACGTTATTGAACACGTTCTCGACGATGTAACTGCCGACGAAGATGTAGATGCCGCCGAAGGCGATGATGTAGCCGAGCACGCAGATCACGCCGGTCGCGACCGCCACCTTCGTGCCGATGGCTCTGGTGATGTACGTGATGAACGACCCAGCGCTCGGATAGACGCCGGAGAACTGGGCCAGGCTGCTCGCGGTGGCGCCCATGGCGACCATGCTGATCAGGAAGATCAGAGGAGCGGAGGCGCCGGCCAACCCCACCATGACTCCGGTGGTGAAAAAGAGGTTGAATGCGGGAGCGACCTGAGCCAGGCCCGGCATGATGACGCCGAACAAGCTGAGCTGGTTGCGTTGCAGGCGCTCGGGGCGCTCGGTGGATGCGGTGACGGCCATAGCTAGCCCCTTCCATGCCGTCGGACGAAGTCGAGGAACGTCTGGTTGAACTCGGCCGGGTGCTCCCACAGGCAGGCGTGACCGCCTTTGGTCGTGGCCCACTCCGAGCCCAGGATCGCTTCGTGGATCCGCCGCGACAACGCGACGGGGATGAGGATGTCCTCCTCACCGGCCAGCACCAGGGAGGGCACTGTGATCTGGTTCAGCCGGTCTGTCGTGTCGTGGTTCTGGATCACCGCAAGCTGGGCCAGGTAGGCGTGCACCGGCTGGTCCATGTAGCGCATCGCGGTCTCGAACTCCTCGAGATCGGCGCCGCGCTTCTCGAAAAACGGCAGGGTAAAAGCCCAGAGCGTGACGTCGCGCATGACGAAAGGCACGCCGAGGACCGGGGCCATGTCCGCCCACATGGCGAACATGCGCGAGCAGAAGGGCCCGGGTGCCGCATACGTGCAGCCGAATGTGACCGAGCGCAGGTCGCCAGGATAAGCGAGGGCGAATTCCTGCGCGATCATCCCGCCCATCGACACGCCCATCAGGTGGAAATCGGTAATGCCAAGCAGGTCGACGAGCGCCTTGGCGTCGTCGGCCAGCATGCGGCTTGAGTACGGCCCGGCCGGCTTGGAGCTCGCACCGATGCCCCTGTTATCGATGCGAAGCACCCGGTAACCGGCCGAGAGGAAGTCGTCCATCTGGGCGAACCAGGTCTCCACGTCGTCGGCCAGGCCGTTGATCAGGACGATGGTCTCCTCGCCCTGACCGTCGAGCCTGTAGTGCAAATCGATGTCGTTGACCATGGCAAAAGGCATGACATCAGCCTCCAGTTCGAACGCGGATGCGGGCGTGAAGTTCCCTGAGCATGTCCTCGGTCAGGGAGAAATGCTCGGCCGCGAGGCCGGCGGCACGGTCGGCGTCGCCGGCGATGACGGCGTTGGCCAAAGTCGGATGTTGCTCGGTGGCCCGCTGCCTGACCTGTGGCGAGTAGGGCTCGGCATCGAACCCGAGGCTGACCTCCCGCCTGATGCTGGCGCTGAGCTCGACCAGCCTCTCATTGTGGGTTGCCCTGGCGATCGCGAGGTGCAGTGCGTGGTCGGCCAGGTGCGACGCATCGCGGTCCCTGGCCCGCGCGTAGTCGGCGACTGCTTTGCGGATCGCGGCAACATCCGTTTCGTCGCGGCGCTGGGCAGCGGCACGGGCGATCGTCTGCTCGATCAGGCTGCGGAAGTCCAAGATCGTCGTCAGGCCCTGCCAGGCGGGCACGAGCGTGCGGCGGATCATCTCGTCGGCCTCCGGGCCGCGGCTGGTGGCGACGAATGTGCCGCCTGCCCGGCCGCGCCTGGTCGTCACGTAACCGGCAGCCTGGAGGCGCTGCAGCGCCTCGCGCACGGTTGTCCTGCTGACCTCGAGCATGGCGGAGAGCTCACGCTCGGTGGGCAACCGCTGATCGGGCACGAACTCCCCGAGCGCGATCGCCGTCACGATCCGCTCGGCAATGCGCTCGCCTGCGGTCTGCATCGCGATCGGGGCCAGGTAATCGGTCATGCCGGCTTCACCTCGGGACCACCTCGCCGGCGTAGAACGCGGCCATGAACCTGGCCAGCGACTGAGCCCCGGTGACGATGCTGGCCAGTTCGACGGCCTCGTCGGTGCCATGGATATTGCGGGCCCGCGGGCCGTAGGCGAGCGCGGGCACGCCGAACTGATTCAGGTAGTACCTGGCGTCAGTGGTCGCGCCGATCGGCGCGCGCTTTGCTGCCGCTCCCGTCGCCGACAGGTGCGCCCGCGCCATCGCCTCGGCCAGCCAGTGATCGGCGGGCAGCAGGTGGCCTTCGGCGCGGAAGCCCGACGGCCTGATCACCGGCGGCCGACTGGCCAGCCAGGGATCCTCGGCGCTGGCTTCCAGCACGGCAGCGCCGACCCGTTTGAATGCCTCCTCCGGACTCCAGGCCCTGGGGAAGCCGACCCTGACACCCAGCGTTGCCCGGCCCGGAACGCTGGACGCCCAGTCCCCCGCGGCGACGGTTCCGACATTGACGTTGTAAGGGCGCGCTACCGCGGCGAAAGCCGGATCGCCGTTGGTCTTGTTAACCGAGTCTTCGAAGCCGGCCAGCGCGCGGAGGAGGGCGGGAATGCTGCGAACGGGGTTCTGCGCCCGGTCGGCGGCCTCCGCATGGGCCGGAACACCAGTGACCTCGACCTCGATCCACAGCACGCCGATGCCGCCGAGCAAGAGGTCCAGATCGGTGGGCTCGAGGACGATCACGGCATTACCGAGCACGCCGGAGTTGCACGCCGCGAGCGTGCCGTTGCCCGTGCACTCCTCCTCGATCACGGACAGGAAGCTGAGCTCGCCCGAGAGCGCGCCTGGCATGGCGCGGCGCAGCGCCGCCACGGCCAGCAAGCCGAGCGCGAAGCCGCCCTTCATGTCGCCGGCCCCGCGCCCGGTCAGCCAGCCGTCGGACCGCACAGGCTCGAACGGCTTTGACGACCACAAGGCCGCTTCGGCGGGGACGACGTCGACGTGCCCGTTCGGCAGGAGCGAGGGTGACCGGCCCTGGTAGAGCCGCCCGAGAACATTCGGTCGGCCTACGTAAGAGCCCTGCGCGACACCGCCGGGAGGCGCCGACGCCGTCTGGGCCGGAACCTCGAACTCGGTGACATCGAAACCCAGCCTGGCCAGCTCAACGGCGACGATCTCCTGTGCGCCGCGTTCATTCCCGACGGTGCTCGGCGCCGCGACGAGACGCTCCAGGAAGGCGAAAGCCGCCCCGGCTTCCGCCTCGACCGCTGCGTCGACGGCCGCCCATCGGGCTGATTCGCTGCAGGTCATCCAGGCGCCCATGGTCTAGTGGACTGATGTTTAGACCATTTTGTGCCAACGAGGCCCCGCGCGTCAATGCCCTGGCCGCGTTGCAGGTACAACCACGCGTCCGCCCCTCCGCCCGCGCGTCCGCCCGCCACGGCGCGCCTCCGCCCGCGCGCCGCCGCCCGCGCGCCACCGCCAGCCACGGCGCCCTTAGCCCGCGCGCCGCGGGCCGCCACGGCGGCAATAACGTTCAGCGTTGTCGTTGTTCGCGAGGTGGACCCGAAGCCGGGGGACGCCGGGAGGTTAGTTTGGAATGCGGATGGGAACTTGCGGAGGTGCTAATCCGTTGATCCGGTAAACGACTGTTGACTTCCTGCATCGGCCTTTGGCGCTGATGCCGGGAATCAGAGGGCTCATGATGCGCGTGCGGTCGCGGCGGGCGAGAATCCTCGGCTGGACATCCGTGGCCTTGGTCGCCATCCTCGTCGTCGTCACGGTCGGCGTCTATGCGGCCATCAAGCTCGAGATCTCGGGCATCACGCATGTCCCGACGATTGACACCAGGAACCGGCCGCCGAGGTACATCGGCGCGCTCAATATCCTGCTGCTCGGCTCGGACACGCGGACCGGGCGCAATGGCAAGATCGGCGGTCCCAACGGCTGCTCCTGCTCGGACACGATCATGGTGGCCCATATCTCTCCAGGCCGTGGCGGCATCGCCGTCGTCAGTATCCCGCGTGACACGGTCGTGCCGCTCTATTCGTGCTCGCCCTGGAATGGCCTGCCCGGTCAGCCGGCCGATCCGCATGCGGTCGAGCGGATCAACGCCACACTCGCGGCCGGCGGTCCTGAATGCGTACGCGAGACCGTTGAGCAGCAGACCGGCATCTATATCAACGACGTCATCGAGCTGAATTTCACTGGCTTCGAGCATGTGATCAACGACGTCGGCGGGGTCAACGTGTGCCTGCCGTTTGCGATCGATAACGTGATCACCGCGAGCGAGGGTTCGGGCCTCGACCTGAAGGCGGGTCGGCATCACATCAACGGCCGTGTCGCCCTGCAGTTCTGGCGCACGCGCTACAACGTCGCTGACGGCTCGGACATCGCCCGGATAGCGCGCGACCAGTACCTGATGGCAGAGATCGTCAAGGGTGTGCTGCACAGCGGCCTGCTCCGCAGCCCGGCCAAGATCTTTACGGTCATCCGTGACATCGCCAACGCGATGACAACTGACGCCAGCGATACCGACCTGCTGCACATCGCCACCAGCCTGCGCGGCATATCGGCCAGGGACGTGCAGTTCATCACCGCACCCTGGGTGTCCTACCCGGACAACCCCAACGAAGTTCAGTTCGCTCAGCCGCAGGCCGATGCGCTCTTCTGGGCCATCGCGCACGACACGGCGCTGCCGCCGACCGGCAAAAGCAAACATCACGTTCGGGCGGACACGTTCAAGGGCCAGAACAACGGGCCGATCGACGCGGGTCCGGCGGCCAACATGACGCTCCCGCCGTCTGAGGTCAAGGTCATGGTGCTGAACGGGTCGAGGGGTGCGGATCGCTCGAACCAGGCCGCTGCCCGCCTGACCAGCCGGGGTTTCAACGTCGTCGGTACCGGCTACGCGGCGACGACGGGCTACCGCAAGTCGGTGATCGAATACGGCAGCATCGCCGACCTGCCCGCTGCCAGGACGCTGCGCGGGCAGTTTTCCTCGGCTAGGCTGAGTCTGACGCACGGGCTGACGGCCGGGACGGTCGACGTGGTCCTGGGGTCGAGCTTCACCAAGCTCGCGCCGCCGAAGCCAACCTCACGTGCGTCGATAGCCTCACTTTCCAACGACTATGGCGGCATTACGGCCAGCGTCGCATGCCGTAACAGCGCATTCTTTAGCGCCAACGGAACGCCGCACGGCGAGAGCCAGTCCTGCCCCTGCCGCTAGCCGCCAGCGGAACGGCCAGGGCGCGGAGCAATATCCCTCGCTGTGATGCAGGGCTGCCAATGGAACGCGCCCGCCGCCGATTGATCGTGCCTGGCTGGCACACGTCTATAGGGAAACACCCGATGAGCGTGAGCCGGCATAGACGCAAGGCTTCGGTCAGATCATGAGGCAGTTTTGACCATGCGCCGCCGCACAAATACACGAAACTCGCGATTCATTCCATGGTCACCATGGCGTACCGTTCAAATGTCCGTTCCACCCGGACAGCCATCGAGGATACGCAGTGTTGACAGCGGAATTTGGTGCGACACGGCTCAGCACTGCGCGACTTCCGGCCCTGGCGAGAGGGAAACGCCATGACTAACACGACTGACTCGGTTGAGCGCGGCAAGTTGGTATTGCGGACCGGGGGCACGTGCATCTTCGGTCCACAGCATCTGCTCGAGGTGTTCGGCGAGCAGCGGCAGCGATTCGTCACGATCCTCCAGGGATTCGGTCCCTGTGACTGGGCTGCCCCGACCCGGTGCGCCGACTGGTCCGCGCATGACGTCGTCCGCCACTTGTGCGACGCCAAATGCGATCGGGATCGCCGCAGACGCGGATGACGGCACGCTCGACGTCGCTGCCGGCTATGACCCGAGAATCACGCCACGCGGGTGGCTGACGGCATCGGCCGGTGAGTCACCCGGCGCCACCCTCCGCCGCCTGGTGGCGACGAGTGAGGAGCTAATGGTTCTGGCCCGCGATCGGCTCGCCAAGGGCCGCAGGTTCGATGTCCACCTGCCGTACGGGTTGATGGACTGGACGGTCCTGATGCTGCACGGCTTTTGGGATTCGTGGATCCACGAGCGTGACATATTGCTCGCCCGGGGTGCAGACCATCCCACTAACGGCGACGCAACCGCCTACGCGGCCGCGTACGGGGTGTTCATCGCCGCCGCAGTAGCGTCGATGTTCGGCGCCCAGGTGCGGGAGACGCTGACGCTGGGCGGCGATGGTGGCGGCATCTTCGAGGTAGACGGCCGCGGCGGCGTCACACTTACCGTTAGCCGGGTGACCACCGCGGGGCCGCCCGCCGCCGAAGTCGCGGACGCACTCGCCGGCCGCTCAGACATCGCAGCTGCGATCGAGGGTTTGCCGGCCCGCTCACGCGCCGCGCTGTCGCCGCTGGCCGACTTCTTCAACACGCCAGTCGAGCAGGGTCCAGCGTAAGGCGCGGACCTTGCAGGGGATCGCGGGCCTGCTCCGGCCGGGCGGCTGGGTCATAGCGCAGGAGTCGCTCCGCAGCCGGGCGCCGCTGTGCGGATCACTCGGCCAGCGCCTCGCCGGAGCGGGCATGCAATGGGGTAGCGTCCAATGCGGATTGCTGGCGCCGCCCGGAGGTGACGTGTGAGGTACGTGAACCTAGGCAAGACCGGCCTGCGGATCTCGCGGATCTGCCTCGGGATGATGAGCTACGGCAACGACAGCGACCGCGCCTGGGCACTTGATGAGGACGCAGCGGAACCGATCGTCAAGGCGGCCGCCGAGGGCGGCATCACGTTCTTCGATACCGCGGACGTCTATTCCGACGGGGCGAGCGAGGTCGCCACCGGGCGCCTGCTGGGCAAGTTCTTCAGCCGTGACCAGGTCGTCGTCGCAACCAAGGTGTATGGCGCGATGGGGCCCGGCGAGAATGACCGCGGCCTATCCCGCAAGCACATCATGTCGGCGATCGACGCCTCGCTGCGCCGCCTGAACATGGACTACGTGGACCTTTACCAGATCCACCGCTGGGATAGCCGCACGCCGATCGAGGAGACCATGCAGGTCCTCGACGATGTGGTCCGGGCCGGAAAGGCCAGGTACGTAGGCGCTAGTTCGATGTACGCCTGGCAGTTCGCCAAGGCTCAGTACTGCGCCGACGCACACGGCTGGACCAGGTTCAGCTCGATGCAGAACCACTACAACCTGCTCTACCGCGAGGAAGAGCGGGAGATGATCCCCCAGTGCATCGACCAGGGCGTCGGGGTGATCCCGTGGAGCCCGCTCGCCAGGGGCGTACTTGCCGGGAACCGCACCAGATCGGGCGAACGGCACACCACCAGGGCGGGCTCCGATCCGTTCAGCGACTCGATGTACGGGATGCCGTCGGACTTCGACGTAGTCGACCGGGTAGCACAGGTAGCAGCCGGCCGGGGCGCGCCACCCGCGCAGGTCGCGCTCGCCTGGCTGTTGCAGCGCCCAGGAGTGTCAGCGCCGATTGTCGGCGCCACGAAGCTCGACCATCTCCAGGACGCGCTGGCCGCCGAGCAGCTCGAGCTCACGCCAGACGAGATCAAGTCGCTGGAAGAGCCCTATGTCCCGCATCCGGTGCTGGGCCACTAGCTAAGGGCTCAGGCGCCGGCCGCCTGACCGCAATCCGGGCACAGACCGAAGAGCTCCACCGTGTGCCCGACCTCGGAGAATCCGGCCTGGCGCGCGACCTCGTCGGCCCAGCGCTCGACCGCCTTGCCCTCCACCTCGACGCTGCGCCCGCAGTTCCGGCAGGTGAGGTGGTGATGATGGGTATCGGTCCGGCAGCGCCGGTACAGGATCTCTCCGCTTGAGTCCCTGATCGCGTCCACCCGGCCAGTCTCGCTGAGCACCTGGAGGTGCCGGTAGACGGTGGTCAGGCCGACCGCCTCCCCGCGCTCCCGCAACTCGGCGTGGATCTGCTGCGCGCTGCAGAACCCTGGCAGCCGGTCAAGCACGGCCGCGACCGCCTCGGCCTGCCGGGTGCCGCGAATCCGGGTGCCTTGCGGCCTGCCACCGGACGCGCGATCGAGGGAGTTCACAACTCGCACGGTAGCAGCCAGGACGGCGAGCTCTGGCCGACGCTGGAGTGCCCCGCGGCCTGCGTGCGGACAATGAGCCGGCCTGCGGGAGAATAGAAGACATGGCTGACCGGCTGCGCGACGCGACAAGCCCCTATCTGCTTCAGCACGCCGACAACCCGGTGGACTGGTGGCAGTGGGGCGAGGAGGCATTCGCCGAGGCGCGCAGGAGAGACATTCCCGTGCTGCTCTCGGTCGGCTACTCGGCCTGCCACTGGTGTCACGTGATGGCCCACGAGTCGTTCGAGGATCCGGCGACTGCCCGGCTGGTCAACGACCTCGTGGTGCCGGTCAAGGTCGACCGGGAGGAGCGTCCCGACGTCGACGCCGTCTACATGACCGCGACCCAGGCGATGACCGGGCAGGGCGGCTGGCCGATGACCGCGTTCCTGACCCCGGACCGGGAGCCTTTCTACTGCGGTACCTACTACCCGCGAGAGCATTTCAAGCAGCTCGTCATGGCCGTCGCGCGGGCCTGGCGCGATGACCGGGACGCCGTGGTCGGTCAGGCAAGCAACGTCGCCGCGACATTGGCCGAGAGCGCCGGCTCGCTGTCTGGCCACCAGGCGGGCGGCGGCATTGGGGCCGGTGCGGTGGCTCCCGAGATCGGCGACGCCGCGGTTACGCTGCTGGCCAAGCGCTATGACGCTCGGCGCGGGGGCTTTGGCAGCGCGCCCAAGTTCCCGCCGTCCACGGTGCTGGAGTATCTGCTCAGGAGATCTGAGCGGGCTCCCGCCGGCGAACGGCCGCAGCAGGACGAGGCGCTCACCATGGCGGCAGGAACCGCGGAGGCGATGGCCAGGGGCGGCATCTACGACCAGCTCGGCGGCGGCTTCGCCAGGTACAGCGTCGACGCGGCGTGGGTTGTGCCCCACTTCGAGAAGATGCTCTACGACAACGCGCAGCTCGCCAGGGTCTATGCGCACTGGTGGCGGCGGTCGGGAGGGGAAGTGGCGCGCCGGATCGCCGAGCAGACCTGCGACTGGATGATCGCCGACCTGCGGACGGCCGAGGGCGGTTTCGCGAGCGCGCTGGACGCCGACAGCGACGGCGAGGAAGGGGCGTTCTACGTCTGGACGCCGGCCGAGCTTGCCGAGGTTCTCGGTCCCGATGACGGTAGCTATGCGGCGGAACTATTCGCTGTGACGGAGGCAGGCACGTTCGAGCGCGGCCGATCGGTGTTGCAGCTGCCCGCCGATCCCGCCGATCCCCGGCGCTACGAGCGGGTCAGGTCGGCGCTGCTGGCTGCCCGCGCAGCACGGGTATGGCCTGCCAGGGACGACAAGGTCGTCGCTGCCTGGAACGGGCTGGCACTCGCCGCCCTCGCCGAGGCCGGGCTGCTCTTTGACCGGCCCGACTACATCAAGGCGGCGGTCGGCGCCGCTGAGTTGCTTGCCGGCGCGCACATCGATGCCGGGAGGCTGGCCAGGACCTCGATGAACGGAATCGCGGGGCGGAGCGCCGGGGTGCTCGAGGACTACGCGAACGCTGCGGCCGGGTTCCTGACACTGTCCGGGGTGACCGGGCAGGAGCGGTGGGTCGCCCTGGCCGGGGATCTGCTTGATACCGTGCTCGAGCGCTTCCGCGACCCCGGCGGGGGGTTCTACGACACGGCCGACGACAGCGAGCGGCTCATCTACCGGCCGGCCGACCCCGCCGACGGGCCCACGCCGTCCGGGACCTACGCGATCGCCGGTGCACTCCTGAGCTACGCCGCGCTGACGGGGTCCGCCCGGCACCGCGAGGCCGCCTCGGCCGCGCTCGGCACGCTCAGGGACGTCGCAACCAGGTTCCCGCAGGGGGCCGGCTGGGGACTGGCCGTGGCCGAGGCTTTTCTGGCCGGTCCCGACGAGATCGCTGTGGTCGGCCCGCCCCGGGATGACCGGACGAGGGCCCTGCATCAGGCGGCGATGCTCGGCGCGACGCCGGGAGCCGTGATCGCCCTCGGAGACGGCGCCGGCGCTGGCGGCCCAGATGACGCCGCCGGCCCATACGACGCCGGCGGCCCAGACGGCGCTGGCGGCAGCCGGGGCATTCCGCTGCTGGCCGGACGCGGTCTCGTCCGGGGTCAGCCTGCCGCCTATATCTGCCGCAATTTCACCTGCCGACTGCCGGTTACCAGCGCGGACGAACTGCTCGCAGCGCTCGGCCGGTAGCGGCGACGGTTTCCGCCTTGTCATGGCGGAGACACCTGCTGGTTACGTTGTGCACCTAGCTTGACTGGTACGGAATGCCGCTTTCTGATGGGGCGGGCTTTCCTGAGCCATCTCAGGCAGGCATAATTCCGGTAGCGCGAGAGAATGCTCCCGAGCGGAAGGAACCGAGGTTTGCCCTCCCTGGCGCGTCGGCTGCTCCCGGTGATCGCATTCGCGCTCGTCCTGAGCCTGGTGCTGGCGGGTGTCCTTGGCCATGCCCGGTCCCGGCTGGCTTTGCCGGATGCCCACCCGGCGCGTTCGGCCGGCTCATCGCAGTGGGCAGCCAATGGCGCCGCGGCGGAACTCAGCGCGACGGTCGGCGCGATCCCAGGCCCGGGCGGCCGGGCTAATGGCCGCGGACAGCTGACCGCCGGACAGATGGCCAGCACATCGGCCGTGGCCGCCACACCGCTGCCGAACTCGTCTCGCTCCCGCGCGCGCAAGCTGTCCGGGCTGCTCCAGGCCGACGTTCTCGTAGTGGCCAGGCATTCGCTTTCTGCGGCCCTGGTCCGTAAGCTGCGCCGTCTCGGCGGAGTTGCCGCGGCGGTTCCGGTGGACGCCGGCCGGGTCCAGGTGAATGGGGTCTTCGTCAATGTCCTCGGCGTGAACCCGGCAACGTTCCGCCCGTTCGCCGCGCGCCCGACGGCGCGTTCGGCAGCTCTCTGGCAGAACGTTTCAGCCGGCGGAATGGCTATCTCGTACACGATGGGCCACCAGGACCGGCTCACGCTGGCCAAGCCGGTGCTGGTGACTGGCTCGCGGACGCTGCAGCTGCCGGTCGCTGGGTTCGGAACCGTGGGCATCGGCGGCGTCGATGCGGTCGTATCCGGCGCGGTGGCCCGGACGCTCGGGCTGCCCGCCCGGAACGCGGT
>Ga0207646_10005070_pt1 | contig 14001 bp, 13 predicted proteins | sample KBSK5502metaG_FD_184343 | JGI IMG/M metagenome (GOLD analysis project Ga0207646, IMG submission 184343) | Corn, switchgrass and miscanthus rhizosphere microbial communities from Kellogg Biological Station, Michigan, USA - KBS K5-50-2 metaG... | ecosystem: Host-associated > Plants > Roots >... | reverse complement strand
GAGAAGAAGAACTTCTCGCATAACTTTTCGTTTTTCTCAGAAAATTTTTTTCTGTTGAGCCAAAACGGAGGAAAAACAACGTCAAAATTTGATGTTTCGTGAGAGGAAAGGCTGGAGGAAAAGTTATGCGAGAAAATGAGCCTGTTTTGCTCGTTCTCTCTGTTTGTGATGGGGAAATTATTCTTGAGAAAGGTGAAATTTTATGTGAGAAATGTCAACCAGCACTGTAAATTTGGGAATTGTTCGGGTCTGTCCCACTTTAGGTGAAGGATGAGCTTACTTTGAGAAAAGCCCAGACTCTTTGAGCGCAAAGAAACGGGCTTTTCTTTCTTTACACAAGAGCTTTCATCGAGAGTATGCCAGACTCATTAAACGGGAGGAATCTGCCTAATTGTTGAACCGCAAAAAACTACTATCAATAGTTTTCCGCAACCGGGTGAGGCAGTAAATGGATGGTCGCTTAATTGTGCAAAATTGCGTGACGTTGCGTGCGTCGTTTTTGGCCTTTCCGGTTTTCCTTCGCGCAAAGAGAATGGACTGATAGCTTCTCGCTTCCTGCGAGAGAAACAGAACGATTGAAAGGAGTTCTTAGGATGAACGAACCCATCACAACACTCGACACCCGACACGGCGTACCACGCGCAGGGGTCACGCCATGGGAGGAGACGCGTCGGGTGCTGGAAACGGCCGAGCTGTTCTGGCTCTCGACAGTGCGGGCCGACGGTCGCCCTCACGTCACGCCGTGCGTTCCCGTGTGGCACGACGGGGCCATCCACTTTACCGCTACCGACACCGCACAGAAGACTGTCAACCTGCGTGGAAACCCGCACGTCATTCTGACGACCGGCTGCAACCAGAAAGAAGGACTCAACGTGGTGGTTGAGGGCGACGCCGTGCGGATCACCGACCAGGACGCGCTCGAACGCTTAGCCTCGGTGTGGGCGACCAAGTGGGATGGAAGCTGGCCATACCAGGTACGCAACGGTTATTTTTACCTCTACGATGAAGACGAACAACGAGTTCTCACCGATTCGAACCTCGTGTTCGCCGTCAAACCCACCAAGGTCTTCGCATTCGCCATAGGCCTCAGCCAAACCCGCCACCAGTTCTAACTGCTCGCGTCGCGTAGCCACGCACGCGGGGGAGCTGGCGGGGTGGGGTGGTGTCCCCCAAGTTGCCAGAGCTGGCCGGGGTGATCGTCGAGGCCTCGGCCTGGTCACTGGTGGTTTTCATTTACCCTGATTCCCCCTTTAGTCAGGGCAGCGTGCCGCCCCCGGAGCGGGAGCAGGCCGAATTAGGGGGACGCTCCTGCTGCTCGAATTTACAAAAACGCTCCACACATGTTGGCTTGTGGCGCGGCTTGATCCGCTATCAATGGCTGAACTGCTCAACCTTCAGGGCAAATGTCAACCTTTGAGGGCAAAACCCGCTCACTTCGTAAGTCATTTACCAGGTCTCCCCATACGGAACCTTAGCAGGTGAAGAAAACGACTGTTTGCGCTGACCTTAGCCGACAGAAATCCCAGTCTCTTGCGTGCTTTGGTGCTGCTAAGATATCTTAGCGGCAGTATAGCATATCCAGAGATGGAAGTATACAGATGATGCAGGAAGGAAGTATTTTTCGTGACATCCATTGAGCATACCGCCTATCCTCGGTTGAAACGGACATTCACGCCTGGAGAACTGGAGTAGATCTACACACATCTACCCCACCCAATGCTTTCTGGCTCATCGCTTCATCAAGAATCTGTCGTAGAGTTATTTTAGAGGTAAAGCTGGTAAGGAAGGCTGAAATGGCCCAGAATATCATGAATCGTTGTTATACCCCGAATCGGCATCGCCGTCGAGCCTCAAGCACGCAGCCAGCGAGTTGGACAACACTTGCTCGAACGAGCCAGAGTTTCGCGAGGGAAAAAGGGGCTCGTTACGTCAACCTGTTCGTCGATCCCACCAATAGGCGAGCCATTGCGCTCTATCACCGTGTTGGCTTTGTTGAGGTAGACGAGAGGGATCAAGTGATTGAGATGCGCATCAACTTGACCAAACGAACGAAAGAACAGTGATACAAGAGCAGACCCCCTTTCATAGGCCTATTCAGGTTAAAACAAGCAAGCAGTAGTTTATCTTATTTTTGAGGAAAAACTGTCTTGACATATGGTTAACCTAAGCGACGGGGTGCCCCCGTCGCTTAGGTTAACCATATGGGACCACCATAGATACCGCTGGCCGGACCTGGCGCACTTCCTCGATGAACGCCGCCACATCGTCCTCAGTCAGCGAAGAGGGGAGCGCGCAGGACGAAGCGGCCATGCAAGACCATCCCGTTCACACATGCCTTTCCAACAGCCTGCACCTCCTCCATGATCCTTTTCTTCAACGCTTCAAGTTGCTCCTCCTTGCGATCAGACTCACCATGAGGGTCTCTCCCAGGCCAGCGAAGCATGCATTGTTGATTCTTTATCCATCTGCGACGAACCGCTGCAAAGCAGTCACGACGCGCTCGATCTCCTCTTCCTCCAGTTCGGGATAGAGCGGGATGTGGGTGATCAAGCCCACGACCTCTCTTGCCACTTCCAGCGTCTCCACCCGGCAAGGCAGCTTCCCCGTCCGATACGGTCGCTGATCAGCGACTAAGGTGTAGGCTTCGGGCACCTCAATGCCTGCCGATTTCAAGTATCGCTCAAACTGCTCTCGCACCGCCACAGAAGGAGACTGCACGGCATAGGTGAAGAAGACGTGCTGGCAACCCGCAGCGGTGACGGGAGCTCGCACGACTGATTGGGCCAGTGCTGCACTGTAGCGGGACGCAATTGCGCGACGACGCTCGTTCCAGGCCTCCAGTTCAGCCAATTCCAGCAGGCATTCCGCCGCCATGAATTCATCCATGCGTGCTCGCATGCCCCAGTCGTCGTGCAGGTAGCGCGCGTTCGCGTAGCGACCCAGATCACGCAGGCCACGCAAGCGATCCGCCACCGTGCGATCTCGCGCTAACAGCCTGGACGAGACCGTCACCATCCCGCCATCATCCAGCCCACCCATATTCTTGGCCCCGTTGAGGGAGAAACAGCCCAGATCCCCCATGCTGCCCGCATACCAGGCAGAGCCACGACAGGAGCTGTACGTGGCGCCATGCGCCTGTGCGGCATCCTCGACGACGTAGAGGCCGTAGGTGTCGGCCAGATCCAGCAGAGGGAACATATCGGCCATTTGCCCGTGCAAGTGCACAGGAAGCATGGCACTGGTTTTTCGGGTCATGGCCGCCTGCGCCGCGCTGGGATCCATGGTGAGGGTCTGCGGATCGACATCGACAAACACCGGCACCAGTCCCGCATCACTGACGGCGTAGGCGGTCGAGATAAAGGTCAGTGCCGGCACAAGGATCTCGCGTCCGGCTTCCAGGCACAATGCCTCACAGGCAAGGCGGAGCGCGGAGCTTCCGGAATTCACAGCAATGGCAGCCGCCACGTGCCAGCGCTCCTCCATCAGCTCTTCCAGTGCGGCCACACGCGGCCCTTGCGTATATTTCCCGCTCGTGATCCCTTGCTCGATCACGTCTGCCAACGCCGCCAGCATCCGCCTTTTGCGCTGAACAAAGCGACGGCCATGTCCCTGGGCCGGGATGACAGGCAACGTCGCTCCAGATGAGGATAGCGAGAGGTGTACCATGTGCTTGTCCTTTCCTTGCTATCGATCGGCAGCCACGTTCACCGTCGGAAACGAACTGCCTGTCAAACGAAGGCGCTGCCAGGCGAGAGCAGCGCGCGTATGAGTGAGCCGGTGGGCAAACACGAAGAGTGCCTGTCTGAGCACAAAGCATCCCAGGCCGAGTACGAAGACCAGGCCGACCATGACCAGGACGTCATCGACGCTTCCAAGCCAGTCAATCATCCATACGCTGAGCGGAGTGATGACCGCGATTAGCATGCCTTCGAACGTCGTCAGCAGGAGCCTGGCACGGGCCTCGTACGCTCGTCCATAGGCAAGTTGCATCGGGTCTGGCAGTCTCATGTGTTGCTCAAGCAGGAGGTGGCGTCGTGCCGCTACCTCCACACCGAAAGTTGGCCTGAGTCGTGGCAGGAGGATGCCCCACACCGCGCCGGCCAGCGTGTAACTCGCCAGGCTCACGGCGAGCCACCAGGGGGCCTGGAGGAACGGCAGGCCCAGCGCGACCAGGCCCCCCGCCATCCCCATCGGCATGAGCAGTGCCAGGGTGCGCACACGAGACTGCTGGGATACTGGTAACAATCGATCGGGGAAACCGATGACGTTCCGCGCGGCACACAGGAGGCAGGTGCCGAGGGCCAGGATGATGAGCTGTCCACCGAGCAGCCAGGCCAGCTTGTCCAGTGTATGCGTCGCGCCCAAATTTGCTGCGAAAGGCGTCGGCACCGCTCCCCAGACGCCTCCCAGGATCACCGTCGCACCACTTGCCAGCAGGGTGAGAGGCAAGTACCACCGGGAAACCTGGGAGTGCTCGACCAGATAAGTCCACCACCAGTTTCTCGGCAGCCCACGCTGATCCAGTTGTAGCTGCCACCGGTCCGCATTCCAGTACCTGCCAACCCAGTACGCAGCCACACTCCCCGACCTGGGTAGGGGAGCGCAACCGGAGAGGAGGAAGTCGAGTGCCACCAAGGGGAGGCAGCAGGTGAGCGCGATGAGACCGGCAACGGCGGGAAGCATCCAGGCGACCACGAGTCCGACGGTGAGCCCAACCAGGCTCCGCGCGAGCGCGAGACGCTCCCCCGCCCCAGGCCAGGAGCGCTGCTGAGAGAGCCAGGCAGTGCTGCTTGCCCCAAGGAATACAGCAAGAGTTGCCAGCGCGGCCATGCTCACCAGAGTAGGCGACACCAGACCCAGAAACAGGTGCCACGGCACCAGCGCGGGACCGATCAACCAGAGTAGGATACCGCCAAGAGTACTGCTCCCCCACACGCGCGGAGCGCCCGGCACGCGCAATCCGACGAGCGAGCCGAGGACCCAGGCGCTCATGAGGCACGCGGGCGCGAGCGCGTGAGGGAGAACCAGCCAGGCCTGGGCAAGCGAGCGCATCTGGACGATCGAGACGCCCAGACTCGCACTCAACCAGCAGAGAGTAAATATTCGCCTCCCAATTACGACATCTAGGGCATGTTGGATGGAAGAGATATGCTTCATATCAAGTGGCTCCTTCCTGCTAAGCAGCTCAGATGCTGCATAGGTAATTTTCGTTCTGTGCTGCGAGGTGAGACGACTACACCGCCTCCCTGAGAGGGGCAAGCAGGGTCGAAGGATGTCTGGTGACAGGAGTGATCGAGGTGTCGATGCCCAACGGCGATGTCGCTCTGCGTGGAGGCAAGGAGCGGTCGCGCTGGCGCAGCCAGTCGCGCATCTCTGTGCGTAACGGTTCCATCTCCTCACGGGGAACCAGGCTGTAGGCACGGCTGGCATCGACAAAGGCGGTGAAGAGGCCCATCACCCAGGACAGATGCGTACTCCACTCCGGGTGAAACTGCATCGCCACCCACCAGCGGGCGGGGGACACGTCCTCGAACGCCTCGATCACTCCATCAGGGGCCACGGCGGACACCTGCAGACCAGGGACCAGCATCTCGACCGCCTGGTGATGCATAGAGAGCACGGATTCTAGCACGGGCCGACCTAGTTCGCCTCTCCCTTTCACCGCGAGCGCCAATCGGCTGTCCGGTCGAACAAGTTTCACCGGATGCGTGACCCAGTTGGAGGAGGAGACCCGTCCTCTGGCGCGATGGCGTAACAGCTTCGGATGATCTTTGGGCCACTGGGCAGGCAGATCCTGATACATCGTCCCGCCCAGCGCCACGTTCATGAGCTGCATGCCCCGGCAAATACCCAGGGTCGGCAGGCAGAGCAACCAGGACAGGAGCGCCAGGTAGCGCTCCCACACATCGCGCCAGAGATCAGGGGTCTCCGCCTGTGGATGGAGAGGCTTTCCATACAGGCAAGCAGAGACATCCCCCCCTCCGCTCAAGATGAGTCCATCGAGGGTGCGCACTACCGGCCAGAACACGTCAAAGAGTAGCGCGAAGGTGTGATCATCGCTGAGGATCTGCAAGGGATCGTAGCCCTCCAGCAAGGGGAGCGCCGGGATGAGGCAGGGGAGGCCACCCGCCTCCAGGATGGCATGCGCGGTTGGCGCATCGCTGCCATAGACCGGCCACCTACCATCGCGCAAGGTGCCACCGACAGCCAGGACGCCGATGCGTGGCCGAGGGCCTCTGGCAGCATCACCCCGCCCCAGTTGTTCACCGATCCACTGCTCGAGAAGCTCGCTGACGGACGTATCCGCCAGCACCTGCACCCCGGTTCGCATAGGCAAGACCATTTCTCTCTCCTCCTGAACAGCAGAATACTGGCGGCGCCTTCACGCACACAGAAGCCAGGGGTCCCGCTTCACTTCTCGCGGTGAGCAGCCGTCGTGACAAAACCTTCCTTCACAACAGGATGATTGGGCAACCTAGAACAACTGTACCTGAACATGGCGGAAAATATCGCCGTTTCTTTGCCGAATTCCAGGGAGACATTGACCGTGTTTACGCGTGACATCAACCGAATCGGCGGAGACAGATGATGGCGCTTCTGCAGCGCATGTGAGCAGAAAAACTCGGTCAAAGTGACGGGAGAAATCGGCCAGAACATCACACCATGCGAGGGCAATCTAGAGTAGAGTTGTTCCAGGCAGCGTATTTCACGGTTCGGCTTGAAGCGTCGGTTCGCTGCAGGCAAAGGAAAAGGATATCCATCATGGAGCAGCCAAACGAACTGGCATCCCAGCCCTTGTTGCTCACCATCCCTCAAGTGGCAACAAAGCTTGGCTTGAGCCGGGCAATGGTCTACAACCTCATCAATAGAGAGGGCCTTCCCGTCATTCACCTGGGAAGGGCTGTGCGGGTTTCAACAACATCTCTCCAGAAATGGGTAGAGGAGCGCGAACAATCAGCACATCTCTCTCAAGATGAACAGCACTTCTTCGTAGGAGCCCGCTAGACAAACCACTATGCTGGCGCTCTTGATGGATTTCAAGAGCGATTACGTCGGTATTCTCGCTGATTCATCACAGCATATTTAACATCAGCGCTCATTGATCAGCTCCAATGGCGATTACTCATCTATGCTCGACTTTACCGATCATCAGAACATCATCGACAAGCTACTGGGAAATTCGTCGCTCATTAAGCAGGCTCTTCCAAGCTTTTGATGATGAAAAGCTCAACAAAAGTCACGTGATAGAATGATGGATGAAAACCTCATTATTGTTGTTATCAACCGACCGCTTGGAAGAGCCACGAGGTGGGGAAGTCATACACGCATCCCGTGGGTAATCAATCTGAACTCTAATGTTCACAGGCGACGCTACAGGTTAAGCATTGCGAAGATGACATTCCTCTCCATCCTAACGATGCGTCTTCTGGAAAAGCTCGGGCAGGTCCTGTTGCCCCAAGCAAGACGCGTTGTCCTCATCACCCATATGCGCGATGGATCCGCTTCGATCCATCTGGCCAGACCTGGTGCGACCAGATGGATTGCTCGGATTGCTATCGGCTCACGAAGATTGGTGAGGCATAGGACTACCGACCCCTCTTGGAATATACTAGCCCACGCGATGCGCAACGAGATGGAAGCAAGGAGCTCAAAGACGCGAGGTCGAGGCGTCCATTTTCTCTCCCTTCCGGTTGACAACCATCATCTCATCGGGTATACTTCTTTCTAGTTAATAAACCATCGGTCGGTTTACTAACTAGAAAGAAGGGATGATGGCACGCCCCGTCAAAGAACAAGAATACCGCGTGAAACGCAGCGCTATTCTCGATGCAGCCAGACGACTGGTGCAAACCAAAGGCTACGAGCAGATGGCGATCCAGGATGTGCTCGATGACCTCCAGATCTCCAAAGGAGCCTTCTACCATTACTTTGGCTCTAAACAAGCCTTGCTGGAAGCGCTCATTGAACATCTGCTGGACGAGGGGGAACAGCTTCTCATTACCATCACGCACGATCCTACGCTTTCTGCGCTGGAAAAACTCCAGCACTTCCTCGTCCAACTGGCGCAATGGAAAACCGCACAGAAGGACACCTTTCTCGGATTCTTGCGTGTTTGGTATGCTGATGAGAACGCGCTCGTGCGCCACAAACTCCATGCCGCTAGGATCAAGCGGATCACGCCCTGGCTTGCAGCCATTATTCGCCAGGGTCTTGAAGAGGGGACCTTGAGGACCGGCTATCCCGATGAGGCGGGGCAGGTGGTCGTCTCCCTCCTGAATGATCATGGCAACCGGCTTTCCGAGCTGCTCCTCTCTGGTCAGTTCGGACCTGAGCAGTTCAGCCACATCGAACGGACCGTGGCCGTCTATACGGAGGCAATAGAGCGGGTGCTGGGAACGCCAAGCCATTCATTGCAGCTCGTTGACGTTGCCATACTCAAAGCCTGGTTCTGTTCGACCCGGCATCTTCCAGAGAGCTAGTCCCACATGAGCTACCGAAAGAGAGGGATCATGCTATGAAGGTCAACTTCGCCAACAAGAGGGTCGGAGGATTTGACTATGAATTCGTCCGAGGCATCTCCACCCAGCAGGCCGGAGCTGCCGAGTTTGGGGAATGTATGGAGACCATGGAGCGTATCCACGATGGCAACTTCGAGAGTTGGATACAAGCATGGAGCGCGACGGCTGACCGTGTGGCCTCCTATGCAGAAGACGCAGAGCGCACTGGCGATCAGATAGGAGCCCGTGGTGTCTATCTCAAAGCCAGCAACTATTATCGCATGGCGGTCTTTTATGCCCACTATACTGACCCACGACACACCGCACTGTGGCAACGCAGCAAAGACTGTTTCCACCACATGATCCGGTTGATGGATCAGCCTATCGAAGCATTCGACATTGACTTTGAAGGCGCCAAGCTGCCAGCCTATTTCATTGCCGGCGGGGAGGGGAAGCGACCGACGCTCATTGCCCTGGGGGGCTTCGACTCGACCATGGAAGAGATCTATGGTTGGATCGGTCCCGTGGCGGCCCAGTACGGCTGGCATTGTCTCATCTTCGAGGGTCCCGGGCAATGGGCAGCGCTCAAGACCAACCCTGGTCTCATTTTCCGGCCGGACTACGAGAAGCCGGTCAGCGCTGTCGTGGACTATCTCTTCAGCCGCCCCGATGTGGACCAGGACAAAGTGGCCTTGATTGGGTATTCGGCAGGTGGCTATTTCGCGCCCCGAGCCGCAGCAGGCGAGCCGCGCATCAAAGCCTGTATCGCCAACACGCTGGTGGTGGACTGCGGAGAAGCGGCCAGGGCTGGGCTGAGGGGCCTGCACAATGCCCAGGTGATCGACCTCTTGTTCCGTGTCCTGATGAGGCTGAGTCCAGCGGCTCGCTGGGGGCTTCAGCATGCCCAATGGACGTTGGGCATTCGCAAGCCGCATGAGTGGCCTGACGCCTATGCACCCTTCACGCTCAAGGGATTAGAGTCCCATTTCAGGAACCCCATGCTCTTCTTGTTCAGCGAGGACGACATTGTGGATGCTGCCGCCTCGACCTCCGCCATGGTGGTCGGTCTGCTGGATTTCATCTTGTCATTACCATGCGAACGTTCCGTTCACCTGTTTCAGCGACGTGAAGGGGCTTCGAGCCATTGTCAGATGGGGGGCTTGAGCTATGCCCATACGGTCATCTTTCATTGGCTGGATCAGACCCTCTGTGGAAAAGCGTGCAACGGTCCATCCGATCCAGCAGCACACCAGGCATTCGTCGACATTTTCAAGCAGTATGGGGGAGAACAAGGCGCGAAAAAAGCGCAAGAGGTGCTCCAGCAGGCTCGACTTATCTGACGAAGCCAGTCGATGAAGGAGCCAAGCCTGAACCGCTTTGAAGGGGGCTTCTTGCAGCAGCGCTGCGGGGGATGACACACCCGATCCTGTGCCATATGAGCAAGAACCACCTCACCTCATGGCGGAAGTCGACCCCATGTACCTTCTCGACGTCGAAAGAAAACATCTGTCATCTGAACAGGGAGAGCACGTGGTGAGTAGCAAAGATTCAGGGGGTTTTATCCAGACCTCCGCTCAGTCAGTTCCTTCAACGCCGTCCTGGTTTGGGGAAGTCGCGGTGACGGCGTACTATCTTCGGCATGTGGGCGTGCTGGCGACGATTGAAGAGCGCGTGCGCTTTGCCCGGCGTCGGTTTGGCCATTACGACCTGATCGACTTCGTGGTCGTGTTGCTGGGTTACGCCATCAGTGGCGAACACACTCTGGAAGCCTTCTATGAGCGTTTACATCCCTTCGCCGCCCCGTTCATGGCGCTCTTCGGGCGAGAACGCCTCCCTCATCGCTCGACGCTTTCCCGCTTTCTTGCCGCGCTGGGTCAAGCAGCAGTTGAGGCATTGCGCACGGTGTTTCTCGAAGATCTGGTTGCCCGACCGCTGGAGAAAGAGGAAAAAACGGGTGGATTGTGGGATCGACAGGGCAACCACTGGCTCATCTTCGACGTGGATGGCACACGGCAAACTGCTCGCCAACGCGCCTTGCCATCCACCCCTGATCTCCCACCAGCACAGCGCCGCTTGGACGAAGTGTGTGCTCCTGGCTATACAGGACGCAAGCGGGGCGAAACTGTCCGCACCAGGACCACCGTACTCCAGGCCCATACGCACCAATGGGTCGGCACGTTTTCGGGGACATCGATAGCCTCGCAACGGCGATTACCGAGGTGATCTGCGACAAGCGAAAAGCGCGATCAGCACGTATATGCAGGCGCAATCCGTTCCCCTGAACCAGGCCGTCGTGCGCTTAGACGGCCAATATGGCAATGGCGCGATTGTCGCCGATCTGGCTGGACTCGCCTACGTGATGCGGGGCAAGGACTACGATCTGCTCGATCTGGAGACGGTACAAGCTCGCCTGGCCCAGCCCCCAGATCAGCAGACTACCCATCCCGAGACGGGAACGTGCCGAGCACTCTTTGATTTCCCTGATCTCGCTCTTTCTCCTGCCGGACCGCACACGCGGGTCATCGTCGCCACACGCCCACTGTCCGAAGCGCCAGTGAAGGTTGGCACCACGCGTGGTGAGAGCGTCTACGAGCTGTTCTACACCGCCTTGCCGCCAGGCGCATTCACGCCTGCGGATGTGGTGGCCTTGTACTTGCACCGCGGAGCGTTTGAGACCGTGCTCTCGGACGAAGACAAGGAACAAGAGCCGGATCGCTGGTGTTCTCAGACGGCCTGGGGCCAGGAGTTCTGGCTTATTGTCGCGCAATGGACCTGGAACCTCCGCCTCGAATTGGGACATGCCCTGCACCCCGCACCCATGCGTACCACCGAGTTCGCGCCCGCTAGAAACGCTAAGCCGATGGTGAAACCAGACGGTGCAACTCAGCCAGGGGTTTCCTACAAGCCACCGGTGTGGGCGGTCTCGCGGATGGGATGTATCGCGGGTGAGTACTTCACTCCTCAACCAGACGGCACCGTCCAATGTCCCGCTGGTTTCCCCTTATATCCTCAGGAACGACACCTTGAGCGCGATGGCAGCGTGCGGGCGGTCTATGCTGCCCGCATCGGTCATTGTCGTCCCTGCCCGAGGCGGGAGGAGTGTCAAGGCTATGGAGCGGCCACCAAGAAACCGCGCCGCGTGAGCGCGGTACTCTGGCCACGCGACACAACCGAGGAGGTCGTTGCTCTCCCGCTTCCATCTCCCGCCTCACATCCCATCGTGTGGGGAGACTGGCCGCGATGCTTCCATCGGCGCGAGGTGGTGAAACTCCTACGTCACCAGCGCATTGATGTCGAATTTGCTGAAGCGGCTCCACTGGCTCAGCCTCCGCCGATCCGACTGATCTCTCGTGCCGAGCGAGCCCACTACCGTCTCTCCTGGGCCGAGCGCTTGGCACGCAATGCTCGTCCGAAAACTGCTCCAGAGGTCTCGCTCAAACTCTTCGGGATACCAGATGCCTTTGCCACTGCTCTCGGTCTTCGCATTGCCTGAGGATGGCTCGACCTCGCTCTCGTGAACCAGAGAGCCCTCGTGCTCATGTTCTCTCACCCGTTTTTCACTCTTCAGCTCTGGTATCCCTCTCCTACTTCCTTGCAGATCTGTGTGCCTCGTCTGATCGTTGCTGGTCGACGAGACAAAGCCTCTTCAAGCTGTATGGCAGGCCACCTTTTCTGCCCTCCTTAGCTCGTTGCGCATCGCGTGGGACCAGAGGAATTGTTGCTCTTGAGCAGGGTAGAGAAGCCTGGTCTTCCTTCGTGACCTCCCGGGGATCCTTCGCTGTGCTTACGGCGACAGAGCAAGCCATCGCCTTTTTGTAAGGCTTTGGGGGTTGAGGTACCCGATCTCTCGGGTGAAGTAAAGCGTTTGGTGTCTGCACGGTAATGAGCAGTCGATCCACTACCAAACTAGGAAATATGTTCTCGATTTGCATCTCTCAATGCTATAAGAAAGAATACTACTATACAATGTAGTAGCAGGTATGCCAACACATATCAATTGAAGAAAGGAAGGTTCTATGGCACATCGCGGACATGGCGATGGCTCCATCTACCAGCGAAGCGATGGTAGATGGGCCGCAAGTATCTCGCTGGAAGGCGGTAAACGTAAAACATTTTACGGGAAAACTCGAAGGGAGGTGCAAGAACAGTTAAAGACGGCGCTCCATCAGCAGCAGCAAGGAATGCTGGTGGTGGCTCCGCAACAAAAGGTTGGGCCATTCCTGGTTCAGTGGCTAGAGGATGTGCATAAACACACAGTGCGCCCTCGTACCTATGAGCGGTACGAGTCGATAATCCGCCTGCATATTGTGCCTGGGATTGGTCACTACCAACTCCAGAAACTGACACCACAGCACTTGCAGAGATTCTACACGGAGAAACTGGAGGAGGGCCTCTCCCCGACAACCGTGACCAGTTTTCATAAAATGCTGCACCTGGCTTTGGAGAAAGCCGTTCGGTGGAGTCTCGTTCCCCGAAATATATGCGATGCTGTTGATCCTCCTCGGGTGAGACATTATGAAATTCAACCGTTGAATCAAGAGCAGAGCCAACGATTGCTTGCCGCTGCGGTTGGCCATCGTCTGGAGGCATTGTTTGTCCTGGCCTTGACAACTGGTATGCGGAAAGGGGAACTCATGGCCTTGAAGTGGCAGGATATTAATTTTGCGACGGGGATGCTCCAGGTACGTCGCATTCTTACACATATACCTGCCAAACTTCATGGCAGAGGAGGATATGTGGAGGCGGAGCCCAAAACAGAGAGGAGCCGTCGGAGCATTGCTATTGCCCCTCTTGCTCTTGAGAAGCTTAAAGAGCATCACGTGAGACAGCTAGAGGCCAAACTCAAAGCAGGTCCTCTTTGGAAAGAGAACGATCTCGTCTTTTGCAGTTCTGTTGGTGGGCATCTGCATACCTCACGAGACATCTTTATCCAGTTCAAGAGGTTGCTGAAACAAGCCGGGCTTCCAGATATTCGCTTCCATGATCTTCGCCATAGCTCTGCCTCCATATTGTTGAGCTTAGGGGTCCATCCGAAGGTGGTGCAGGAGATGCTGGGCCACAGTCAGATCGGTATGACGATGGACATTTACTCTCACGTCTTACCATCGATGCAAGTAGAGGCGGTGGGCAAGCTCAATGATGCGCTTCAGGGAAAAGGATAGTCGTTCTGCTGTCAGATGTATATACGCTGAAGCAACTTCTGGACTGGGTTTAAGGGATACAGATAGCTGTTTTGCTGTCTAACTTGGATGTGAAGCGGATGTGACTAGAGGTACCGGGATAAGAGCGGGGATTTTGCCGTCAGTGTAGTGCGTATAGAGTACATTTTCACGTTTTGCTGTCAGTTTTGCTGTCAACCGAGTTGTGGGTTTACACGAGTCGAAGATTAAAGCGCGTTGAGATGGGGAGCGGAGGAGGTGGGATTCGAACCCACGAGGGCGGTTAACCCTACACGATTTCCAGTCGTGCTCACTAGGCCACTATGAGACTCCTCCAGCGCAGC
>Ga0207646_10005069_pt1 | contig 14002 bp, 10 predicted proteins | sample KBSK5502metaG_FD_184343 | JGI IMG/M metagenome (GOLD analysis project Ga0207646, IMG submission 184343) | Corn, switchgrass and miscanthus rhizosphere microbial communities from Kellogg Biological Station, Michigan, USA - KBS K5-50-2 metaG... | ecosystem: Host-associated > Plants > Roots >... | reverse complement strand
AGATCCTGTATCTCGCGACCACGAAGGGGCACGCGAAGAAGCTCAACTGGGAGCCGCTGCAGCGGATGAACGAGCATTACGGCCTCGAGCTCCGCTTCAAGGAATCGGAGATGGTCGCTCGGTGCGGGCGGACCGGCGGCGTCATCACGATGCTCGGGATGGACGATGACTCGGACATCGAGATCCACCGCGGCTACCCGCTCAACGAACTGCAGATCGACGAGGCGGCGAGCCATGACCACGCGCGCGTCGACAAGCTGATCGACGTGATCGTCGGCCCCCGTCTCGGCGAGCGCGACGGCTGCGTCGTGATCGGCGGAACGCCCGGCGGCGACCTGCGCGGCGAGTTCTACGACGCGACCAGACCGGGCTCGCCCAAGCATTCGCCGTACGCCGATCGCCACGAGCCCGGCTACGTCAAACGCTACTGGTCATCGCACGCGTGGTCCGCCGCGCAGGTGGTCGCGCTGCCGAACGCTGCCGAGCTCTACCCCGCGATCGTGAAGAACTGGAACGAGGCTCTGCTCCGCAAGGAGCTGAAGGGCTGGTCCGACGACAACCCGATTTGGATGCGCGAGTACCTCGGTCTGTGGGCGTCGGACTTCACCGGCCGCGTGTTCCAGTACCGGCCCGCGGTGAACCAGTGGGACCCGTTCGACGGCCTGAAGATCGAGGGCGTGCCGGGGTTGCGGCTCTCGCTCGCCAAGCTCGCGGCGATGGGCATCAAGGATCTGCACTTTGTCCTGCCGATCGACGGTGGCCACGCCGACCCGTGCGCGATCAACGTGCTCGCGTTCTCGCCGACCGACCCGAAGCGCCGTATCTGGCATGTGATGTTCCTCGAGCGCACCGGCTGGTACGCGAAGCTCATCGCCGAGCTGGTCGCCGGCCCCGAATCGGTCGCGCGGATCCTCAAGGGCGATCCGCTCGAGCCGCTGGGCGGTGTGCTCGGCGAGACCGGCTGGCCCGACGCCTCGGTGATGGACACCGATGGCTCGACGATCGACGAGCTCAAGAACGTGTACGGGATCGCGTGCAAGAAAGCCGACCGAGAGGCGAACGCGAAGAAGGGCAAGATCGAGCACGTCAATGGAGAGTTCCACGAGGAGCGGCTCTTTGTGATCAAGAATTCCCCGCTCGAGGATCAGCTCACGCAGCTGCAGTGGAAGGAAGACATCAACGGCCGGCTCAAGGAAGATCCGCGGCAGGCGAACCACTCCACCGACTGCGCGGTGTACGGCTGCGACGAGATCAAGACGCTGTTCGAGACCGGCGTTGTCGCACAGGAAACGACCGCGCAGCCGCGCACCGCGGCGCCCGCCGCCTACACCGATCCGCAGGGACTGGACGGGGGGATCGGCACCTCGTCCGAATTTGATGGCTTGCTTGCGGACGTTGACTATGTGGATGCTTCATGGGGGAACGGTTAGCCCGATGACACGCCAGGAAGCCGAAGAGCTGCTCGACCTCATCGTGGAGCGCGCGCCCACGCTCCGATCCGCCGGCATCCGCGCCGTCAACCTCGGCGGCGCCAGCTTCTCTCTCGCGGCGGCCGAGCTCGAGCCGGACGGCGACGAGACCGAGCAGGAGCCGGGCCCGAGCGACGTGCTGCATGACTCGTGGACCTACGGTGTGCCGCCGAGTGAGGGCACATCGCGGGTCCTGCCGAAGAGGGAGCGCCGCCCGCTGTGAAGTCCCGCGGTGTGCTTCGCCTGGATCCCGACGCGTGGGAGTACATGCGCAAGCTGCATGGGTACACGCGGACCGAGATGGAGGAACGCCTCGCCGCCGTCCTGCGCGCGAAGACGGCGGCCGAGGATGAGGCGCTGCGCCGCGAGGCATGGGAGCTGAACGCGCCGCTTCGCGATGCGGCGCGGAGAATGTTCGAGTGAGCGGCTTCCCCGACGGCCCGCTCGAGCACTGGTATCGCGCGCCGAAGAACGACGCGCACCAGAAGGTGTTCGACTTCGTGCGCCGGACCGAGGAGGAGCAGGGCGACGTCTACGATCGCCTGCAGATGCTCGAGAGCCTGTATGACCCGTACAGCCCGACCGGCGACGACTCGACGAGCCCCAACACGAAGCTCGCGAACGTCAGCGAGAACGTGGTCGCGGCGAACGTCGACACGGTCTATGCGTCGGTCGCCTCCACCGAGGTCCGCGCGCGCTTCCAGACCGACGGCGCGGACTGGTCGGTGCAGCGCCGCGCGTCGAAGATGGAGTACTACACCGAGGGTCTCGGCAAGCTGCACAACGTCCATCGGAAGTGCCGGATCACGTTCAAGGAGGCCGCGAAAAAGGGCGGCGCCGGGGTGAAGGTGTACGGCGATCGATGGGAAGAGCTTGTCGTCGAGCCGGTTCCTCTCGAGGACCTGGTCGTGCCCGACTGCGACTCGCGTCCCGGCGCGCCGCCGCTGCAGATGCACCACGTCCAGCGCAACTACGATCGCGAGCGCCTCCGCGCCGAGTACCCCGAGTACGCCGAGGAGATCGACTCGTCGTACGGCGCGCTGTCGATGACCACGAACGCGTATTCGCTCCTCGCGCGCAGCAAGATCACCGTGATCGAAAGCATCCGGCTGCCGATCGGCAAGAAGCCCGCGAGCGGCAAGCTGTCAAAGCGCGGCGCGAGGTACATCCCCGGCCGCCGCACCATCACGATCGAGAACAAGACGCTCGAGGATGGGCCGTACCACAAGCCGTACTACCCGATCGCGATCTGCGCGTGGTCGGATCGGCAGGGCAGTTTCTACCCGATCAGCGGCACCGAGCGGATCGCCGGCCATCAGCGCTCGCTGAACAAGCGCAACTGGCAGATCGAGCGCGTGCTCGACCAGAATGCGCTCCTGACGACCTACGTCCGGCCCGCGGACGGCAACCTCACCACCAAGACGACCAAGGTCGGCAACGTCGCCGTGATCAAGGGCGACTACCCGCAGACGCCCAACCCGCCGCTGGTCGCGACCGAGACCTACAACAGCCGCGTCCAGCTCAAGCAGTCGGCGGCCGAGGACTTCGGCGGGGCCGGCCTGCTTGCGACGCAATCGCGGATCCCCGCGGGTCTCGAGACCGGCGCCGCGGTGCGCGAGGCCCGCCAGTCGGTCACCCAGCGGTTCGCGCCGCAGGAGAGCGACTTCGAGCAGCTCGTGCTCGACGTGTACTTTTTGATGATCGACGCCTGCAAGGACCTCGGCGCCGCGGCGCCAGCGGTGCTCGAGAGCCGCTGGCACAAGCCGATCAAGTGGGCCGACGTCGACATGGGCCAGGTGAAGATCCAGATCGCCGCCGCGTCGACGCTGCCGCGCACGCCCGCGGGGCGCGAGCAAACCCTGCTCGAGTGGGCGCAGGCGGGCATCATCTCGACCGACAGCGCCAAACGCCTGATCGATCACCCCGACCTCGAGAAGGAGCTCTCGATGTACACGAGCGCCCTCGAGGTGATCGACATGAAGCTCGAGATGATTCTGGACGGGGGGATCTCCACCCCCGGCCCGTTCGACAACTGGGCGATGGCGGTGTGGCGTGGCACCGGCACCTACAACAACGCTTTCATGGGCGGCGCGCCCGAGGAGATCCTCGAAGCGCTCAGCGACTTCAACGCGCTCGCGGCGTATCTCATCGACCAGCAAGCGCAAAATGCCAATGCTCCGGCCGCTGGGATGGGCGCCGAGATGCCGGGCGCCGGGCCCGGCGCGATGCCGACGCAGGCGCAGATCGCCGGTCCGCCGGCCGGACAAGCGCCCTCCCCGGCGTTCTCCCCACAGGCGATGCAGCTCCGCCCGACCGCCGCGGCGTAAAACGCGCGCTGGCATACGTCACAGGCCTCGTGTAATCGTTGCCCAACGTGGCAGCCGAACGCACTTCGTCAGTAGTCGCCGCAGCGGCCGTGGATGCCGAGTCGGATGCCGGCGAGCAGCGGCGCCCGGCCGCCACCGGTATGACCCGCGACGAGTACCACGCCAAGGAGCGCGCGGCGTTCCTGGCGGGCGCTGGCGCGGACGACGCGACCGAGGAGGTCGCCGACGAAGCCGAGGTCGAGAAGCCCAAGCCGAAGAAGGTCATCGGCGTCCGGACCGATGAGGACGACAACGCCGAGGAAGAGGACGCCGAGGCCGACGAGGATGAGGACGTCGAGAAACCTGCCAAGGCGAAGGCCAAGCCTGCCGTCGAGCCCGAGGACGATGCCGACGACGACGACGAAGAGGATGACGACGAGGATGAGCGGGACACTGAGGACGATGACGACGAGGATGACCTCGCAGCAAAGGCCAAGGACGACCCCGAGCTCGTCAAGCGCCTCGCCGCTGTCCGCCGCACCGAGCAGCGCCACCGCGAGACCATGCAGCGCGAGCGGGCCGCGTTCGAGCGCGAGCGCTCCGAGTGGCAGGCGCAGTCGAAGCAGGTCAGCGAGGCGCAGAAGCGCTTTGACGGCCTCGCCGCGCGCGTCCGCTACAACCCGACCGCGGTGCTCCGCGAGCTCGGGCTGACCGACGACGACTTCGAGGCTGTCGCGCAGCACGTCGCGGCGCACTCGAAGGCCGCTGGCGTCACCCCGGCGCACCGCGCAGCCGCCGAGCGGGCCATGCGCGAGCGCGAGGCCGCGGACAAGGCCGCGAGCGCCGAGGATCGCGTGGCCAAGCTCGAGCAGACGATCGAGCAACAGCGCGCGCAGGCCGAGGCGGACCGCGTGCTCGATACGCTGTTCGGCCGCGTGTTCCGCAAGGCCGACGACACCACTCCGCACGTGAAGGCACTGATCGCCAAGAACCCGACCAAGGCGCGCGCCGAGCTCGAGGTCACCGCGTTCGAGCTTGCGAAGAAGCGTGGCGCCCTGCCGAAGTCGAAGGAAGTGCTCGCCGCGCACGAGAAGAAGATCGCGCGCCAGCTGCGCGACTACGGTGTCGAGTCGGCGGCCGCGAAGCCCGCGGCCGGCAAGAAGCCCGGCACGATCGAGAAGCCGGGCGACAAGCCCGTGCCCAAGCCTCGCGTCGAGCCCGCGGGCATCAACGGCGCCACCGTCCTGCCGACCCGGGTCACCATCCCGACGCGCGAGGAGATGGTCGCCGAGCTCGAAGCGCTCAGCTAGATTTCCGCGCGGCCTCGTGCCGCGCTGCTACCGCCTGCGACGAAGACGTTACCCGACCTGCCGATAAGACGACCGGCGACAACCCGCTGAGATCGCGCCACCCGAAGCGGTGGCAGGCAGGACACGTCGATGACCGTCGCTGATTCAACAAACGTCGCATACATCATGAAGCGTCGGTATTCCGACGCGCAGAGCACCGAGGTCGCGCGCCGCGAGCACCCGACCTTCTACGAGATCATGGACACCGGGTCGTTCGACGGCTCGGATTTCGCCTACGCCACCACGACCGGCAACCCGCAGGGCATCTCGTCGGGCACGCTGGCGAACGCGCAGACCGCCGCCGAGACCATCAAGGGCGAGCAGTTCCTGGCCGTGCCGAAGGTCAAGTACGGCATCTGCCAGCTCGACGGCGTCAGCATGATGAAGGCGCGCGGCAACAAGGGGTCGTTCTACGACTTTGCTACGCGCCACATCGACGGGACGCTCGACGAGATGGGCGCGAACCTCGCGTTCGATCTCTTCCGCAACGGCGTGGGCCTGCGCGGCAAGATCGCGGTGATCGCCGCCAACGTCCTGACGCTGACGAACCTCCGCGACGTCGAGAACTTTCGACGCGGCATGACGATCATCGCGAGCGTCAATGCCGACGGCTCGGCCGCTAAGGCCGGCTCCTGCAAGGTCACGAAGCTCAACCGGTCAGCCAAGCAAATCACCGTCGACAACTTCGCGGGCATCACGGCCGGCGCGGTCAATGACTTCCTGTTCCGGCTCGGCGACCCCGGCAACTGCATGGAGGGCATGGGCGTCGCCACCCCGCTCATCGCGCCGACGGCGACGCTGTTCCGGAACGTCGACCGCACGAACGACATCGAGGCGCTCGCCGGATCGCGAATCGACGACACGTCGCGCTATCCCGAGGAGATCCTCGGCGACCTGGCCGTCGAGATCTCGCTGATCGGAAAGAAGGTCACGCGCGGCGTCGTGTATCCCACCGTGTTCCAGAGCATGGTGAAGAGGCTCGGCGCGAAGGTCACGTACACCTCGCCGGGCGGCGCGGCCGACATCGGCTTCGAGTCGATCATGATCCACACCGCGGGCGGCGCGCTGCGGATCGTGTCGGATCCCGATCAGGATCCGACGCTGGTCCGCGTGTGGCGCCCCGACGCGCACCAGATCAAACACATCGACGAGCTGGTGCACATCATCCGGGACGACAACAACAAGTCGATCCGGCTCGCGACGGCCGACGGCATCGAGCTGCGGTTCCGCTCGGTGTCGAACTACCTCCAGCCCGACCAGGCCAGCCACGGCGTCGGCACGTTCGCGAACTGAGAGGAGACCGCCATGCTGTTCAATTACAGCCGGTCATCGGTTCTCGAGGAGCGGAAATATCAGATCCGGCTCCTCGGCACCGGCGCCGCGAACCCAGTCACCGAGGTCGGCCAGCGCGTGCTCGTCACGCGCACGGCCGTCGGTGTGTTCAAGGTCGCATTCCTCGACCACCCGGGCACGTTCATTCGGTTCGGGTGGGCGTCCGGCGCGACGGTGCCCGGCGACGTCAAGGGCCAGACGCTGACCCGCGGCCTACCGGTCACCGACGCGGCCGGCCAACTCTCGATCTCGGTCTCGTGGTGGTCATCGGCGTTCGCGGCCGACGAGCTGCTCGCTACCGAGTATCTCGACCTGGAATTCATCTTCTCTGCGCTCAAGTGACCAATGGCGCTCGCCTTCACACTCGGAACGCTCGTCGCCCGGTGCACCCAACGGTTCACCGGTGAAGGCGAGAGCCTCGTCGATCCGACCGAGATCAAGGCGCTCATCTTCGAGTCCTACGGCGAGATGCACGGTCTCGTCGTCGAGAAAGGCGCACGCCACTTCGAGAACGAGGTCCTGATCGTCGCGAGCGGCGCGGCGACGTACGCGCTCCCCGCCGATCATCTGACGACGGTCGGGATCGACGCGTTCCTCAACGACGCTTCCGGGCCGCGCCGCCCGGTGTACGGCCCCATCATGGTCCAGGAGCGCACCCGGCTCATGGGCATGACGGGGGCCGCGTACTTCTACGACCTCGAGGGGAGCAGCATCGCTCTCTTCCCGGTCCCCTCGAGCGGCACGTACCGCCACATCTACGTGCCGCAGCCGATTGACTTGTCGACGGCCGCCGACTCGACGAGCGTCGATCTGATCAACATCTGGGGATACAAGTTCGTGATTTGGGGCGTCGCCTCCGTCGCGCTCCACAAGGGCTCGAGCTCGCAGCAGCGCGCGGTCGACGAGGCCAAGCGCGCGGCGGACCAGGTCGAGTACTGGGCCTGCCAGCGCGCGCTGAACCAGCCGTCCTACCGCGTGCCAGACGAGATCGATGACGTGTTTCCGCCGGCGGACTGGCGGTTTCGATGAAGGCCCTGCTTGACGCCCGGATCGCCGACGAGAAGACGGACCGTTTCGTCCGCTCGATCGCCGAGGCCGTGAGGGAACTGCAGGCCCTGCCTGTGGTGGCGACGCAGATCATCAACGATGTCGTGCTGCCGAGCGATGTTGTCGTGCTGGTGCCGCACAAGCTCGGACGGCGGCCGCGGATCACGCTGCACTCGGCCCCGCGCGGCGCGACGCTCATCGGCCTGATCTCTGAGGTCGTCGACATCGCGGCCGGCAACCCCGACCGCAGCAGGTACGTCGCCTTGAAGGCCTCCGGAATGGGTGCCACCGTCACCGTCGACGTCGAGGTCAAGTAGGTGACCTACGAGGGGCTGAACTGGCAGACGATGAGCCTGCCATTCCGCGCGGGCCTCATGCAGAAGGCCGACGATCGAGCGCGCCCGCAGCCGTTTCTCGACATCGCGAAGGATATCCAGTTCGACGAGCTCGGTGGGATCCAGACGCGCCTCCCCTTCCTGGCGATGTCGAACGCGATCTTCGGCGGTGGCACGCTCGCGAACTGCCGGCGCCTCGCGGTGGTCAACGACGAGCTGTGCGTGTTCACCGACGTGGCGCTCTACTCGTGGAATGCCCAGCTCTCGGCGTGGGTGCTGCGCGCGACGCATCTGGCCGTGTCGGTCGACGAGCGTCCCGCGTTCGTGACGACCGGTGACCAGAGTCAGGCCGATCGCGCCGAGCTGAACGGCACTGTGATGTACACGTTCGCCGACGGCAGTGGCTCGTATATCGCGGCAATGGACAAGACGACGGGTGCCGTCCTGATGGCCCCGCTGTTCCTCGGCGCTGGAATCGTCCGCCCTCGACTCGTCGCGGCGGCCACGAGGATCATCGCGTTCATCATCTCGGGCACGTCGATGCAATTCGCCGTGTTCGATCCGGCAAACCCGGCCGCCGGCAGCTTCGCGGTCCTCTTCTCGACCGTTGTCGCGGGTCCCTACGACGTGGTGCGCGTAGAGGGCCAGGATCTCGTGGTCGGCGCGTTTCAGCGGACCGTGAACACGTCGTACACCGTGTTCACGGTCGCGGCGAACGGGGCCGCCACCTCGTCGACAAAGGCCAGGACCGCCAATGGACCATTGGCCGTTTCGACGACGCCCACCACCGGGCTGCAGACACAGATCGTGTACGGCAGCGGGACTGCCATTCAGGGCGACCTGCTCACTACGAGCACGCTCGCCGACGTCACCGTCGCGATCGCAGTCGGCACCGCGGCCTCGGCGACGATCAATCAGATCGCCGTGTCGTTCGCGGCCGTGAATGTCGTGCGCGCATTCTGGACGAGCGGAACCGTCGGAGAGAACACGACCGGAGCCACGTTCGAGGTGAAGACGAACACGGTCACCTCGGGTATCCCGGGAAGCCAGGCATCGCTCGTGATGATGGCCGGCATCGCCTCGCGGGCGTTCACCTGTGCGGGCCACGTATATGTCTGGGTGGCCTTCGCTCAAGAGAACGTCGTCACGGGGCTGAGCGGCGCGGTCTCGGTGGGCGTGCGCGCCCAGGTGCAGAATACCTATCTTCTATACCGCGACGACAGGATGTTGATCGGAAAGGCGCTATTCGACGTGGCGGGCGGGCACTCCGCGCTGGCGGGTTATTTGCCCGGCGTGGCCTCGACGTCCGCAACCGGGCTTGACTTCGCGTGGTGCGGCACGCGGCGCAGAATCATCAAGGTCGGGGGGGATGCGCACGAAGGATTCGAGGCGCGATCGCCGACCGACGTGCGGTTCTCATTCGACTCCGATCTCTCTCGGCGCTCGGCAGCGATCGGGCGAACCCTATACGTCACCGACAGCATCCCGCTGGCGTACGACGGCGTGGGGCTCTTCGAGGTGGGCTTCCTGATCTACCCCTACGACTTCTTCGTGACGACAGGCGGTGCCGGCGCGATCGCCGCCGGCGACTACACCTATAAAAGCACGCTCGCGTGGACGAACGCGCAGGGGGAGAAGGAACGGTCGACCACCGCAATGGGCGCAAAAATCACCGCGCCTGGGGCCAACAAGAACGCGATCCAGGTCAGCGCTCTGAACTACACCAGGAAGATAACCTCGGGCGCAGTCCCGACCGTCGAGGTGTGGCGCACTCCGGTCAACCCGCCCGATGACGCACCCTTCTATCTCGTGAGCGGCAAGGATCCGAGCGTACTCGCCGGTGGCGGGACCAACAACGCGTATGTTCCAAACGACGTCAATGCGTCGTTCGTCCCGTCGACGGGATTCTTCGTCCTCAATGACAGCTTCGCCGACGCCACGCTGATCACGAAGGAAAAGAACCCCGAGAACGGTGCCGCGCTTGAGGCGCTCGCGCCGCCGGGTGCGTCGCTCATCCTCACCACGGACACCCGCGTGTTCCTCGCCGGCGTGCCCGGCGATCCCGACGCGGTCTGGTACTCGCGACTTCGCAACGAGGGTGAGATTGCCTCGTTCCATGACGGCAATCGAATGCTCGTGCCCCGGCCGGGTGGACGGATTACCGCGCTCGCGATCCACAATGAGACGCTGACCGTGTTCCGCGAGACGGCGGTCTATCGACTCCCCGGCGAAGGCATCAACAACGCCGGCGGCGGGTCGAACTTCGCCGCGTTCGAGGTCCCCGGCGGTGTCGGCGCGGTCTCGCAAGAGTCCGTGGCGTCGACGCAGGTCGGGACCCTCTTCAAGAGCAGCAAGGGCTGGTACCTGCTCACGCCCGGTTGGTCGGTGCAGTACGTCGGCGGCGCGGTGTCCGACTACGACACCGAGACGGTGCGCGCGGTCACCCACGTCGACAAGCAGCACCAGGTGCGGATCCTGTCGGGCTCACGGATGATCGTGTGGGACTACAGCGCGGTCACCGAGGAGTCGCCGATTGGCCAGTGGTTCGAGTGGACCGTGGGCTCAGGGATCCACGCGCTGATGTGGCAGGGCCAGTACGTGATCTTGACCCCGACCGGGCCGGCGATCCCGCGCACGACCTACACCGGCGGCGATTTTGGGATGGACGTCGAGACCGCGTGGATCAAGCTCGCAGACCTGCAGGGCGCGGCCGCGTGCCGCAAGGTGCAGCCGCTCGGCGAGATTCGCTCGCTGGACTTCTTGCTTCGCGTCCGCGTCGCCTACAACTACAAGCAGACGGCGGGCGTCCCGGACTACGTCGACGACAAGGTCTGGACGCCGAGCCCGGCGGTGGTCGGCGGCCCACTGCAACTCAAGCACGGCACGAAGCGCATCCGGGTCGAGTCGATCAAGGTGCGGTTCACCGCGGTGACCGACGCGGTGCGCGCGACGATCGCGACGCTCACCGGGCTCTCGCAACCGGTGCAGACCTCGGGCACGAGCTGGACGGCGACCTGGCGCGCGGTGGCGCCCGGCGAGCTCGGAAACGCGGTCACGATGACCATCGCCTTCGTTCCGGGCACGACCTTCGGCGTCCGCAATCACTTCGCGTACGACCTCTCGCTCGGCCTCTGGGTGCCGGACCTCAACAACGTCGGGGTGCTGGTCGCCGGATCGCCGACGGTCGCGGCGCTCGAGGCGGCGATCCTCGCAGAGACCACGCTGGTCACCCTGGTCACGCCCGACGCCACGCCGAGCAAGGTGATCAACGGCGCGGCGATGCAGGCGATCGGGTCGGTCACCGGATCGCTCACCGGCGGCGTGTTCGGTGCGCCGGCCGGCGAGGGACTCAAGCTGACCGGCCTCGGGCTCGAAGTCGGCTTCGAGCGCCCGGGTCTCTACAACCGTTTGCCGGCGGCGCAGCGCCAATGACGAGGAGTCTCACATGAGCTGGTACGACCCCACGAGCTGGGACCCCAAGCGAGTGGCTCTTGCCGCTGGGACATTCGGCCTGTCGGAGGCCGGCGGTCTGCGCCCGATCGCGCAGTCGGCGGGCTTCAACCCGCTCGCCGATCCTGGCGCCGACGCCGAGCGCCAGCGCAAGCAGCTCCTCTACGAGCAGGCGCTGAAGTCCGGCGGCTTCGCAGACACCGCGCAAACCGGCTACGGCCAGCTCGGCGGCGAGGCCGCGGCGCAGCGCGACTACCTGCGCCGGCTCGCGAGCGGCCAGGACTCGGTGAGCGCCGAGCAGCTTCGGCAGGGCCTTCAGCAGAACCAGGCGGCGCAGGCTTCGTATGCGGCCGGTGCGAGCCCGCAGAACGCGGCCATGGCGGCTCGTACCGCAGCAATCCAGTCGGCGCGCCTCGGCGCGGGCATGTCGGGCGCTGCGGCGCTCGCAGGCCTGCAGGAGCGCCAGGCCGCCAACCAGGGGCTCTCGAACATGATCCTGCAGCAGCGCGGGCAGGACCTGAACGCCACGCTCGGGGCACGCCAGGGCGCAATTCAGGGCTACGGTGCGGGCAACGCCGGGACGCCCGAGAAGTCGTGGCTTGAGAAGTACGGGCCGGCGCTCCAATCGGGCGCGAGCGCGATCGCAGCGTCGGACCGGCGCCTGAAGAAGGATATCAAGGACGGCGACGGCGCCGCGAACAAGGCGATCGCCGGGCTGCGTGCCTACGCGTTCAAGTACAAGGATTCGAAGCACGGTGAGGGCAAGCAGACCGGGGTCATGGCGCAGGACATGGAACGCGCCGGCCTCAAGCACGCGGTGATCGACACGCCCGACGGCAAGATGGTCCACGGGGCGAAGGCCGCGACGAGCGCGCTCGCGCTGGTCGGTGCGCTCGGGCGCCGCGTCGCGCGACTCGAGGGAGGCGGCAGGTAGCTCGTGGCCACCCCGTTCGACCCCAGCTCGATCTTCCCGCCGTTCTACGACGCGCCGGACCCCTCGACCTTGCAATGGCCGTGGAGCCAGCCGCCGGCGCCGGATCCCGCGCTCGCGGCGGCGGCGCCAGTGCCGCCCGCCCCGATCGCGCCGCCACCCGCGGACCCGATGCTCGCGATGGTGCCCCAGGAGGCTCCGGCGCCGCTGCCCCCGATCGAGGCTGCGCCCCCACCGCCGGCGGCAATCCCCGCCGCGCCCGTTCCGGCGCCGCCCGCGCCGTTGCCGCCGCTCCCCGAGCTCGGGCCGCCGCCCGCGCCGATCACCGAGTTGCCTTCGGTCGGCGATCGGCGGGCACAGGAGGCGCTGAACCAGAAGGCCCTGACCGACCCGGCGGGCTTCGCCGAGGACGTAGCCCGCAGCAATCAGGATCGGGCTACGTACATCGCTCAGCGCCGCAAGGAGATGGCAGACGCCGACGTCGCGGCCGCGCGCCAGCACGTCGAGGATCGCAAGGCGGCCGACGCGATCACGCAACAGAAAATGGACGCGGTGCTCGCCGACTCGGCACGGATCGCGGCCACCAAAGAAGATCCTACCGGCGGGCTGTCGGGCGGACGCCTGATCGCCGGGTGGGCCGGCGCGTTCATCGGTGGGCTCGTCCAGGGCCGCACCGGCGCCTCGCGCAACGCCGGTATGGATGCGCTGAACGACACCATCAACCGGGGAATCTCGGCTCAGCGCGCCGACCTGGCGAACCAGCGCGAGAACGTGAACCTCAAGCAGAACGTACTCGCCAGGGAGTTCGCGCAGCACGGAGACATGTACCGCGCCGAGGAGGCGGTCCGGCTCGCGGCGCTGCAGCACGCCGACGACACGCTAGCCTTCGAGCAGCAGAACTACGACCTGCGCGGACGCACCGGGCTCCTGATCGCCGGACAGCGCGCGCAGATCGCTGCCGCGCGGGTCCAGGCCGGCCAGGCGCTCGCCGACAAGACCCGCGAGCAGGTGCTCAAGCAGCGCGAGCAGGACCGCAAGGACGCCGAGACCGCGAGCGTCATCCTGAAGAACAGGGCGGAGGCCGGCAAGCTCCACGCCGAGGCCGGCAAGGTGAAGGCGGCCGATCAGGTGTGGTCACCGGATCAGCTCGGCATCCTCAACCCCGGCCTGCCCAAGCCGCCGATTCCAATGTCTCAGGGCGACTACACCAAGTGGCTCGGCACGCAGAAGGAAGGCCATCAAGCGCTGACCGCCGCACGCGCGAATGATCCGAATGAGCGCAACCGTGAGCTCGCGGTCGGCGGCATCGTCGATAGCAAGGGCGAGCCCGTGCGCTTCCGCGATACGACGACGGGGGGTCATGTCGCGCAGGCGAAAGAGGATACCGATGAGCTCGTCCGCCTCACCGACGAGCTCGTCGGGATGGTCAAGAAGAACGGCTGGTCGAGCGACCTCATCAAGAGCGACGCGTGGCGCAAGGCGCGTTCGAACTACGCATCGATCCTGATCCGCAAAAAGGAGCAGGACAAGCTCGGCGTCCTCACCGGTCCCGATGTCGAGATCGTGAGCAAGGAGATCGGGACCGAGGATCCGAGCGAGGCGCGGAGCCCACTCGCCGGCCTCGAGCAGTTCCGGCACAACGTCGTCGAAGGCTTCAACTCGAAGCTGCGCGCGCAGGCCGTGTTGCCCGAGGGCCGAACCGTGCAGCGCTGGGAGCCCAAGCCGCCACCGGCCGAGCCCTCAGCCGCCGATCAGCTCACGGGCCGCACAGCCACCGAACAGG
>Ga0207646_10005068_pt1 | contig 14003 bp, 17 predicted proteins | sample KBSK5502metaG_FD_184343 | JGI IMG/M metagenome (GOLD analysis project Ga0207646, IMG submission 184343) | Corn, switchgrass and miscanthus rhizosphere microbial communities from Kellogg Biological Station, Michigan, USA - KBS K5-50-2 metaG... | ecosystem: Host-associated > Plants > Roots >... | reverse complement strand
ACAAGCGTCGAAGCTCGCATCTGTCGTCAGCCGGCGCAGGTCGTTTCCGTTTGGAAGCACGCTGTAAACGTCGACGTTGCCGCCGACGATCATCCCGAAGGCGAGCCTGCCGTCGTTGGTGCCGGGATAGGTGGCTTGGACAGGCACGCTCGCGCCCACCACCAGAAGTCCCGAGAGGGAAAGGATGAGCGCTAGTCTCCGTCGCATGGAGTCTCCTCCTTGAAATTCTCCCCGCTTACAGAATGGCGGGCAGCCCGGTCGATTGCACGTCGCGAGTGCCGCGGTCGCGCGGCGATGCAGGCTGAGTCTCTGCTGATCTGAGCCCTACTGTCAAGGGAAGGACACTTCCGGGCAAGCCCCACCAGTCGGCGAATGGCGCCGTCACAAACCCCTTCCTCAGTTCTTGTGCTGTACAACCAGATCGAGGACGAATCACTAGGTCGTAGCTGCGCCGTCCACGGTGAGGACGACGTTCCCTACCTTGTGCTGAGTTTCGACGTACCGGGTCGCCTCGACCACGTCTGCCAATGGGTAGCGACGGTCGATCACGGCCCGGTATTTCCCCGCCTCGACCAGCTCCTTGAGGAATTGCACGTCCTGCTTCGTCTGCTTGGGCGGGATCTGGAAGATCACCTTCTTGTCGCTGAACCGCGGGGTCCAGATGGAAAGGATCAGATTCCGAAATCCGTCGGTGGCCAGAAAGAGGCCGCCGGCTTTCAATGAGCCTTTGCTGTGCTCGAACGAGTGCTTGCCGACAGCGTTCTTGGTGAAATCGTCCTTGGTGTAGTCGATCACCCGGTCGGCTCCCAGCGATTTCACGAGCTCCACGTTCTTCGTGCTGCATACCGCGGTCACCTCGGCGCCGAAGTACCTGGCCAGCTGCACGCCGGCTGTGCCGATGGACCCCGACGCGCCGTAGACCAGGATACTTCTGCCCTTCCGAAGATCCGCCTGTTTCAAGCAGGTCAGCGCATTCAGGAATCCGTCGCTGATCGCCGCGGCATCTTCGAAGCCCATGCCGTTCGGCACGTGCGCGACTCGCCAACGCTCCCGAACGCGCATGAACTCCGCGTATGCGCCGAACCCGAGCCCGCTGGTGCCGAAGATGCGGTCGCCGATCCCAAACTCCCGGACGGCCGCCCCGACCGCTACGACCTCGCCCGCGAACTCGCTGCCAAGGATTCGCTGCCTCGGAGCGCGAACCCCTGATACGAGCCGGCTGAGAAACGAAACCACACGACCGCCACTTCGGTTTGCTTCTCGCGTGTGGACGTCCAGCCGGTTGACGGTCGTGGCGTGGACCGCCACGAGAACCTCGTCCTCTTTGGGGGCAGGCTTCTCGACGTCCTCGATCCTCAGGACGTCCGCCGGGCCGTAGTGGTCGTAGACGACCGCCCTCATCTCAGCTCAGCCTGAAGGGCGGATAGACGTCGGTCACGAGCGCGAAGGCATAGCCGTTGACGCGGTTTCCCCATCGAAGCACGCCGACGACGAAGTCGAAGAGACCCCGCGGATACGTCCCGGTGAAGAGGATGGCAAACCAGGCCACGATGACCGCCGCCAAGGCACCTATGAAAAGAAAGAAGAGAACGACGTAGTGCGGGATGGCGAGTAGCCACTTGATCAACGGCAGCCACCGGTTCATCTGCTGCACATTCGGATAAGCGAAGTTGAGATGGACGGCCTGCTCCTCGTCGGTCGACGGGTAGTGGTCGTCGAGCAGGGCCACGTAGGCGGTGACTCGGTTTGAGAATCTCAGGAAATTGATGTTCCAGTCGAACCACCAGCGCGGGTACTTCTGACGGAACACGATCATCAGCAAGGGCCCAAGAAAGAGCAGGCCGCCTGCGCTCGCAACCATGTAGGTCATCGAGTGATTGGAGGCGTTGTAGGTCTCGCCCGACAGCGTGCTGAGAACAATGGCGATGGGGATCACCACGAAGATGCGGAAGGCCGTTGTCAGCCGATTTAGGGGCCGCGCGGGATAGTCGACGTCGAATTCCACTGGATAGCTGGTCACCATGTTGTTCATCTCTCCTGATTTGATTTGTTGACGGTCAATACGACATTCCCGGCCTTGTGCCACGTCTCGACGTACTTCGTCGCTTCGACCACCGCGTCGAGCGGGTAGCACCGGTCGACGACCGGCCGAAATTTCCCGGCTTCGACGAGCTGCTTGAGAAACTGGACGTCCTGCTTGAGCTCTCGCGGTGGGATCAGAAGCAGAACCTTCTTGTCTCCGAACACCGAGGTCCACGCGGCCAAAATCACGTTTGGGAATCCGTCGGTGGCCAGGAAGAAGCCGCCGCGCTTCAGTGAGGCCCTGCAATGCATGAATGAAAGGCTGCCGGCGGCGTCCAGGATGGCGTCGTATGTCTGTCCGTTTTTCGTGAAGTCTTCCCGGGTGCGGTCGATTACCTGGTCCGCCCCGATGGATTTCACGAGGTCGACGTTCTTTGTGCTGCAGACGCCTGTGACGCCGGCGCCGAAGTACTTGGCGAGCTGGACGGCTGCGCTGACGATGGACCCGGAGGCGCCGTGGACGAGGATTCTCTGCCCGTCCTTCAAGCCGGCGGATCTCAGGCACTTGAGCGCCAGGACCGCCCCATCGCAGGTCGCAGCGGCCTGTTCGAAGCTCACGCCGGCAGGCTTGTGGGCGATTGGTTCCGATGCCCGAATGCACATGAACTCCGCATGCGCCCCGAACTTCCAGGCATGGATTCCGAACACCTGGTCGCCCACCGCGAACTCTCGGACTTTCGAGCCGATGCTTTCGACCTCTCCCGCCAGCTCAGTGCCGAGGATTCGCAGCTTCGGCCGCCAGAGGCCGAAGAAAAAGCGCGTCACGAACGGGTGGCCGGCCCGCACCCCGCAATCCGTCCGGTTGACGGTTGAGGCATGAACCTTGATCAGGACCTCGTCCTCCTTTGGTGCCGGCTTCTCGACCTCTTCCAGCCGCAGGACTTCGGGCGGCCCGTAGCGGTCGAACACAACAGCCCTCATGGGCGCCGGATGGGGCTGCCGTGCTTCCACCTCCGCCCTGGCCGATAGAGCTCGGCGGGCTTACCGCCATTCGCGCCAGGGCGCGCCCGCCGCCCCGTTGGAATCACCCACCCTTCCTCGCCGGCGACGCTCCGCCGAAAGTTCGCGCCGTCGAGATTCACGCCCCACACGGCTTCGTACACGGCTCGGAGCTCGGCCACGGTGAACGTCGCTCCGACGAACGCGGTTGCAATGCCCGTGAGATCCAGGTCGACCCGGACGCGCTCGACGGCGTCGCTCACGATCCGCGCATGGTCGAACGCCACCTCGATCTTTCCGTCCAGCACGTCTGAGGCCGGAATCAAGGCGACCTCCGCCGCGTCGGCGCCGGCGACGATCCGGCCGACATCCCGAAGCACGGCCAGATAGGCGACTGTGACGACGCTCATTCGGGGGTCACGACCGGGATCGCCGTACGCGCCGAACTGTTTGAGCAAGCTGGCGCTGTCGACGCCCGTTTCGGAGGCCAGCTCTCGCTGAGCCGCCTCAGTCAGCGTCTCGGCCGGACGCTTGAAACCACCTGGGATCGCCCACATCCCTTCGAATGGCGGCACGCCTCGGCGCACCAGCAATACGTGAAGCCGGCTGCTGGTCATGGTGAGGATCACAACGTCCACGGTCACCGCGAAGGCCGGATATTTCGACGGGCTGTAGCTTTCCGAGTCCTGTCCAGCTCGGGTTTTAGTCGCCACGACTGTTACCCTAGCAGAAAGTTATAGTCTTGTGGACCAGAACTGGCCTCTAATCGCCGCCGAGCTGGATCAGGCCGGTGATAAGCGGTAGAAGGAGCAAGCCAATGCCGGCAAACACGGTCATGAAGCCGTAGGCCGCTTCTAACATCCGTGGCGCGTTGGAGTGCGGTAACCGCCGGTCGAGAATCGCGACGAAACCGGTGATGCCGACGCCGGCCAGCAAGATGGGGAGCGCGAGAAGCAGCCTGAACTCGAGCGGAAGCTGGTACGCATGCAGCCTCGCGGCAACAGCCCGTGCCTGACGGCCTCGTACACGATCCAAACGACCACCACCAAGACCAGAGCGACGGGTCCACCCATGCAAAGAGCGACCAGGAAGGTCCCGATCAAGGCGCCGGTCGCAGGGTCGGCACTCAGCGGGAATTGGACCCGGTTCCGCTCCTCGTCGGTTTCTTGTGGGGGCATCTCGACGTTCCTATGCGGCGCTTGGCCCGCGCATACGGTTGATAAGCGCGTGTCCGGCAATCACCGATCCACCGAGGACCGCGAACAGCACGACCAGCTCGCCTGGCTTTGGTGCGTAGTGCTCGATCGTCACCCACGCGCTCGGACCCAGCCATGCGCCGAGGCCGATGAACACGGCTTCATACAGGGCGACAGCCGGTGCCAGGCCAATGAGAAAGGTGCGGCGAGGCAGCGCAACCAGCCCCGAGATGTAGTTCGTATTGATCCGCATGCCGGGAGTGATTCGGCCGACGAACACCGCGGGTGAACCACCGTTCCGGAGTTTGACGGCTAAGTCATCGACCTGCTTTCTGGCGTGCACGAAAGCAGCAATTCGAGGGAGCGCTGCGCTTCCGATGCGCTCGAATATCTCGCGCCCAACCATCGCCCCGAGGAGCGCAGAGACGTAAGTCGCGACCACGACGACAAGAGGGTTGAGGTGAGCGGTCGCAATGGTCACACCTATCAGGACCAACAGAAAATCACCGGGCGCGAAAGGCATCGGGATGCCCAGCTCCTCGAGCACGATCAGGCCACAGACCACGGCAACAAGTGCGTAGCCGGAAACACCAAGTAATCCGGTGATGCCTTCGTTCATGGCGCGACCATAGGCACGCCTTTGCGCGATCACATCGGGGCAGGGCCTCCTCATTTGTAGGGGTTGTCCCGGGCGTTCTAGTCGCCGCCGCCGACGACAAGGAACATGAGGTATGGCAGTACGATCCCGGCGAGGATCACTGAGCCGACGATCAGGGCCGATATCGCCGTGCGGCGTCGCCGAGTCTGCTCCTGGAACGCTAGCCAGCTGCTCAGGATTGCCACGATGGCCAGGAAGAGCGCCCAGTACCAAGCGGGCCCCAGTGCCGCGCTCAGTCGCGATGCGGGAGTGGAGTAGGACCCCAGTCTCGTGTCGTGGTGGTAGTAGTCCGGATGAGCGTTGAAGCAGCTAATGATGTCGGGCGGCGGCTCAGGAGCGTGAGTCAACGTTAGGCTGCAAGGGTCAGGTCCCTGCATCGAAATGAGGATCGGTTCGACGACGTACACGAGGCTCGCGGACACCAGTGCCATGACTGCGGCGAGTAGTCCGGCTACCGCAGCCACATCGGCAACCCGGACGGCAGGCTTCACGGCCTGACGATCGGCCGAGTGGCTGCCATTCGCATCGGGGCCCAACCGTGCTTTGAGTAGGGGCTAACCCTGTATTCGGTTCGAGATCAGCGGTGAGATGATGCGCCGATGCCCGAGCGCGTGCTCATCGTGGACGATCACGCGGGCTTTCGCAGGGTTGCCCGCCGCCTCCTTCAAGAGATCGGGCGCCAGGTGGTCGGGGAGGCCGGGACGGGGGCGGAAGCTTTAAGCGAAGCACACCGGCTGAAGCCCGACCTGGTGCTCCTCGACATCCAGCTGCCGGACGTTGATGGATTGGCGGTCGCCGCATCCTTGAGTTCGCAACCGGAGGCGCCGGCCGTGGTCCTGGTCTCCAGCCGTGACGCCACCGACTACGGCCCGCGACTTCATGATTGCGGCGCGCTGGGCTTCATCGCCAAAGCTGACCTTTCCGCTGAGAGCCTCACGGCTGTTCTCGAAGCGTGACAACCCTGCAGCGGCGAGTCATCCAGGGCACCGCGCTCGTAGTGGTGGCCCTCGCGTGCTTCGCCGCGGTGCTCTATGTCGCCATCGAACCCGGCCGCATTACCTGGCTGCTCGCGCTTCCTGGCGGAACGGGCGCTTTGGTAGACCATTACGTCTACTTCCCACTCCGGTCGTGGACTGAGGTGCTCGTTGAGATCGCGCCGGGGGCTGCATTCGCGTTCGCCGGGCTGATCGCCTGGTCGGTGCGCCCGCGGAACCGAGTTGGTCTGTTGATGATGGGCGTGGGAGTCGGATTCCTGATCGGAGGAGCGGGTCCGCACTCTTCGTCCGCATTTTCGGAAACGCTCAGCCAGATCGCCCGTCCGTGGGGCGAGATCGCGCTCCTTGTCTTCGGCGCAGTAAGCGTGGCGATGCTCATTCATCTCCTGCTCGCCTTCCCGGGAGGTCGCCTCATTTCGGCGTCGGATCGCGCCCTTGTACGCTCGTTCTACGTCGCAATACCCCTGGCGACGTTACTTGGAGGAAACGGGCGTTACGTCCCGCTCGAGGCTCTAGGGATGTCGGGCGCCTTGAATCCGACCCTGTTTGGATACGCCAACGCGCTGCCTAATGTCCTCTACCTGGCGTGCCTCGTTGTCGGTTCGGCCCTGGTCATACGCCGCTGGATATTGGGCGGTCGTGCGAAGCGGAGATCCTTGTCGCCGGTTTTCTGGTCCCTGCTTCCAATCGTCTTTGCTTTCTTGCCGTGGACGTTGATGAGTGTTGCGGGCTTGATCTGGTCGAAGCCCAAAGGCCTACCCGTCGTCCTTGCTCCGCTCTCGGCATCGGTTGACTTATCCCCTCTTCTGCTCGTCGCCCTGCCGATTGGATTTCTAGTCGGCTTGCTGAGAGCCGGGCTCGACATGTCGTCGGTAGGCGACCTGGTGGTCAGATTGTCGAGTGGGCTGACGCCGGACCAGCTCCGGCCTGCGCTGGCGCACGCACTCCAGGATCCGTCGCTGGAGGTCGTCTACTGGCTGCCCACACTCGGGTGGTTTGCCGACTTCGAGGGACAGCGCGTGGAGCTCCCCGGCCCCGATTCGGAACGGGCCGTCAGCATTCTTGGCGACCCAGCGGCACCTGTGGCGGCCCTGGTTTACGACTCCTCGCTGGTGCACGAGGGGCAGCTCCTCGACACTGCCGCGGCTGCCGTGAATATGGCTTTGGCGAATGCGCGTCTACAAGTGCAGCTCCGTGCCCAGCTCGAGGAAGTGCGGCAGTCGCGGGTGCGCCTGGTCGAGGCTGCCGACAGCGAGCGGCAGCGTGTCGAGCGAGACCTACACGACGGAGCTCAGCAGCAGTTGGTAACCCTCTTGCTCTCGATGCAGGTCGCGAAAAGCGAGGCGCTTCGGCACCGTGATCGAGGTGTCGCGAATTTGATTGACGCTAATATCGCGTCGCTCAAGGAGGCTCTCGACGAGCTTCGCGAGCTGGCTCGCGGCATTCATCCCACCATCCTGACCCAGGCCGGATTGTGTCCTGCTATCCGGTCTCTCGCCGAACGATGCCCGATACCGGTCGAGGTGAGGGACGATCTGGGGGACGTCAGGCTGGCCCCGCCGTTGGAGGCCGCTCTCTACTTCGTCGGCGCCGAAGCGATTACGAATGCGGTGAAGTATTCGAACGGACACCGCATCAGCGTTTCGATTGGGCGAGGCTCCGGGTTCGCGACGATCGAGGTGTCCGACGATGGGGTGGGAGGCGCTGATCTGTCTCGGGGATCTGGCCTGCGAGGACTCACGGACCGAGTCGCGGCAGTGGGCGGACGCTTGATAGTCGACAGCGACCGACCGGGTGGCACCACGGTTCATGCCGAGGTCCCTTGCGTGTAATCATCGCCGACGACTCCATGTTGTTTCGCGAAGGACTGGCGCGAGTCCTTCAAGATGCCGGCTTCGAGGTCGCCGGTCAGGCGTCGAATGTCAGCGAGCTGGACGCTCTTCTGGTGCGCGAAAAGGCATCGCTGGTGATCCTTGACATTCGAATGCCGCCGACCCAGACCGATGAAGGACTCATTGCCGCCAAACGAATCCGCCGCAATCACCACGAAATGGGTGTGCTCCTGCTCTCGCAATATGTCGAGAGCCACCACGCCATGGAGCTCCTCGGCGAGAGCTCGGAACGCGTCGGCTATCTGCTCAAGGATCGGGTGGCAGATCTGGGCGAGTTCCTCGATGCGGTTCGCCGTGTAGGCAGCGGTGGGTCGGCGGTGGATCCGTTGGTGGTCTCGAGGTTGCTGGGACAAAAGCGAACGCGGGATCGGCTCGAAGAGTTGACCGACCGTGAGCGGACAGTCCTCGCTTTGATGGCGGAGGGACGATCCAACGATGCGATCGCTTCCGCGTTGAAGATCAGCCCCAAGACACTGGAAGCCCACATCGGCACCATCTATTCGAAGCTCGGACTGGAGCCCGCAGCAAGCGATCACCGCCGCGTACTCGCCGTGCTCGACTACCTTCGCTCGTCCTAACGGATAAGGGGTGACTCTGAAAATCGAGAGGGCTAGCCCCAATGCGCGGCCCGACCATCGGGACTACGGTGGTCGAGGTCAGGTGATGGATATGAGGCGGGCAGTCGCGTTGCTGGCCCTGGTCACCGGATTGGCCGCGTGCGGTGGCACCATCACATTCGGGTCGTCGAGCCCGTCTCCCCCGGTCGGTGCTTTCCGCCCGACTAAACCACCGGATACGCCTCCGGCCGGAACAACACCCGGGACCCTTATGGCCTTGGACGCGACTACTGGCGATTTGCTTTGGCAGAGCCAGGCACCGATGGCTGCGACGAACCAGCTGCAGGTGTCTGGTGGCACGGTTTTGGTTCAGGGAGGTTACGGTGGTCCACCCGGCGTAGTTGCCGCCATCAACGCCAAGACTGGCGATTTGATCTGGCGGGCGACACCGGCTGTCTGTGGCCCAACGGCGGTTGGGCTTGAGGTCCTACTGATCATCAGCTGCGCTCAAGCGGGAAGTCCACCTTTCGGGCAGATGGTCGCGCTCGCGCTCGACGTCAAAACTGGCCGGGAGCTATGGAGCGGCCCAGGTATCGCTGCGGCTGCCGGCCCCGGGATCGCCATCGTCATCGTCCAGACTCCATCTGGCGACTTCAAAATCCACGGGCTGGATGCGCTGACGGGTCACCAACTCTGGGAGGCCGGGCTCACAGTCACTAACATCCCGCCCTTCGTGAACGGCCGGTTCGCGCTTGCGGTGCAGTCCGGCTGCCCAACGTTCTCACCGACTCCCGATATCAAGCCGAGCAGCTGTACCGGACCGGGCCAGGCACGCTCGTTCTTGAGCCGCCTGGACCTTGCGTCTGGAAGTCTGTTATGGCAAGTGGGTTTTGGTCAAGGCGGCCAGCTTGGAAGGCTGGTGCTGGGCGATGTTGCCTTGGTCACCATCGACGTGGAAACGCCCCCCGGACCCGGCAAGGCACCTCAGGAAGGACCGGGCCCCGAGCGTCTGGCGGCACTTGATCTCAACACTGGCAACGAGTTGTGGCGCCAGACCGTCACACCATATGTGGACACGCCGATCCTTGCCGTGCCGGGCACTGTATTCATCAGCCACCTTGTCGCCGGCGGCGCTCAACAGTGTTCGACTCGGATAGATGCGCTTGACTCCAAGAGCGGCATTTTCCGGTGGCGTCTCGACAACCTCGACTACTGCCAAGTGAACGCCGACGCAGATGGGACGACAACCGTTCTCGTGATGTCCTCTGTCGGGGCAACGAAGATCGTGGCGCTTGACACTGCCAGCGGCACGAAGCGTTGGGAAAAACCGATCGCCACTCCGGGTCCATACCCGTTGGTCTGGGCGTCGGTTACGGCTGGAGTCGTCTACGTCGCGGCGTCTGGGCGCTTTATCGCACCCCCACCTGGCGACTAGGGGCGGCATTGCTCAGCGGTGGCTTGGCCCGGCGCCAAACAGCAACAGAAGCAGAAGGACAGCGCCGCCGACGATCGCCATGCCGGTTCCGAGCGCGGTGGTATGGCGCGCGGCCCAAGACATAGAGCCTGGGATCTCCTTCTCGAGCTGCGCGGCTTTGATTGGAACCGCGACCGCGGTCTCGTCGATTGGGACGCGAAGGGCAGCCGCAAAGTTGGCATATGAATCCTCGTCGTAGAGGGCGGCCGAAAACCTCATGCGCGCCCGACCATCGGTCCCGACGACGAAAGCACTGGGTAGCACCGGCACCCTGCGGCCTCTGTCCAGGCTCCTGAGAACGACGCGAGCCGCCTCACTGCGATCCCAGCTCTTGCGTCGCCCAAACCCGCTGACCGTTCCGAAGCTCAGGTCGTCGACGTAGATCGCCGACCGAGGCACGAGCACGAGCTGCCAGAACGCACCCCAGGCGAGGAGGAGCGCAGACGCGATTTCGATCGTCCACTGAACACGCGGCCGTACTGCGCGAAATAGATGAACTCGAACCCAAGTGCCAAGGGGAGGGCAACAAACCACACCACGCTGCGGCTCTTGGGCAGGCTTGGATGGATAACGAGGGGCAGAATCGGATAACCGGTTGTTTCCACTGCGGACCGACTCGGGATCTTGCCGCGTGAGTCCGTTCGCCTGCGTAAGACAAGAAATCCGCTTCCGAAAAGAGCTCCCTGCAGGAGAAGGGTGCCAAGCACGATGATGCCGATCTCGCGCCATTCGCCGCGCTGGCTGACCGGATTGTCAGTCGTTCCGAAGCTCACGCCGGCCACATCCAGGTTCGTGTACTTCCCGTGCCAGAAAGTGGCGACGACCGCGGCGCCGGTCATCAGGACAGACGAGTCGAGACCGCCTGGATGGATGGCCACTTCGTGGGTGGTCCCGGAGTCGGTGAACTGGACGGTGTCCGTCTCGCCGCTCCGCCCGTGGCTGATGTCGACACCCGTGATGACTACGTTGCGAAGCTGATAGCAGTTGCTGTCGGGGGTGGCGCTGCATTGATGGGACGACCGGAAGCTCTGGACCTCGCCGTCGAGGGAAAAGCTGTAGATGATGGCCCCGACACCGAACGCGGCTCCGAGCAAGACGGCGGCCGAGTATCCGACCAGCTGAACCTTGGTGAAGCGGCCATCGGTTGCTGGCCGTTTCGGCGCCGCCCGGGCCATCCGGCGTCCTGACCTGATGAGGCGGATCCCTCCCGCGCCGAGAAGGAGGCCGACCGCAATGACGATCGCGCCCACCACGCGAGTGCCGACCGGGTCCTGGGCATCGGGAAGGTAAGAACCGCCAATGCCAGCCGCACCAAGAAGAACCACCAGGATCCCGGCTACGACGAGAAGCCAACCCAGGATCGAGCGCCAGAGGCCGCCTCTCACAAGTCCGGAGCTTAGCCTGCAGTGCTCCGATTTCTGCTCGCAGCCAGCCAGAACGACGCCAGGCAACCCAAAGCGACGATCGACAGGACCACCGGGGTCAGGGCGATGCCGAACCGGCCGATCACAGCGCTGATTCCGCCTGGAATGACAGCCCCGCCCAGCATCGAAGCCGGAAAGAGCCATGAGGTGGCGCGTGCGTCACCCGGCCTGAGCTTCGCGAGCCAAACGATGCCGGTTGGAAAGATCGGCGCAATCGCGAGGCCGGCGAGGATGTAAGCCGCCGGAGCCACAGCCGGGATCAAGGCGGCGAGCAGGGCGACGGCTGCCACGGCCGACCCGCTGATCACGATCACCCGCTCGGGCATGGTGGCCGGCACCAGTGCGGCGAGGAGCCTGCCGGCGGCGAGCGCCAACCAGAAACCAGACGTAAACGTCGCCGCCGCCAATGACTGCCGGCCGACCGACTCGAGGTGCGAGGTCATCCAGCCGCCGGTGCCCGCCTCCAGCCCGACGTAAAGGGCAAACGCGACCATGAAGATCGCCAGCAGCCCGATCGATCGACTCGAGCTCCGCTCTGCGATGAAGGGCAACCGTCCTGACATCTGGGCGACCAGCGGCATGACCACGATCGCGAATGCCGCGGCGCCGCCGTAGAGCAGCCCAAGGTGCGTCCGGCCGACGGTGGACACCAGAATTGGCCCCGCCACCGCGCCAACGCCGAACGTTCCGTTCAACGCGTTCAGCACCGCCGTGCGGTGGGTGCCTTCGCTGTGGGCAACCAGCTGGTTGCAGCCGATATCGAGCGCGCCATAGCCGACGCCGAGCACGAGCACCCCGGCCAGGAACACAGACCATGACGGCGCCACCGCCACGACCGCGCAACCGAAGCCGAGACACGTCAGAGCGGCGACCACGAACGTGCGGGTCGACCATAGTTTGAGCGCGCGCATTCCGACGAGGACCCCGACCACCCCGCCGAAGTAGTGGGCGGTGAGGACTCCGCCAGCGACCGACAGGGTGACTCCGAAGCTGCGGGAGAGGTGCTCGAGAAGGGGGCCGTACGCGGAGGCGAGGATGCCCATGAGAAAGAAGACCCCCGCGATCGCGACGAGTGCCGCCCGGGTCAGATGTATACGGTCGCCGGCGGCAATCAAGTCGACACAAGGCTACGTAACCAGTAGGATTCGTCGCCGTTGAGCCCAGTGGTGCGCTTGCGATGACTGCGTTGAGCAATCTCTTCTCATGGCTCGTCACCGCTCTTTTCGGGGTGCTTTTCCTGCTCCTCGCCTATGAGAGCTGGGCGATCATCACGCACCACACGCCGATCACCGACTACATTCGGCCCGCGGTGCACGACCACCCCGCCTGGGCATTCGCTGTCGCGATCGTCATCGGCATCCTTCTGGGGCATTTTCTGTGGGGCCCTGCCAGCGGCAGGACGTCCCCGTCAGGCGGAGGGCAGTGAACCTGTCAGCTGAGGCTATCCTCGCGCTGATCGCGACCGCTGGTGTTGGGATCGCGTTCCTGCTCATGCTCGAAGAGGCCCTCGCCTTGCGAGCGGGCCGAGACCCGATGAGCAACGGAGTGCGCGCCTTCGTTCGGCGCTTCCCCCGCGGCACTTATGTCCTTGCCGTGCTCATCGGAATGGTGCTCGGCCACCTGCTCTGGCCGTAAGCAAATCTGATCTGCCAAACGAGCATTTTTGACGCGCTCTTTGACGATCTCGCTATTTCTTATCGGGTAACTCACCGCGTAGGACGGTTCTATTTGGTCATTCTTCGACGAAAATGATCGTTGGCGCGGGGCGCACGGTGGGGGAAGGAGAAAAAGCTGAGCATTAGCCCAGGGACGACACTCGGTTCATATCTGATCGTCGAACAGATCGGCCGCGGCGGCATGGCCACGGTCTACAAGGCCTATGAGGAGCCGCTCACGCGCCACGTGGCGATAAAAGTCCTGCCGGAGTTCTTCGCCGAAGACAAGGACTACCGGGTTCGCTTCCAGGTCGAAGCGGTTGCCGTCGCCAAGCTTCGCCACAACAACATCCTCACGGTGTTTGCCTATGGCGAGGAAGAAGGTGTTCCGTACATCGTCTGCGAGTTTGTGGACGGAGGCACTCTGGCCCAACGACTAGATGGCGTGATGGCAATCGCGGACGCGCTGCGGGTGCTCACGCCGGTTGCTTCGGCGCTCGACTACGCGCACTCGCAGGGCGTCCTGCATCGCGATGTCAAGCCGTCGAACATCATGATGCTGAGCGACGGCACACCTGTCCTCACGGACTTTGGGTTGGCCAAGGTTCTGGGTGGCGACACGATCACCGTCACCGGCCAGGTGCTGGGCACCCCTGAGTACATGGCGCCCGAGCTTGTTCAGGGCGAGGCCGGACCCGCCGCGGACCGTTATTCGCTTGGGGTGGTGGCATACCAGATGCTCACCGGTCGCGTTCCGTTCCAGGGCAACACACCTGGTGCAACCCTCATGTCGCAGGTGCAGGATCCCCTGCCGCCCGCGCGAGAGATCAACCCCGACTTGAGCGTCGAAATTGCCGTCGTCCTCGACAAGGCGCTGGCGAAGGCCCCGTCGGAGCGGTACGAGACCGCTTCAGCGTTCGTCGCCGACCTGGCCTCGGCCGGAATGCCGGCGGCGACGGAGGCGCGCGAAAGCCTGAACTGACGCAGTTTCGCCGCACAGGCGGCCGGTTATGTGCGAAGGTCGAGAGGTGACGCGGCCTCACCCGACCGAGATCCCTTACCTGCTGGCCTTCTTTCCCAGCTTGCGCGCGGCGTCCGACCGCACGCTGAGCATCTACTTCCCCCTTCGGG
>Ga0207646_10005067_pt1 | contig 14006 bp, 14 predicted proteins | sample KBSK5502metaG_FD_184343 | JGI IMG/M metagenome (GOLD analysis project Ga0207646, IMG submission 184343) | Corn, switchgrass and miscanthus rhizosphere microbial communities from Kellogg Biological Station, Michigan, USA - KBS K5-50-2 metaG... | ecosystem: Host-associated > Plants > Roots >... | reverse complement strand
AGCCTGCCCTGCGACCAGCGGACAAGCTCAGCACGATCCTCAGCGGTCAGCACCAGCGGCGCGGCAGTCTGCGGCATGCCAGCCAGGCTACAGACTTAATCAGCAAATTTCAGGCGCGGGATACTAGCGGTAGTTTGTTGATTACGGACTGGTGGTATTTCCGGGATGATGGTGCGGTGTTCCCGGGAGTGAGTGATGACGAGACGGCGGCCGTGCCCGGCGGCGCCGGGCCGGCTGGAGGGGTATGCGGCCCGGTTTGATGACCTGTTCGGGTCGCTGGCGCAGCGGCGGGGGTTCCGGGAGTATCTGGCCGGGCTTTTGGCGCCGCGGGACCGGAACAAGACGCTGACCGCGCTGGCGGGGGCCGAGCCGGTGGCCGGGGCGGGCCATCCGGCGGTGCAGCGGCTGCAGTTCTTCTTGTCGGAGTCGCGGTGGGATCCGGAGCGGGTCAACGACCGGAGGCTGGGGCTGCTGGCCGCGGATCCGGCGACGGCGCCGCACGAGGGCGGGGTGCTGGTGATCGATGACAGCGGGGACCGCAAGGACGGCACGAAGACCGCGCACGTGGGGCATCAGTGGCTGGGCCGGTATGGCAAGACTGATAACGGGGTGGTCACCGTCACCACGGTGTGGGCCGATGAGCGGGTCTACTTCCCGGTGCATGCGGTGCCCTATACGCCCGCGAAGCATTTCCCGGGGGGGAAGAGCGACCCGGCGTTCCGCACCAAGCTGAAGATCGGCGCGGACCTGGCGATCCGGGCCCAGGACGCGGGGTTCGCCTTCCGCGCGGTCGTCGCCGATAGCGCCTACGGGGATCAGGACGGGTTCCGCGCTGAGCTGGCTGAGGCTGGGCTGCCGTTCGTGATGGCGCTCAAGCCGCGCCGCGGCACCTGGGCCTACGGCCCGGACGCGCACACCCCTGTCGAGGCGGCCCGCGCCCTGGCCTGGGACGGGCCAGATGATCCCGGCGACTGGCAGCCGGTCACCCGCACGTTCCGCGACGGGCACACCGAGACCTGGTACGCCGCCGACGCCACCTTGGGCTGGTGGGGCCCAGACGGCGCCCGGCGCCTGGTGGCAGCCACCGCCGACCCGGCCACCCTGCCGCCCAAGGCCACCTGGTACCTGGTCACCAACCTGCCCCGCCCCGGCGGCCCGCGCGAGCCCGGCAGCCCGCACCCGGCCGCGCCCCTGGCCGAGATCACGCGGATCTACGGCATCCGGCACTGGATCGAGCAGGGCTACAAGCAGGTCAAAGACGAGCTGGGCTGGGCCGACTTCCAGGTCCGCTCCGACATCGCGATCCGCCGCCACCAGGTGCTGGTCAACTGCGCGTTCACCTTCTGCTGGGATGCCTGGTTCGCCGATACCCCGCCCCAGCACGACCCCGCAGCACCGCGGCCCCAACCCGGCCGCGGAGAGAGGGGGGCCCCACGCCGCCTTACCGCCGCCGGCACCGTCCTGGCCCCGGGCGCTACGCGCGATCCGCGCCTGGCTCACCCCCTGGATCGTGCTCCAGCGCTGGTGGCCGGCATGGTCCAAGGCGCCCCCGCCACCACAGCTGCAAGCCCTGATCAACTCGGTCGCGGCAGGTCACGGCCTGCACCTCTACATCCCGAATTAACAAACTACCGCTAGGTTGCCGAGCAGGGCCCACCGCTTGGCCCATGCAACATTCGTGGGAGGCCCTGGGTTCGCCGTCCGGTTCTCTCGCCAAGGGACGTGGCGCTCTTGTAGGCATCTAGGAGCTTGCATTTCTCCGATAGGAGCTTGCATTTCTCCGATCGACAAAATGTTGTCTATGCGGCTGCTGCGTCTTGTGTTCCGATGCCGAGATCGTGGAAGAGGGTCTGCAGGCCGATGCGGAGGGTCTCGTAGTCGCGGTTGATGAGGGTCCAGTGCGCGGGTTTGCGTCCGCGGCGGGGGCTGCGCACGCCGGCGAGGATCGGGGCGATGATGTGGTCGCGGAGGGCGAGCAGGGCGGCGATCGGGCGGGCTGCCTCGGGCGGGATGTTAGCGGCGGGTGCGGCCGGGCTTGACGGCAAGGCCCTTGCCGCGGAGCTTGCGCAGGTCATAAGCACCCTGGCGAAGGGTGTAGCCATCCTGTCTGGTCAGTGAGCAGACCTTGGCGGTGAACTCGGCGACGGTGAACCCGTGTGGTGCGGCGGCCAGGGCCAGTGCGGCCGCGAGGGCGGCGCGGATCCGCGGCTTGTTCAGGTCGATGCCGCCGGTGCGGGTGGCGCCGATCCGGGCGGGCAGCGGCAGCTGGTCGAGCAGGCCATCGGGCAGGAAACTGATGTCGGCGCGGTCGAGGGTGGTGGCGAACCGTTCGGCCATGCCAGCGAGGCGGGTGATGATCTCGGGGAAATTCTCTAGGCTGCGGCGGCAGCGCAGTTCTTTGGTGTTGTGCACGGTGGCCTCGAACCGGAGGACGTGTTCGCCTTTGGTGTAGGCCTTGAGCTGGAGCAGCCCAAGCGGATCCGGAACCAGGCCAGGCCGTACTGAGGTTTCTCGATCACGATCTCCTGCGCGGGCGGGCCGGCGGCCCGGTTGGCATGCGGCCGGTTCTTCAGGCCGAACAAGACGCGCAGCGTGGGGATGTCCAGCCGGGACCGGGTGCGGTCCAGGATCCGGTCAAACAGGTCCTCCATCTGCCCGCCGGAGCGGAACAGCAGGTTGCGGCTGTATTCGGCCTGGTAGATGGGGTAGTTGTAGGCGAACCCGCTGCGGGCCTGGTCGGCCAGGCTCAGGCCGAAGCACAGGCAGGCTGAATAGATCCACCGGTCGCAGACCTGGCCCAGGCGCCCTATAGCCGCAGGGTGCGACAAGGCATCTGCGACCTGGGCCAGGCGCTGCGGATCCGCGATGCCAGTAAAGCAGTTGCCTTCCTTGGCGAACCCGATCCCCGCCGCCCGGGCCGTGGCCGCGACATACTCGTGCCCGTTGAGGATGACCTGGGCGCCGAACGGCGGGTGCCCGGACATCTTGACCGTCAAGTGGCCCCAGGCCGGGTCCATGATGTGGACGCTGTAGTGGTAGACGTACTCGGTTTTCCCTCTCGATGTTGGTGATGGCCCCGCGCGGTGACCGGTTCACCTTCCACACGCCCGCGGGCGCCTTCGCGGCCAGGATGAGGAACACCCCCGGACCCGGCGGCGGGTGCGCGGCCAGGTACTCCTCAGCGATCAGGTGCTTGCGCTGCCCGGCCTTGCAATAGATGACCGGGACACCGTTCGCGGCCGCCCAGGCCTTGACCCGCCGGGCGAACCGGCCCGCGAACCGCATCAGGTGCGTGTTGTCCAGCTCGCCGTCGCTGCCGCCGTGCAGCCGCCGCCACCAGCACCGGAACTCGCCCGGGTTGTGCCCCACCGAGAAGTAGGCGTTCAGCACGATCCGGTCCACGCAGTCATAGGACCCGGTCAGCAGGTCCCCATACCGCCCGCAGAAATCATCGGCCACCCGCCGACCGTGCCAGCCTCATCGCGGCCCGTCAGCCGAACTGCCCGAAGGGCCACTCCTTCCGGGCGAAGTCCCGGACGGAGCGTAGCGACCCTTTGGGTCGGTGACTTCGACAGTTGAGCGGAGTTTGTCAGGCTGCGGTAGGGAGCCTGGAGTGGGCAAGCCGTTCGTCGATGTGCTGGTTGATGGTGTGCAGGGCGGCGCGGAGCTGGGGCGGGGCTTGGGGCTGGCCGTTGGCGAATAGTGGGGTCAGGACGCGGTCGTGGACTTTGGTGTAGAAGATGGCGAAGGCCAGGCCGTCGGGGGTGAGGTCGTAGGTGTTGGCGTGCGGGCGGCGGGTGATCAGGCCGTTGCGGGCCAGCCGGGCCAGGTCATAGGAGGCCTGCGCCATCGAATAGGGGCCGCCGGTCAGTCCGGTCATCAGGGCGCGCAGGCACTGTTGGTGATGCCGGTGACGGCGCACAGGCTGGTGCACAAGGCGCCGGCCAGGGCCTGGACCCGAGAGTCGCCGAAACGCATGGCTGTAGCTCTCCGCCCGTCCGCGGTGAGGGACGGGTGCGCGATCCGCTCAAAGACTGGACTCGCAAAGGACGCAGGCCTGGCCGGCACGTTCAGTCTGCAACAGCCGGGCGTTGACCGCACGCGCCCGGGCCTGAAGCTCCTCCAGGTTCTGCAGGCGCCGCTGGCAGCCCAGGTCGCCCGGCGCGTTCACGACGGTTTCGATACGCAGGGCGCGGCCGTCTTTCAACTATTGCTTGATCCGCGAGTGCTTGTAGAAGGCGTTGATGGTCACTTCCGTGCCGCGGGTGATGACCTTGGTCTTGAATTCGCCTGCGGTGTTGGCCCGGACCTGCCGGTCGAAGATGATCTCCAGGGTGTCCGGGCGGCCGAGGTCGAGGTTGTCGGTGACCAGGGCGTCGAAGAACGCCCGGGCGTGGCGGGGGGCGGTGAACACGATGGTGCGGGAGACCTCGATCTGGGCCATCGAGCACTCCCACCTGTAGCCGGCCTGCTGGTCGGCGGGGCCCAGCGGCAGCGGCAGCCGGTGCAGCCACCGCTGGAAGAACACGTTGATGGTGCCGGGCTGCAGCGCGTCGCAGATCCGCTGGAGCAGGGCCGGATCGTCGCAGGCGGCGAACCCGTTGGACAGCTCGGTGAAACCCAGGCCCAGTTTGCGGGCTTGCTGCTTGGCCCACTCATGCCCGTTGATCCAGATTGTCACCGGCCACGGGCAGTACGTGCAGACCTTGATGAACGCCGGCCCGAAACCCGCGTCCCAGAGGTAGAAGTAGAACACCGTGACCCGGCGGTCCTTGTTATCGAAGGAGAACTGCGGGCACCTGGCCGGGTCGGTGTCACGCTTGCGGGCGATGAACACCCGCTGGGTTTCCTGGGCCGCGCCGATCGCCGCGACCTGCGAACGGCCGGTGGCCGCGGCCTTCTCCAGGTAGGGGCGCATCACCTCGATGTTGCGGTCGGCGGCCTTCAACGCCACCACCGGGATGTGATTGGCCTCGGCGAACGAGGCCACCGCCCGGCGGAAGGCGTCGCCGATCTGCTGCAGGCACGCCGGGGACGGCACCGGGTACCCGCGGTGATTCAGGAACTGGATCACCTGCCCGCCGACCCGCAGCTGGCCCAGGTAGCCGTGCAGGTAGAGACGGTCCAGGCACTCCAGGTCGAGCGCCGCGTGCCCATCGAGCACGTCGTTCACTGTGACCGGCACCGCTCGCTTGAGCCGGGACGCCATGGCAGCCTCCAGGACGTGGCCTACGAACGGAGGATGCGCTCACCTGCACGGAACCGCCCGCGGAACCAGCAACCTCGGCGGTATCAGGCGCAGCCTGCCTGGATGCGCGCTGGCAATGAGGAAGATCCTCTCCTCATCGCTGGTGACCGGCGCTGTCGTGAGGGGCCCGTCATAGCCAGCGGCGTCGAACGCCGCCCGCACGGCGTCTCGTTGGCTGGGTGTGAGCACGCGAGAACCGTAGCCGCGTGGCCTACCGCTCATCGGCAGAAGCTCGCGCTGACAGCGGCAGATCAGGACGTTGCTGTCGGGCCTAGTTCGTTGTCCAGCCGAGACGACCAGTCGTCGTCGCCCAGGCCCGCACGGACGAGGGCGTCGCGCCAGTCAACACCGGCAAGGGCGAGTCCGTCTTGCAGGCGGGACATGTCTCCGCGGACCCAGATGACGATTGCAGTCTGAACCCGCTCGGAGTCGCTCGACTCAGAAACAAGACGCTCGACCTCCTCGGCGCTGCCAGCAGCCGGGAAGTCGGTCTGCACCCTCCGCTGCAGTCGCGGTGACATGCCTGCCATGGGCCCAGGATGGCACCCGACAGCGGCGACCGCTCACAGGCATGAGCGATCGTTGGGCTGGTCGGACCGCGCTACGCAGATCCTGGCTCCGGTTCGAAGCGGTAGAGCTCCCGGCCCGGTCGCTCACGGCGGAGCGGGCCCACCCGCCGGGGGCGGCCCAGCGGGCCCGGGCCACCGGCTCATACCTAGGACCCCGAACGGGGACATCGGCCAGCAGCACCGCGGGCACCTGGTGCCAGGACCGCTGCGCCAGCTGCGGGCCGGGGCGAAGCTGACCCAGGAGGAGCTGGCGGAGGCGGCGGGCCTGTCCCCGCCGTCGGTCAGTGACCTGGAACGGGTATCCACCGCACCGCCCGCAAGGACACCGCGCGGCTGCTGGCCGGCGCGCTGGGCCTGGCGGGCCCGGCGGGCGCGCTGTTTGTCGCGGCCGCCCGTGGCCGCGCCCGGGCCGCGGAGGTGTTGGCGGCCGTGCGGGAAGGGTGCCGGTGTGACGGTCACCCGACCCCGGGATCAGGCGGGGTGAGCAGCGTGCGGGTGCACGTGTGAGGCTGGTCGGGGTCAGAGCCGGTGGTGGCGGAGGGTGTCCTGGACGCGCCGGGTGCCGGGGGCTCCGATTTGCTGGTAGATGGTAGGCAACCGACGCCATCCCGCACCGCATCATGTGGGCGATCGCGTGGGCCGGCGCGTGTGGTCAACGGTTCGGGCGCCGCCCACAGTGGGATCAGCCGCCCCGATGCTAACGGCAAACGCACCCGAGGAGGCCGGCGATGCACCCGCTCGTGGTCTACGTGTTCGTCAAGACCCGGATGGAGCAAGGTCGCCAAGCCGAGCGCCGCCGCCTGGCCCGATCCGAGATGCCGCGGGCACCGCGAGCACCTGCCAGCCGGAGACCACCGGGAAAAGATGGCGTGCAGCGATTCCGTTGTACCCGTGGATCGCGGCGTCCTCGCGTGATCGCCGCCAGCCGCCTGCGGCGGCCTGAGCGGCCATGTATTCAATGGTAGAAGCCAGGCCTCTTCGGGTCGAGGCCACGGCGGGCCAGCTTGCCTCGCGGGTCCGCGACGGCGTCGCCGGGTTTCCGCGCTGCTGGTGGAATGGAGCGCTACATGAGCGTGCAAGAGATGGCTGAGAACTGGGGCGTCACGAGAATTCCTCCGGCCGGGCCCGTGGTGGGGAGGCTGCTATGACCCAGCACGGTGGTCCGGTCACGCTTTGCGAGGCGTTCCAGCGTAGTGTGGCGCGGTATCCGCAGCAGGTGGCGCTGCGGACGCCGGGGGGCGCTGCGACGTTCACCTGGCGGGAGTACGCCGGCCGGGTGCGGGAGATCGCGGCGGGCCTGGCCGGGCTTGGGGTGCGCGGCGGCGACACGGTCGCGCTGATGATGACCAACCGGCCGGAGTTCCACCTGGTGGATACGGCGGCCTTCCACCTGGGGGCGGTGCCGTTCTCCATCTACAACACCTTCGCCCCCGAGCAGATCACCGATGTCCTGTCTAATGCCGGCAGCCGCGTGGTGGTCTGCGAGGAGCAATTCGCTTCGCGGCTGCTGGCCGTCCGGTACGGTACCGCGGTGCAGCACGTGGTGTGCGTGGACGGCGCGCCGGCGGGCGCGGTCACGCTGGAGGAGCTGGTGGCCGGTGGTGACCGGGCGCTCGGGTTCGAGGCATGCTGGCGGGCGGTCCAGCCGGGCGACGTGCTGACCCTGATCTACACCTCGGGCACCACCGGTCCGCCGAAGGGGGTCGAGATCACCCACGCGCAGGTGCTGGCCAATCTGACGGCGCTGAACGGCCTGATGCCAGCTATCGCTGGCGACCGCGGCATTTCCTGCCTGCCGATGGCACACATCTCCGAGCGCTTGTTCGCCCACTACTACGCGATGTTCGCCGGCGGGCAGGTTACGGCCGTTGCCGACCCGAAGGATGTGCCCCTCGCGCTGCTCGACGCGCGGCCGACGATCTTCGGCGGCGTGCCGCGGGTATTGGAGAAGCTGAAGGCTGGCATCGAGGCCATCGTGGCCTTCGAGCCCGACCAGGCCCGGCGCCAGGCCATGCAGCACGCGCTCGACATCGCCCGCCAGCATGCTCGGGCCGCCCAGGCCGGGCATGTGCCCACTGAGTTGGCAGAGGCCTACCGGCGAGCCGACGAGCAGGTGCTGTCACAGATCCGGTCCACGGTCGGCCTGGACCAGGTCCGGATCGCCGGGTGCGGCGGGGCGCCGATCGCGCCGGAGATCTTGGAGTTCATGCACGCGCTGGGGATCCCGGTCGCCGAGATGTGGGGCATGTCGGAGTGCCTGGTCGGGACGCTCAACCCGCCCGGCGCGATCCGGATCGGTACCGTCGGCACCCCGCTCGCGGGCGTGCAGCTGACGCTGGCCGGCGACGGCGAGCTGCTGGTCCGCGGCCCCACGGTGATGAAGGGCTACCGCAACGACCCGGCCAAAACCGCCCAGGCCATCGACACGGACGGCTGGCTGCACACTGGCGACCTCGCCACCATCGACGCCGACGGGTACGTGACGATCACCGGCCGCAAAAAGGACCTGATCATCAACGCGGCCGGCAAGAACATGTCCCCGGCCAACATCGAAACCGCCGTGCTGGCCGCGAGCCCGCTGATCGGCCAGGTGGTCGCGATCGGCGACCGGCGGCCCTACATTGTCGCGCTGATCGTGCTCGACCCCGACGCGGCCGCCGCGTTCGCCGCCCACCACGGCGCCGGCGACACCTCCGCAGCGGCCCTTGCCACCCACCCAGCCATCCACGCCGCCATCGGCGCCGCGGTCACTACCGGTAACGGCAAGCTGTCCCGGGTGGAACAGATCAAACGCTTCACTATCGTGCCGGCCTTCTGGGAACCCGGCGGCGACGAAATCACACCCACCATGAAACTCAAGCGCCGGCCGATCGCAGCCAAGTACGCCGAGGTCATCGACTCGATGTACGCCATGACAACCCAGCCGGCGTACAACCGGCTACCCACCGCGCCCGAGGAAGAACAATGAAGACATGGCGCAGGCCGCTCACGGGCCCAGCACAGGCGACCCCATGGTCGACGACTTCCTCGCCTACGCCGAGCACAAACGCGGCCAGCCAGGCAGCCAAGCGCAGATTAACTCGATCTGGACGACCAGCGGAGGATGTCCCGGCCTTCGTAGAACTTGAAGAGTGGCGGTCCCCCGCCCGTGGCCTGCCGAGTCGTAGGTGTCGGGCAACCGCCAAGTCGTCCGACGAAGGAAGGGGACCGCCGTGAGCAACACCTATCAGAAGAATCGCCGCCGCGCCGAGGCTGGCCCACTGCCGGGGGGGAGATCGCCGTGCCGGAGCAGGTGGCCGTATCGATGACGGAGATCGCCGGGGCGGCGAGGGAGGGGCTGCTGGCCCTGGCCGTGGGCACGGGCCTGCAGGTGATGGCCGCGATGTTCGCCGAGGACGCTGAGCCGTCGGTAATACTTGCCTGGCCGGGGTGATTGAGCCTTCTGGGTTCATGCCCGGTCTGCGGTGTTGCTCATGGGCGCAGGACACGGCCACGGTACGGTGCGGGCACCATTGGCATAGGGGAAGGTGGAGATGGCCCAGAGAGTGACCGTCGTGCAGGAAGACGATCGGACCAGCGGTCCGGCCGAACAGACCGTGCGGTTGCCTTCGAGGGCACGGACTATGAGATCGACCTGAGCGCCAAGAACGCCGCCGCGCGTTCGGCAAGCAGCTCGCACCCTACGTTGAGCACGCCCGGGCGGACGACATGACGCCTGGAACGCAACAGCGCGATGACCATGGCCCGGCGGCACCAGCCGGGAAACGGCGAAGCGGAAGCCTGCCGATCAGCCAGGCGGGCTGGGCGGGGCGGCCTGCTCGAGCCTGGTGCGAATTCCTAGGAGGTCCGGCCATCGCAGGTCGTGGAGGATCTGCAGGGCCTGCGCCCAGGCGTGCGCGGCGGCGGGCAGGTCCCCGGCGGCCCGGCAGGCATCGCCGGACTCGGCCAGCAGCCGAACCAGTAGCATGCGAGCCAGCGGGTTCTTCCGCTCCCATACGAAGGCCTGGGCCTGCCGGTAGCAGCTGATCGCCTGGCGTGGCTCGCCGAGCCGGGCGTGCACGAAACCCAGCGCGTCCCACGCGAAGGCCAAGGTGGTGGGGTCGCCGGTCACAGGGCCCGCCTCCAGGACCTGCCGGGCATAGCCGCGCCCCAGGTCGTAGTTCCCCAGCCGAGCGTGGCATTCCCCAAGGCCAGCTAGGGCCCATCCCTCCCCATACCGGTGGCCGGCCTGCCGGAACAGCGCCAGGGCCTGCTCGCACTGCGCGGCCGCCTGGGCCCAGCCACCCTTCCAGGTGCACGCCAGGCCGGTGAACATGTGTGCCCACCCCTGGCCGGCCAGGTCACCGGCCCGCCGGAAGCAATCCAGGGCCAGTTGCTGGTGCGCGCGGCCATCGTCAGCAGTGCCGCTGAACGAGCCGTACCTGCCGATGATCGCGTGGGTCCAGCCCAGCGCGACCTCATCGCCGGCGGCCTGGGCGGCGGCCAGCACGGCCTGGCCAGCGGTCAGGAAGCCGGCCCAGTACCCTTGATCACCCAGGAACCAGGTTTGACGGGCGAACAGCTGCCAGGCATGGGTGACGAAGCCCGCCGCGGCGGCCTGGGCGGTGGCCTGGAGCAGGACCTGGTGCTCGGCCTGAACCCAGTCCAGCAATTCAGCCTCATCAGCTAGCATCTCGGGCACCACGCCCGGAGCGGGCGGCGCGGCCGTGAACGACCGCGGGATGTCATACGAGATGGCCATGGTCTGCAGGTAGTGGTCCAGACTGCGGCCCATCGCTGCCCGGATCCCTGCCTCGCCAACTACCTGCCGGGCGTGCTCTGCGCCATAGCCGCGGACCAGGTCGTGCATCACATACCGGCCCGGGCGGTGCTCGGCGGCCAGGCTGGCCCCGGCCAGCTCGGCCAGCGCGCGCCCCGCCTCGGCGCGGGAAACCCCGGCCAGGCTGGCCGCGGCCGGGACCGTAATATCCGGCCCGCAGTGCACCCCCAGCAGCATGAATATCTGAGCTGCCAGGGGGCTGAGCTGGCGGTGCGACCAGGACAGCAGCTGGCGCAGGCTGGTCGCCGGATCTCCGGTCTCCAGCACCTCCAGCCGCCCCGGGCCCGCCCCGGCCGCATTTTGGCCGGCGGCCGCGGCCTCCGCACCTGCCGCCCCGGCCAGCTGGGCGGCCAGCGCTGCGAGCGGCAGCCCGGGATCGGCGGCGGCCCGGGCCGCCATCACCGCCAGGGCCAGCGGCAGATGCCCGCACCGGGCGATCAGCTCGGTGACCGCGGCGGGGTCGGCGGACACCCGCTCCGGGCCCAGCCGGGCCGCCAGCAGCCGCGCTCCCTCCTCCCCCGCTAGCGGGCCCAGCCGCAGCGGCCGCGCCCCCTCCGCAGCGGCCAGCCCGGCCAGCGAGGACCGGCTGGTCACCAACACCAGGCATCCCGGGCTGCCGGGCAACAGCGGCCGCACCTGCGCCGCGTCCCGCGCGTTATCCAGCACGATCAGCACCCGCCGCCCGGCCAGCACGCTGCGATACAACCCGCACCGCGCCTGCCCGTCGGCCGGGATCTGCGCGGCAGGCACCCCCAGCGCGACTAGGAACCACCCCGCCGCCTCCTCCGGGGTGACCGCCGCGCCTTCGCCGTCGTAGCCGCGCAGATTCACATACAGCTGCCCGTCCGGGAACCGGCCCGCCACCCGCCGCGCCCAGTGCACCGCCAGCGCGGTCTTGCCCACCCCGGCCATCCCCGCCACCGCCGAGATCACCACCGCCCCGCCCGGCCCGTCCTCGCCGCCGGGCCCGGCCTGGTCCAGCAGGGCGTCCAGTTCCTTCAGCTCCGCCTCCCGCCCGGCGAAAAAACCCACCCCGGCCGGCAGCTGCCGCGGCACCACCCCGCCCGCAGCAGCCACGGCTGGCCCCGTACCATCCGGAACCAACCCCCCGGCGACCGGGGCCGGGGCAGCCAGGGCCGGGTCGTCGGCCAGCACCTTGGCCTGCAGCCCCGCCAGCTCCGGCCCCGGGTCCAGGCCCAGCTCGGTCGCGAGCGCCCGTCGCGTCCTGTCGAACACCTCCAGCGCCTCGCCGCGGCGCCCGCACCGATACAGCGCGGTCATCAGCAAGCACGCAACCCGCTCCCGCAACGGGAACTGCCCAGCCAGCGCGGCCAGCTCCCCAGCCACCTCCGCGGGCCGGCCCAGTTCCAGATCACACTCGATCCGCTGCTCGACCACGGCCAGCCGCTGCTCTTCCAGCCGGGCCGCCTCCCCGGCCAGCACCGGGCACAACGGCGCCAAATCCGCCAAAGCCGCCCCCCGCCACAGCCCCAGCGCCTGCCCCAGCAGCTCCCGCGCCGCTGCGGTGTCCCCGGCCCGCGCCGCCTCCCGGCCCCGCCCCGCCAGGCGGGTGAACACCGCTACATCCAGTTCACCCGGACCCAGGGCCAGCCGGTACCCGCCCCCGGCCCGGGCCAGCCGCGAACCGCCCCGCCCCGGCCCGTCCCCCGGTTCCACGGCGGCCAGCCGCCGCCGCAACTGGTACACCAGCGTGTGCAGGTTCTGCTCCCGCCGCGGCGACCACTGCTCCCCCCACACCCCATCCACCAGCACCTGCGCGCTGACCACGCGGCCTGCGGCCACCCCCAACAGCCCGAGCAGCACCCGCAGCCGCGGCTGCGGGACCGGTGCCATCACCCCGCCCGCCGGGCCGATCTCCACCGGGCCCAGCAGCCCCACCATCAACCGGGCGTCCGCGCGGTCCCCGCCCATAACCGGCATCGTAATTCGGTGACGGCGGCGCAAGCCAGGCACGGCGTTGACGATCGGGGTCAGCATGCGCCGCGGGCGCCGGGCCGCAACGTTTCAGCGCCGAGGGCAAAGCGGCCAGAGCCTGCGTTGAGCTGGCACGGCGGGCCTGCCGTTACCCACGTGCCTAACCTCCCCGCGCTACCGCCAGGCCCCGCTTTGGCTTGCTGGCGTGCGGCAACACCGGCTGAACAGCGACAGCACAGTGGCAGCGCACCGGCAGTGAGCATCCTGGGCCAACGCCACGCCAACTGCCGGGGAGGCCGCGATGCACTCGGTCACCGCCCACGAACCGACGAACACCCGGGCGGTTGATTTCCGCCTCAAGCCGGGCGGGACCAGATCGCCCAGCCGCCGTCCAATCCAGCCGTGCACGGCCGGACCCAGCAAGGACCGGGACAGGCCAGCCGGAGATCGCGCCCGCCAGGTGCCGCCCTTGCTCGCCGCCCGCAGCGCGTGACCAGTGAAAGGAGATCTGCCATGGCCGCCTTGATCGCACTCGCCGCCGTCGGCGTGTTCGCCGCGGGCATCGCCACCGGGGTCATCGCCCTGGTGAGCGTGGCCATCCGCCGGGAGGAGCGCAACGTCACCCTCACCAGCGGGCCTACCGACACCGTGACCCAGGCCGGGCGCCGGCTGACCGGGGTGTATGTCCGCATCCCGGGCGGCACTCCCGCCGCTGACAGGGCGACGGCGCCTGTCTAGCCGCCCCAGCGAAGATCTGGTGCAGCCCGAGACCTTCGAACCCGTGCCTGATCAGCTCCCGCGCGCCCTCGCTGGCCAGCCCCTGACGCCGCAGCGGCGCCGCAGCCGGTAACCGAGCCCGGCCTGACCATCCTGCGGGCTCTGGTCAGCGCGGGACGGCGGCTTGAGATGCCACCAGCCGATGAACTGCCCCGCTACGAAGCCGGCCCAGTAGCCGAGACCGGGAACCTGAGCGCGGCCGCGAGCCGACCGCGATGCTTGACCTCCACCTCCGCGCGATTGGGCGCGCGGCCGTGACCGAGGTAGCGCATCACCTCGGGGTCGGCAGCTAGCTCGACTTCGTGCTCAAGGTGCTCCTCGGACAACGCGACGAGCAGAATGCGTACGGTCGTCAACGTCGCCTGCGGCATCGGCAGCATTCTGGCATCGGCGACCGGAGGCTGGCTCGCCGCCGAGACGCAGCCAGCGCTGGCCCACGCCAGCAGAGATGACCGTCGACCGGCAGCGTGCAGAACAACCCGTTCGGGCGCGGTCGGCGCGGGCGCATCGGCTCCCGAATCACCGTGCTTAGGCGGATATTGCCTCCTGTGATGAGCCAGGACGCCGTGGTGCGGGTCGCGATGGGTTACCCACCGGGTGGGCGATGAGACCGGTGTGGCGGCCTGCGCGGAAGGGGTGTGTCAGGCGGCGCGGGATT
>Ga0207646_10005066_pt1 | contig 14006 bp, 15 predicted proteins | sample KBSK5502metaG_FD_184343 | JGI IMG/M metagenome (GOLD analysis project Ga0207646, IMG submission 184343) | Corn, switchgrass and miscanthus rhizosphere microbial communities from Kellogg Biological Station, Michigan, USA - KBS K5-50-2 metaG... | ecosystem: Host-associated > Plants > Roots >... | reverse complement strand
CGCCCCTGGGCTTGCTGTACGTAGTCACGTCAGCTTTCACGCTGGCCAAGTGCATCCGTGACCGCGTGGAAGAGACTGAGCTTGTGAGCCGCGTCGACCAGGCGAGGTGGACAAGCTGCTTGCCGAGCAGGATTTGCTGCGCGTTGAGAATCCCTGACAGCTCGATCGAGCTGGCAGGCTCCCTTGGGCGGGTCAGGTCGGCTGACGCGGCAATTCAGGTGAGGCGCCCCGGTCACTGGCAGTCGCGGATGATGGCCGACTCGAGCGTCCGGCGGTTGCGGATGATCCAGGCAGCGGAGCGGGCGCGCCAAGCCATCGCCCACAGGGCCATTGGATGGGAGGTCATCTCGCGCGTGACCCCGGCGTCGTCCGCTTCCGAGGCAACGTCTGAGATGACGAACTCGACGATGGTGCCGAAGAAGCCGGCCCGCTCCGCCGCAGTCAGGCCGTAGGAGTCGACGATCGTGGCCAGCTGCCTGGCCCGCTCGGCGAGCGGCGGCAGGCCCTCCAGCTCTGCAACGATATCGTCGTGCAGCTCGTGTCTGCTGAATGGCACGTTGTTGGGGACCGGGCGGCTCGCGGCCTTCGTGAATCTGCGCGAACCTGACCGCCCATGGCTTGCGCAGTGTGACTGCAACCTGTTCTACTTTTGAGCGGATCACTGGGGAATTCGCCAGAAATCAGAGGTGCGCCGTGCGCGCTGCGGTACTCCATGCGGTTGGTGACGCCAAGCTCGACATTCGCGATGATGTCGAGGTCGTCGGGCCGGGGCCCGGCCAGGTGCTGATCAAGATGGGCGCGGCCGGTGTGTGCCATTCTGACCTGTCGGCACGTAACGGCGGGCTGCCGCAGTCGATGCCGGCGATTCTCGGTCACGAGGCGGCGGGTGAGGTGGTCGCCGTCGGGGCGGGGGTGACCGATCTCGCGGTCGGCGACCATGTGATTGCCAGCTGGCTGCCGCCATGCGGCAGCTGCGCCTCATGCCGGCGCGGCCAGCCGTTCCTGTGCTTCACCCACACGCTCAACGCCTTTGTCCAGCCGCGTTTCCTGGTGGGGGATACCCCTGCGTTCGGTATGGCGGGCTGCGGCGGATTCGCCGAGCAGATGGTCGTGCCTCGGGAAGGCGCGGTGAAGATCGCCGACGATGTGCCCTTCGAGGTGGCGGCGCTGATCGGGTGCGGGGTCATGACAGGTGTCGGCTCGGTGATCAACACAGCCAAGGTCGAGCCCGGCGCCTCGGTCGCGGTTATCGGCTGCGGCGGCGTCGGCATCTCGGTGATCCAGGGTGCGCGGCTGTCCGGTGCGGCCGTCATCGTCGCTATCGACACCAACGAGACCAAGCACGAACTCGCCCGCCGCTTCGGCGCCACTCATGCCGTGCATCCTGACAACTTGGCCGAGCTGTCGGGCCAGCTGACCGGGGGAGAAGGCTTTGATTACGCGTTCGAAGTGGTCGGCCTGCCGCAGACGATCAGGACGGCGTGGGGCGCGGCGCGACGCGGCGGGCTCGTAGTAATCGTCGGGGCAGGCAGGGCCGATCAGAAGGTCGAGTTCACCCCGTTCGAGCTGCTCTTTGACGGCAAGCAGATCGCCGCCTCGCTGTACGGCTCGGCGGACGTGCGCACGGACTATCACCGGCTGCTCGCCCTGTGGCGGGCCGGACGGCTTGACCTGGAGGGGATGATCACGCAGCGGGTCACGCTGGATGACCTAGATGACGCCCTTGCTGCCCTCGGTCAGGGCGAAGTCATCCGCCAGGTGATCAGTTACACGTAACACTGACGTATGCCAGAGTCACGGCGATTTAGCCTGGTCTGCGTAGATAGGTGGTTAGCCGGACGGGTCAGCGGGGCGGGGCGAGGCCGCGGACGGCCTCGGCCACGTCGAGACCGGGTGGCGGGATGATCGCGATGACGGGAGTGTCCAGCCCACCCGAACGGTACGCGTCCACCCGGTCCCGGCAGGTGGGCAGGTCACCGTAGATGAGGAGGTCGTCGACGACCTCGTCGGGAATGGCTGCGCTTGCGCCCCGCCTGTCGCCGGCCGCCCATTTCTCCTGCATCGCGCGGAGGAGTTCGCCGCGGCCGAGCCACTCGTGGAAGGCGGCGTACGCGGGCACGGTCAGGTATGCCGTCAGCATCCGCCTGCCGATCGTGCGCGCCAGCTCGGTGTCCGTGGTGGGGCAGACGAAGATCCGTGCGATGAGCTCGCACGCGGATCCGGCGGCGGACCGGACCGCGAGCGTGTCAGCGGGCGACAGCCAGTTGGTGATCGCGGCGTCAGCCTCGGCCGCCGCCAGCTGGACCATCCGGGGGCGCAGCGCAGCGAGCGCCAGACCCGGCGCCACGGCCGGCGGTCGCTCAAGCCGGAAGCCGTTGATCGTGAAGGTCTCGTACTGCTCGGTGACCTTCTGCCCGGTCAGCGCTGTCCGCAGAAATCGCAGGGTGTCACGGGAGCGCCGGTACGGGGCCTCGAAATCAAGCGCGTTCCAGTGCTCGACCACGACCGGGGTTGAAGTCCCGATCCCCAGTACGAACCGGCCCGGCGCGAGGTCGGCCAGAGTCGCCGCCGTCATCGCGAGCAAGGCGGGCCCGCGGGTATAGATGGCCGCGATCGCGGTGCCGAGCCTGATCTGATCGGTCCACTGCGAGGCCAGGACCAGCGGGGTGAACGCGTCGATGCCGCTCAGCTCGGACGACCAGGCGTCGGTGTAGCCGAGATGGGCCAGCGAGGAGATGATGTCGCGCTGCTCGGCCAGCGGGTGGCCAGGCAGCGGCAGGGTGATGCCCCATCGTGGTGCGCGTGCCACCGTTGTCCTCCCGGCTTCGGGGGCCTCCCGGCTTCGGGGTGAGGCCCAGGTTATCCGGGCCACTGGCCACGATGGCCGGGCTGGAGCAAAGCGACCGCTTTCGTTTGCTTTCCTACTACATCATTCGTAACAGGTATCTGGGGATGATGTGCGAGCGAAGGTGCTAGATTTCAGCGCGAGCAACCACCATTTATGGGGCGGTGTCTCACCGCGCGTCCAGGCGGCCGCGCCAGGTCAGCCAGTGAAGGGACGCCGATGAGCTCGCTCACCCCAGTCGCCCGATGCCGCTCGTGCGGGCACCACCACGATGGCGGCCGTTCTCGCAATGGCTGGGCTGGCCGGCCTGGCCGGGGCGAACGCCGTGACGCCGGGCGCGCACGCCGTGACGGCGGACGCGCACGCCGTGACATCCGCCACCCGCGGCGCGACACCGACCCCGCCAGCCGCGAACCCGTACTCCCCGGCAACCGGTCACAGGTACCGGCACGGCGTGCTGCCCACGGTCGCCCAGAACCGCCTGATGCACCGCTGGGCGAGGACGCATGCGGCCGCGCCTGCCGCGAAAGCCGCGGCCAGCTCGCTGAACATCAGCTACGGCGGCGGGATCCACGGGGTCGGCGTGACAACCGGCCACGAGAAGGTTTACCTGATCTTCTGGGGATCCCAGTGGGGCGCCAAGGCCACCGACTCGCACGGCGACATCACGCTGGCGAATGATCCCAGCGGTGCAGCGCCTCATCTGCAGGAGCTCTTCAAGGGCCTGGGGACCGGCGGCGAGCGCTGGTCGGGCGTGATGACGCAGTACTGCGACGGGGTGCCTTACAACTCCGAGTCGTGCCCGTCGAACTCCTGCCACGTGGCCTACCCCGCTGGCGGCGCGCTGGCCGGCGTCTGGGTCGATGAGTCGAGCGCCGCGCCGAACAATGCGACAGGCAACCAATTGGGCGCCGAGGCGATCAGGGCCGCGCACCATTTCGGCAACTCGACGCAGGGCTCCAACCGGGACGCCCAGTACGCCGTGCTCGCCGACCGGAACCCATCCCGACGGATTCAACACCCGGAACGGCCAGTTCTGCGCCTGGCATGATGACACGGCGGATCCGAACCTGCCGTGGGGTCTGTCAGCTCGGCGCTTGACGTGGCATTCACCAACATGCCGTACGTGACCGACCTCGGCGCGCTCATTCGGGCTGGCGCCAGGTCAGCAAATCCGTGATCGCCGGGCATTCCTACACCCTGAAGCTCATCAGTCACGACGACAACGACGTCAGCCAGGGCGACGGCAACTACACCCGCGTCGATGACGTTGTCAGCAGGTGAGCGACCGGAGGCCCGGATCAATTCGTGATCGCGAGGGTCGCGCCGGACGGATCGGTCAGCCGGTAGTGACCCTGTTCCGCAGGGAACCTGGCAAGGTCGCCGCGGACCCGGCATTGCGGGCCGCCTGGCCCGGTCAGGATCGCGCCATCAGCCTCGCACGCCACGAGCTCATCGTCGACGCGGAGCAGGACGGGGCCCTGCCTGCCTGCCGAGACCGCGACCCGTCCTGCGGCAATGCCGGCCAGTACGGCCTGCGGGTCGGTGCTCTCGCTCTGCACCCACGTCGTCGGTGAGCCTGGTGGCGCGTCCGAGCCCGGCCGGTGCCAGTCGCTGCCGCCGATCGCGACCGCGGCCGGATGCCAGGCGAGCCACCAGGCAAGCGGGGTTGTCCAGTGCGGGTCGAGCCAGCTCCAGTGCCAGACCTCAAGCAACGGCGGCCGCCTCTTCATCGGTGCCGTCCAGCTCACCTGACCGCCGTATGGATGATTAACCGATAGCAGGCCGCCACCCTGCTCGGTAACGGCCAGCCATTCGTCGGGCGGCTCGCGGAAGTCGACCCAGCCGATGTCGCCGAAGACATTGGCATGCCCTTGCTCGGTAGTCAATTCCTGGCCAGGCAGCAAGCTGATCCCCTGGGCGGCAGCTGCCGCAGGAAGCTCGGCATGATGGCTGATCGTGTTGTGATCAGTGACCGCCAGGAAGTCCAGGCCCCGGCCTGCCGCGAACCTCGCTAGCTCGGCCACTGTCATCACTCCGTCGGAATGGACGGTGTGCGCGTGCAGGTCTCCCCCCAGCCAGCGCATCCCCTTCGCGGCCGGCAACTCGCGCCTCGGCGGCCGGTGCGAAAGCGGCGGGACCGGCTCGGTCCTGATGTCGGGAACCAGCCGGGCCGAGGTTTGGGTCGGCGACCCCGAGGTCTGGGCCGACAGCTCGTACCTGGCGCCGTGAGCCGGGATCCGGTGCAGCCCGATCACTGCGTGCCAGGTTCCCGGTTCTAGGTCGCCTGGCAGGTATCCCGGTGTGGCCGACCCGGCGGTGATGACAAACGAGCGCCGTGCCCCGCCCGACCAACCGCGGAACCCGGCAGGACCGAAGCAGCCGAGGTCGAGCACCGCAGCCGACACGTCGTAGTCAAGCTCGACTCTTAAGGCGATGGCCCCCGCCGGCACGTCGAAGGGTAGGTAATGCCAGGTCGACTCGCACCGGTCCTCGATCGTCCACACCCCGCCGTGCCGAGTCTGGTCCATCCATCCTGTGTACCGCATTGCCTCACCTAGTGGCGCCCCAGCGCTTGACGCAGCTAATTCAACGCCTGTAGAGTTCAACGTGCGTTGAATTAGCCGGCGACTCGAAGGACGCGCCAGATGTGGGCAATGATCGTTAAGGAATTCCGCCAGGTCAGGCGGGACCGCAGAACGCTCGCGATGATGATCGTGCTTCCCGTGCTGCTGCTTGTCGTGCTCGGCTACGCGGCCAGCTTCGATGTCAAGACGATTACGGTGGCGGCGGCAGGCCCACAGGCACACGCCGTCGTGGCTGGCCTCCGGGCGCCATTTGACGTGACGCTGACCGCACCAGGACAGGGCCGGGCTTGGGCGCAGAACCAGCTGCGGGACGGCAAGGCCGAGATGGCCGTCGTGACAGGGAGCACCAGGCCGCTTGTGCTGATCGACGGCAGCCAGCTGTTCTCCGCGAAGGCCGCGCTCGCTGCGCTTGCCCAGATGGAGCAGCGCGGCGCGAGCCAGCCCGGCGGGCTCGCGGTCACCCCGATGGTGACCGTGCTATACAACCCCGGCCTGACCACCTCCGACATCATGATTCCCGGGCTCTGCGGCGTCGTGCTGGTGTTCGTCGGCACGATCATCACCAGCCTGGGCGTCGTCCGGGAGCGGCAGACAGGGACGCTGGAGCAGCTCGCCGTGATGCCGTTGCGGCCCAGGGACGTCTACCTCGGCAAGATCGTGCCGTACTTCCTTGTCGCCATCGTGGATCTCGCGATCGTGCTTTCCGTTGGCATCGCGATCTTCGGCGTGCCGTTCCGCGGCTCCCCGGCAGTCTTCGGGCTCGGCGCCCTGCTGTTCCTGTTCGTGACGCTGGGCATCGGCGTGCTCATCTCCAGCGTCTCGCAGAATCAGGGCCAGGCCATCCAGCTCGCCGTGATGACACTGCTGCCGCAGGTGCTGCTGTCCGGGCTGATCTTCCCGCTGACCTCCATCGCGGCCGGCGTCCGCTGGCTCGCCTACTTCCTGCCGTTGACGTATTTCAACCAGATCTCGCGCGGGGTCATGCTGCGCGACGAGCCGATCACCTCGCTCTGGCAGCCATTTGTGTTCCTCGCCCTGCTCGGAGCGATCGTCGTGACCGGTGCCACGCTGCGGTTCCGCGGGTACCTTGCGCCCGCCACCCGCGAGCACGGCCCGCGCAAGCCCGTCGCTGCGGCGCAGGGAGCCGGAGCATGACCGGCCACGACGCGATTGTCGCGGCAGTCAGGCAGGACGGCACCGGCCCGCCTGCCTGGGGTGCCGACGAGGTATGCGTTGCCTACGGGAAGACGGTCGCCCTGGATTGCGTGACGCTGCCGGTTCCGCCTGGCCAGGTGACCGCGGTGGTGGGCGGGGATGGCGCGGGCAAGAGCACGCTGCTGCGCTGCCTGGCCGGGGCGCTGGAGCCCGACAGCGGCACGGTGCGGCGGCCGGTCAAGGAGCGTTCCGGCTACCTTCCGGCGACCTCGGGGATCTACCCGGATCTCACGGTTGCCGAGAACCTCGACTTCCGTGCACTGGGTTACGGGATGCCCGCGCAGCTCGCGCGGGAGCGGGCAGCGGAGTACCTGGACCGGGCCGGCCTGGCCAGCGCTTCTGGCAGGCTGGCCGGCCAGCTGTCCGGCGGCATGCGGCAGAAGCTCGCGGTGATAGCCGCGATGCTGCATCACCCCGACCTGATCGTGCTCGACGAGCCGACCACCGGCGTCGACCCCGTCAGCCGCTCTGGCCTGTGGTGGCTGATCGCCCGCGCGGCTGCCGAGGGTTGCGCGATCGTGCTCGCGACGACGTACCTGGATGAGGCCGAGCGGTGTGCGTCTGTGCTTGTGCTCGACGCAGGAACGGTACTGGCCTCTGGAACCGCCGAGAAGATCGTCGCGGCCATGCCAGGATCCCTGCGAGCGGTGGCCGCCAAGCCCCCGGGCGAGGCGGCGGCACGATCGTGGCGGCGGGCCGGCGCGTGGCGGGTCTGGGATCCCGACCCTGGCGTGCTGGCCGCCGGGCCGGCAGGCGGGGAGGTGATCGCTCCCGACCTGCAGGATGCCGTAATCGTCGCTGCGCTCGGATCGACATCGGGAGGAGCGGCATGACCGCACTCGCTTCGTGCTCGAAGGTGACCAAGCGGTTCGGTCCGTTCACGGCGGTCCTCGAGGTTGACCTCGAGGTCTGGCCCGGCGAGATCGTGGGACTGCTCGGCGCCAATGGCGCGGGCAAGACCACCCTGATCCGGATGCTGCTCGGGCTGCTCAGCACATCCGGCGGCGAGGTGGCACTGTTCGGCGAGCCGCCGTCCCGGCTGACACGCAGCCGGATCGGCTACGTGCCGCAGGGACTCGGCCTGTATGACGACCTGAGCCCAGCCGAGAACCTGGAGTTCGCCGCGGCGATCTTCGGGGCATCCGGTACTGCGCTGCCCGAGCAAGTAAGGCCGTATGCACGTGAGCTCGTCGGCTCGCTGCCGCTTGGCGTGCAACGCCAGGTCGCATTCGCGCAGGCGCTCTCGCACCATCCTGACCTGCTCATGCTGGATGAACCGACCTCGGGCGTCGGTCCGCTTGGCCGGGCGAGACTGTGGGAGACGATCGGCGATGCCGCAGAAGCTGGCGTTGGCGTGCTCGTGACCACGCATTACATGGAAGAGGCACAGGAGTGTGGCAGGCTGGTGATCATGGCCGACGGCAGCGTGGTGGCGACTGGCACGGCCGCCGAGATCGTGGGCAACCGGCAGGTCATCGTGGTTGAGGCAGAGTCATGGTCGGCGGCGTTCGGCGCGCTCGAGCAGGCTGGCCTGCAGGTTGCTCTGGCTGGTCGCGGGCTTCGGGTGCCCGGCGCCAACCCCGGTCAGGTGCGGCGGGCTCTCGGCGATCTGCCGGCCGTGGTCCGGCAGGTCCCGGCGACGCTGGAAGAGCGCTTCTTCGAGCTGACCCAGCAGGCCTCCGCGCCGGAGGCCGCCGCGTGACTTCAGGCGAGGCGGCTGGCGGTCAGGCGGCTCGCGGTCAGGCGGCTCGCGGTCAGGCGGCCCGCGATCACGCGGCCCGCGGTCAGGCGGCTCGCGGTCAGGGAAGCCGCGGCCGGCGGGCGGGCGGCCGGCGGGCGGGCGACAGCCGGACCAGGGAGGCAATCGGCGAGGCTGCCAGGGCCCAGTTCGCCGACTTCGGCTATCACGGGGCCACCATCAGGGGGATCGCTGCAGCGGCCGAGGTCGACCCGGCGCTCGTGCATCACTACTACGGGACTAAGGAGGCCCTGTTCGCGGCGGCAATGCGGATACCGGTGATACCGAGCGAGGTGCTCACCGCCGCGCTGTCCGGCCCGGTGGCTGACGGCCAGGGTTTTGGCGCGCACCTGGTGAGAACGGCCTTGACGCTGTGGGAGTCGGGCGGGATCAAGGAGACATTCCTCGGGTTGCTCAGGTCGGCGGTGACCAGCGAGCAGGCGGCTACGATGTTGCGCGAGTTCATCTCCGACTCGATCCTCAGCACGGTTGCCCGGGTAACCGGGCTTGACAGGCAGACGAGCCCGGCTGAAGCCGAGTACCGGGCCACGATGGTGGCGACCCAGATGCTCGGGCTGGCGCTCACCAGGCTGGTGCTCGGCCTGCCGGCCGTGACTGGAGCCAGCGTCGACGAGCTGGCGGCGACCGTCGGGCCGTCCGTCGAGCGGTACCTGAGCGGTGACATCGAACTGCCGGCCAGGCTGGCCGGGCGGAAGCGGCTGATGCGCGGGTGAGTGAGACAGGCGAGATTGGTCCCGCCAGGTTGGCAGAAACGGCGTATCTGCGGCGCAGCGCGGGTATTCAAACGCCATGAAGGGCGACCGCGTCGAGATCGTCGTGGACGCCGGTGACGTGACCAAGACCTACGATGTGCAGGCCACCAAGGCTGGCAGGCGAGTCGAGGTGGTCACCAGGCGGGGCCAAGTCGAGGTCAGCGAGCTAACGCGCAGCGGCACCCCGGTCAGGACGGCCAGGTTCATGGCCAGCCGGGTGATCGCCGTCGTCGAACACCCGGCCAGGGGAGCACGCGTTCAGTACGGAACTGCCCGGAGTTAGCATCAACCGGGTGGAACCGATCCTCGGAAACTGCACGCTCGCCGAGCTCGCCAGGCGCAAGAGCTTCAAATGGCGGACGTATCCCCCAGATGTGCTGCCGACGTTCGTGGCTGAGATGGATTTCACCGTCGCCGAGGAGATCAGCGAGGCCGTTCGGGCCGCGCTGGCTATCGGCGACACCGGCTATCCGCATGTCGGTGAGCTAGGCGATGCGTTCGCCTCGTTCGCGGCCGGTCGGCTCGGCTGGAGCCCGAGAAGTGACTGGGTCTTCGCAGTTCCCGATGTGATGACCGGGATCGTGGAGGTTCTGCTCGCGACAACGCCCCATGGCTCGGGCGTCGTGATCAGCCCGCCGGTCTACGGCCCGTTCTTCTTTCGGCTCGGCTTCATCGGACGGCGCGTCGTCGAGGCGCCGCTGCGCAGGCTGATTGACGGCAGCTACGACCTGGATTTCGAGGTTCTCGACCGGGCGCTGGCGCGGCCGGGCGTCAGTGCCTACCTGCTCTGCAGCCCGCACAACCCGCTCGGCAACGTCTGGAGCCGCGACCAGCTGGTCACGATCGCCGACCTGTGCCAACGCCGCGAGGTGCAGTTGCTCGTCGATGAGATCCACGCCCCGCTCACGATGCCTGAGGCGCGGTACCTGCCGTTCGGGTCGATCGACCACGAGATGACCGAGCGCGCGTTTATCTTCAGCTCGGCATCCAAGGGCTGGAATATCGCGGGCATGAAGTGCGGGATCGCCATTGCGGGATCGGCTGAAGGCGCGAGCCTGCTGGCCGAGCGATGGGAGGCGCTGCTCTGCTCCCATCTGGGGCTGCTCGGGTCAGTCGCCGCATTTACGCGGGCGCTGTCGTGGCTCGATGCGGCGGTCGCGCAGATCGGCGAGAATCGGAGGCTGCTCGCCAGGCTGCTCCGCGAGCAACTGCCAGACGTCGGCTATGTCCCTGGATCGGCGACATTCCTGGCCTGGCTGGACTGCAGGAACCTCGGCCTGGGCGACGATCCGGCCGCCGCCTTCCTCCAGCGCGGCCGGGTGGCGCTCAGCCCGGGAGCCGACTTCGGCGTTCAGGGCGCAGGTTTCGCGCGGCTGAACATCGGCACGTCGCCCGAGCTCATCATCGAGGCCGTGGACCGGATGGCGGCCGCCGCGTCGTAGGCGCGACATTCCGGTCAGGTTAGCCAGCGGCGTAATGCCGGCTACCTGGATGTGGCGCACTGGCGAGTTTGCCAGTCTGACCAGGCCCGCCAGTGACATGAACCCTGGTCAGCCTGCCCTTTCCGTGCAAATGTGGGTAGAGCGCGAGGGCCAGCTGCGCCGTGGAGGACATTGATGGGCAGGGAAGTACCTGCAATCGCTATCAGCCTGCAAGATAGGCGGGCATATCGACAAAAAGTACATACTTGCCTAGAAATCTTCGAAAGAATGCTACTGGAGTCGCGGTTCGACGGCGGGTCCCATCGAGTTGGCCTGGAGATCGAGTTCAATCTGGTCGACAGCCTCGGCCATGCCGCCATGACGAACGCCGACGTCCTGGCTGCGATCGACGACCCGGCCTGGACGAGCGAACTCGGGCAGTTCAATGTCGAGCTCGACTCGGATCCCGCTACGCTGTCAGGCGGTGTGTTCTCCCTGCTCGAGGCCAGCGTCGAGGACACCCTGGCGCACGCGTTCAAGCGTGCCGAGGAGGCCGGCAGCCGGATGCTCATGGTCGGGATACTCCCGAGCCTGCGGCACAGCGATATCGGCGCTCACACCATCTCGTCCAACCCGCGGTACAAACTGCTGAACGATGAGATGCTGGCCGCCCGCGGCGAGGAAATGCGGATCTGCATCGACGGCAGGGAGCGGCTGCTTGCCTATGTCGATCACATCCTTCCCGAGGCGGCGTGCACGAGCGTGCAGTGCCATCTTCAGGTCAGCCCCGACGTGTTCGGCTGCTATTGGAACGCGGCCCAGGCCGTCGCCGGCGTCCAGGTCGCTCTCGGCGCGAACTCCCCGTACCTATTCGGCCGCGAGCTGTGGCGCGAGACCAGGATCACGCTGTTCAAGCAGGCGACTGACACCCGCTCGGAGGAACTGAAGCGTCAGGGAGTCAGGCCGCGAGTATGGTTCGGCGAACGATGGATCGAATCGGTCACCGAGCTGTTCGAGGAGAACCTGCGGTACTTCCCCGCGCTGCTGCCGCTCTGCGATGACGAGGACCCGGTCGCGGTGCTCGCCCGAGGCGAGACGCCGCACCTGGCCGAGCTGACGCTGCACAACGGGACCGTGTACCGGTGGAACCGCCCCGTCTATGCCGTGGCCGACGGCAAGCCGCACCTGCGAGTCGAGAATCGCGTGCTTCCGGCCGGCCCGACGCTGACGGACGTGCTGGCCAATGCGGCCTTCTACTACGGGCTCGTACACGAGCTCGCCGAGGCCGAGCCGCCGGTCTGGACGGACATGCCGTTCGCCGCCGCGGCGGCGAACCTCTCGGCGGGCGCCAGGCAGGGCCTCGAGGCCGTGGTCTTCTGGCCGGGCTACGGAAACGTGCCGGTCACCGACCTCACGCTGCGTCACCTGCTTCCGCTGGCGGCTCGGGGGCTCGAACGCTGGTGCGTGGACTCGGCCGACGCCACGAGGCTGCTCTCGATCATCGAGCGGCGTTGCCTGCGGCGCCAGAACGGCGCGTCGTGGCAGGTCGCCTCCGTGCGCGGGCTCCAGGACCGTGGCCTAGCCGACCGCGGCGAGGCCTTGCGGCTCATGACCCAGGATTACATCGGCCGGATGAACACCAAGGAGCCGGTCCACAACTGGCCGATCATGTGATGCCCGGTGCAGGCGCTCCAGCCCGCGCGTCGCTGGGTCGGACTGCGAGCTGTCCCGTGCTAGTGGCCGACGTCGATGATGATCCGCCAGCCAGCCTCGGAGGAGCCGAGCTCGAAGACGCGGAACGGCAGCTTGGCGCGCACCCCGAGCCCGATCGACGTGACCCGCTCGAACGACCCCGCTCCTCTGACCTGGCGGAAGGTCTTGAAGCCCGACACATCGGTCAGGTTGACGGCGTTCGCGTGATAGTGGCGTCCGGCCGGACCGCGCACGACGATCAGGATCTTCGCCTTGCCGCGGACCTTCAAGACCTTGCCGGATGGATCCGCCACGATCTGCTTGACGTATCGCGCGCTGAACGGAGGCTGCTTCCCCCCGCTCATGTCGATGACCAGCCGGTCGAAGCAGCCATGCATTCCGGCCCGCACCCCCCGCACCCGCGTCGCCACGGTGATCGCCTGGTCGCCGCGGTGCTTAGCGTTCGTGCCCCAGTTGGTCGAGCAGGCGGTGGCATGGTGCGTGACCGCTACTGCGGGGGCGGCTGCGGCGCCGGCCGACGCGATGCCTGCTGCGCCGACGGTCACAAGTACCTTGACGATCCTCTTCATCCCCTGGCCCTCCCCTAGGTCGAATGACTATCCAAACATCCGGGTAGCGTCACGTCACGGGAAATGAAAGGAACACGATGTGCCAGGAAGACGCGGGGCCGGGAGTTGGCGTACCGGTCCCGGCCATTCCCGCATCGGCCGGAGCGCTGATTTTCGACCAGAAGGCGCGCCTGCTCATCCTCAAGCCGACCTACAAGACGGGCTGGACCATACCGGGCGGCGTCATGGAGGCGGGCGGCGAGTCGCCGTGGGAGGCGTGCGTGCGCGAGGTCCGCGAGGAGTGCGGCCTGACAGTGCGAGCCGGCCGGCTGGCGTGCGTCGATTTCCGCAGGCCGCGTCCGGGCCGCCCGGGCGGCATTAGGTTCCTGTTCGACTGCGGCAGGATAGACGATGCGACGCTCGGCGCCCTGGTACTCCAGTCCGAGGAGATCTCCGAATACCGCATGGTCAGCCTCGATAAGGCGCTAACCATGCTCAGGGGGCCGATCAGGAGGCGGGTCCGCGCTGTCGCTGCCGCCAAGTCCACCGTCTACCTGGAAGAAGGCCGCCAGCTAGACCAGGTCAAGCCGGGCTAGTCTTTGCCGTCGGGCAGGCACCACCGGTACGGCGCGATGAGGTGCTTGATCGACGGCGGGCCCCAGGAGCCCGGCTCGTAAAACTCGATCGGCGGCGGGCTCTCCAGCAGCGGCATCGCCACCTCCCAGAGCCGCTCGATCTCATCGGTCCTGGTGAACAGCGACTGATCGCCTAGCATCGCCTCCAGGATCAGCCGCTCATAGCCTTCAAGCTCATGCATGCGGTGGAAGGAGTCCTCGTAACGGAACGTCATCTCGACCTCTCTGAGCCGCATGGCCGGCCCGGGCTCCTTGGCCAGGAACCGGACGGCAATCCAGCCGGGATCATCGAAATCGATCACAACCTCGTTGCGGCGCTCGCCTACGGGCAGGTGACTGACATTCGGGAACATCCGCAGGGTCGGCTCTTTTATGCCAAGCGTGATGACCTGGCGGCGCTGGGCCATGGACTTGCCGGAGCGGAGGTAGAACGGCACGCCCGCCCATCGCCAGTTGTCGATCTCCGCCCGCATCGCGACGAACGTCTCGGTCTGCGATCGCGGGTGGACGCCTGGCTCGCTGCGGTACCC
>Ga0207646_10005065_pt1 | contig 14008 bp, 8 predicted proteins | sample KBSK5502metaG_FD_184343 | JGI IMG/M metagenome (GOLD analysis project Ga0207646, IMG submission 184343) | Corn, switchgrass and miscanthus rhizosphere microbial communities from Kellogg Biological Station, Michigan, USA - KBS K5-50-2 metaG... | ecosystem: Host-associated > Plants > Roots >... | reverse complement strand
ATGTTTGTGGGGGCGGAATCAAGGTCTGCCCTCAATAATTTAAACGACATAGCCAAGACTTGGTAGAAGCACCTTACCAACAATTATTGCATCAGTGCCGAAATTTGGTTTAGTAATCAGGCGCGATCAATGAGCCTGACTAATGGCCACAGGAGAACAAGGAGTGCCATCGGGAGATACAAAGCTAGAAGCTCTGAAGCAACGGCACTGCTCAACAGGCGACAAAATGAGAGCCGGGAGCTGTTTTGGTTGGAGGATCACTAGTCCCCCGGCTCTCTTGCAACTTGTGATTGGAATTAATAGCGCGGGCCAGTCCCGGCTACAGATGGCGCAATCGACGACGGTTCCGTCTGATGGTGCGATTGCAGATCCTGGTAATAGTCGTAGACGTAGTCTTTGAAGCACTGATGCCCCCAACTCGTGTAGAAGTCATATTGCTTCATCTCGTCGTAAGCCCGATCAATATTCCAGCCGTCATCCACCATCCGATAAACTGCCGTCATCGCGCCAGTGCGGTGGCGGCCGCCGGCACAGTGAACGTAGACTGGCCAGTTCGCGGGATCGTTGACAATCTCCAGGAATCGCGATGCCGCGTCGGCTGACGGATATTGCTTGTCCTTGAGGGGCAGATTGATGTAACGAAGCCCCACACGTTCAGCTTCAGACCGCGCAGAGCTTTTGGCTTCGGCGCGTAAATCGACAATCGTTTTCACGCCCAGCGATGCCAATTCGCCGTACTGGTTATCTTTAGGTTGAGCGCCACGATAGTAGTGATCGTTGACCTTCCCAAAATTATCAATGTCTACTGACAGGGTCCCATTACTAGCTTCACGCTTCTGATCCGAGCCGGCATAAGCCGCAATGACCATCGAGCAGGCTAAGGAAAGGGCTAAGGCTGAGTTGAATATCTGCCGGAAAAATACACTATGCTTCATCAATACCTCTTCAGAAATTGGGTCCTTATACACGATTAGCTAGTCATTAGCTAATCAGCACCGGGCTACACTCTTCCCTTTGCTTTTAATTTAATTTGGTAAATAAATGAGAGTCAGCTAGGGGGAAAATATCTATCAATCACTCTTTCAGATGATCTCTACACGCTGGAGGCTGTCTTTAGTTCGCCATTAATTTCATTAAAAAAGGGTGAGCAGAATCAGCAATGATTGAATAAAAGGTAAGAAGGATTAATCTCAGATTACCATCTCAGCAAGAGAAATTAAGGTTCATCTAAATACCGTGCGTCTACCATAGGAATAGGCTGAGGGGATCAGTAGCAAGTGGGCCAATAGTAATCTTAGAGCTTAGACTTCATTGCGAATGACTAAACTCCCAGTTCTTTGAGAGCCTCACCTGCCGCCGCCAAGTTAGCGAGTTTCATTTCAGAGTATTTGCGCGAGAGGATCACGCCCGCCGCCCCGGAAGTCAAGGCTGCCTTCACTGCGGCCTTGACGTCTGAAGGCTGCGTCTTCTTCTCACCCTTCTCGGTCGGGATGTCGATGTCGATGCCTGGGTAGATCGCGGCTTCTCCGCGCACGCCGGCGACCGCCCTCTTAGTTTCGCGCGCGACATAGTCGGCCGAGAGTCCGGTGGTGGGCAGTCTATCGAAGCTCGCCTCGTCCCCGTAGCCCAGGAGGCGGTAGTGAAAGGCGAGGGCTTCTTCAGGCTTGGCGTCGCGGAAGATGGTCGAGTGAACGTTCTTCAAGTATTGCGCCAGGCGGGGGCCGCCGCAGTTGTTATAGATCACGACCTTCAGAAAGTCCGAAGTCTGACGCAGCTTGTCGTAGTCCTGCTCGGCGCGGAAGAAGGGGCTGAAGGAGTTGTTGTGCCAGATGTGCCAGCCCACTTGGACGCGGTTGTTGATGCCTTTCACGGTGCCGTAGATTTCACCGTAAATTTCCTGCTGGCTGTCGGTCCAGAGCTTCTCCCAGGCGAGAATTTCAGGGTAGTTGAGCAGCAACCGCCAGAAGGTGACGAAGTAACCGTCGCTCGGCCGCTGGCCGGCCCAGGCGGCACGGACGAACTTGTCCAACTCGATCAAGCCTTGTTGCGCCCGCTCTACGGAGATGCCCCGCTCCCGGCCCTTGCGCCGGCAGTGCTCGCAGAAGCAGGTGATCGAAGCGCGGCCATTGAATCCACCGTGGCGTGAGCCGATCGCGTTATTGAGCGGCCCCTGCCGCTCCGAGCCCCACATCACACCATCGACCTCATAGGACTTGACGTAATCTTCAACCAGGGAGTTGAGGAAATTGCGCACGTCCGGGTGGTTGAGACAGGCTTGGCCGGTGCGCCGCCCGTAGGCGTCGACTTCGGCGATCTTTTCAAAGCCTGCGATCAGCCGCGGGTTGTAGACGTCCTCAAGCCAGCAGTAGCTCTGCATGCCTCGCGCCTTGGCTTGAGGCATGACTGCGGCGAGCAGGTCGAAGGCGCCCAAGTCAGGCGCGCGAAAATCTTTGATGGTGGTCTCGCTATAGTACTGCGGGTGGACAGCTGCGTAGCTCCCGCCGTGGAAACTCCTGGTGTCGTACTCCTGCGCGCCGTGATCCGGCAGCGGCTGGCCCGGCACCTGGCGGCCTGCGATCCCACGCCCGTAAGTGAAGACCGCGAGCATGAGTGCATTGACGCGGGCACGCTCCTGAAAAATGTCGAGCACCTTCTCTACGCCCTCATCGACGAACGAGACGGCGCCGACCTGGATGGCAATGAATTTCTTGCGCGGCGCCTGAATCGCCTCCGGCAATGCGGTTGAAGTGACGCTCTCCATCCCACCCGCCGCAGGCGGGTGACTGCCGAGAGCGACGATTGAAGCGGCCGTGGCCCCCTGCAAGAAGCCGCGTCGCGATGAGCCTTTGGCCCCTTTCTCCGATTTTTGCATGCTTTCTTCTCCTCTCCGCCGGCCGCTGTTGGAATCCTACTTCAGCTTGAAGAGAAAGATTCCGTGCCCGACTCCGGCGGGCTCGTTGTTACGCGCCGACTGGAACGCGAACCACTTGCCATCAGGACTGACCACCGGGTTTGAGGCCTTATACCCTTCGTCATCGCCCCAATGCGTCATTCGCACGAAGTCCGTGCTGTTCGGCTCAAGCCGTAGTTTCCAGAGGTCGATGTATTTGGAATTCTGGCGCTCCGGCCCGCCCTGCTCGCGGCTCGACTCAACCAGCGTCCACTTGCCGTCCGGTGAAATCCCCTCGACTTCGTTGTACTCATCGGGAAGCTTGCGATAAGTGGTCACCTTCCCGGTGCTGAGGTCAACCCCCATGACGTCGGCGAAGTGAGGGGCGCGGTAGCAGGTGTAGATCAACTCCGTATCGTCGTGGCGAAAGTCCTGAGCTTCAAGCGTGCATTCCGAGGTTTTGGACCGGAGCACTTCCTTCTTGTTGACCAAAGCGGGCACGCCGTCCTTATAGACAATGTCAGCCGTGTAGAGGACCGATTCGCCCTGGGCGAGCAGGTCAGGATATTGTCCGTGCGTGTTGGACCAGGCGATCTTCATCTGCTGGCGCGAGGTGGCCACGCCCTCGGAGATCTTGTGATCAAGAGGGACTGGCGGCGTCTTGGCATCGGCCTTCATCACCCACATCTCTTGATCCCGCGAGCGGGTGACGTTGATGTCGGTGAACTTCCGGGCTCCGATCAAGAAGAGATCACCGTTCGGTAGGTAGTGAACGCGGAGGAATCCTTCGTGGCGGAAATGCCCGGTCAGCAGCCGGGTCAGCTTGGTCTCAAGGTCGATTTCAAATGCGTCGCCGAAGCTCTTAGACATAAACGCCAGGCGCTTGCCGTCGGGCGAATAGACGGGGCGCTCGCCGAAGCCGGTGAGCTGAATGATGTGGGGCGGCAAATTCTTTTCCGGATTTCCGGTCTTCTTCTGTTGCCCGAAACAGAGCGGCGACAGACAGACTGCCAAGAGCACTAAAGAATAGATCCCGAGCGAATGATTGGATGAATGCAACTTCAGCATGTCCCATTCTCCTCATAAAATGTCCAGCGACCTGTCAGGTTGCTGCGGCTTCCGATATCGGCCCACTAGGGAGTTATCAGCAACCTGACAGGTCGCTGGACATCATGCCGCGTTACCCTTTACCAGCTTGGGCAAACCGTGCGATCTCCTCGTGTGTAGCAAACCAGACGCCGGGCCGTGAGCGCATGTGGCGAATCAACCGCTCGAGCATGGCCAGGCGCGACCGGTGGCCGATGACGTGCGGGTGCATCGTCAGGATGAACATGGTCCCTTCCTCATACGCCTTGTCGAATTCAGCCCGCCAGATGTTGAAGACGTCGTCCGGTTGTGTGTAGGGCCGGACGGTCGATTGCCGGTCCATGCCGAAGTACGGGTAATCATCCATGATCCACTCAACCGGCAGTTCGACGACGCCGGTCGCCGCGCCGTCAACGATCACTTCGTAAGGCCGGTCGTCGGCCATCAAGCTGCTGTCGTAGAGCAGCCCGAACTCGCGGATGAGTTTCATCGTCGAGGGGCTGAAATCCCACGACGGCGTGCGCAGCCCGACCGGTTTTTTGCCGGTCATCTGCGTCAGGGTTTCAATGCTGCGGCGCATCAGTTCGCGTTCGTCGGCTTCGCTGAGCAGCGAGTTGCGTTCGTGAATCCAGCCGTGGACCCCGACCTCGTGCCGCCCCTTGGCCAGAATGTCTTTGACTCCTTGAGGGTGAAGCTTGGCGCTGAGGGCCGGGATGAAGAAGGTGGCCGAGAGTTGGTACTGATCGAGCAACTGCAAGACGCGCGGCAGGCCGGCCCTCGCGCCGTACTCACCCTGCGCCATCAAGGCCGGCGATGTTTGCCCGTCTCTGAGCGATGGGGTCTCGTTGTCGAAATCGAAAGAGAGCCCGACCGCCACGCGGGCGGCTTGGGGCCAGCGCTTGGGCGTCAAGTCGCGTCCGGCGCGCACCTTGTTGACGACTTCAAAGACTCTGCTCTCGGGCCATTTCCAGGACGGATCGGGCTGCTGGCTCGCCCCGGCCCCGATCAAGATCACGACGAGTGTGGCGAGACAGAGCATCAGTGGCATCCTGATCAGAGTAGTTGTTAGGGATCTCATCATCCCACCTCCACAAGCGATCACGTCAAAGCGATCACTTCGTAATCGACGACCGATGGAACTTCAAAGCGCACCGTCCGGCCGCTCTGTTTGAACGGCAAGGCCCGACCGGCACGCAGCGCCCGCACGTTGCCGATCTTCTTGCCGGCAGTGACATCGAACTCTACCTTCTGCGGGCCAATCGCGTAGAAGCGGCGCACGAAGCCGCGCGTCATATTCGGGTTGTTATAGTTCAGGATGTGTAAGGCATAGCCGGGCTCTGTTTCCCAGGCGAAGAGTTCAGTCATCCCTTCACCCGTGACCGAGATCGACGGGCGGCCATCGCCGAGCACCCAGCGCACTGAGTTTTGGATCAATTGGCTGAGATCGGTGTTTCCTGATCGCCAAAATGTGCGGTCGATATCGCCAGCGAAATAGGCGACGCGAGAGCTTCCCTTCTCGCGCAGCACCGCAGCGGGTTCGTTAGTCCGCGGCGTGCGCGCATATACCATCTCCGGCGGGAATGCCGGATAGTACGGCACGACGCTGAGCACGAGTGGCCCGGATTCCAGCGCTCGAATCGGCACGCGGTTTTCAGCCCCAGGCAACAAGGCTGTCTCTTCAAAATCATTGAGAACTGCGTGCCGCTGCTCGATGCGCGCGTAGCTATTGCCGAGCGGGCCGATGACTTCACCGGTCGCGCTCGCCCCGAACATGTCGGCCAAGGCGAAATCGCGCCGCGGGTCGCCCCACTCGTTGTAACGGGAAGTCTCGAAGGTCGCCAGCACGGAGCCGCCTGCCGCGGTGTATTGCCGGATCTGCTCGCACTGCTGATCGCTCAGGTAGGCGGCGTTGGGGACAAGCAGCGCGCGGTATTTCCGCAGCGTTTCCGGCGCGAGGTCTTCCTGGTGCACGAAGTCAAAGAGGAAGTGGCCCTCCAGCAGCGCGTAGTAGAGCCCTTGTAGGTAATCACTCGTCTGGCCACGTTCGGCGCCGCGCCAACTCACCGGCCCGCTGCCGGATTTGTAGAACGCGATAGTGCTCTGCGGGTAGAGCACGGCGAGGTCGGCAACCGAGCGCCGATTGCGGAAATGCGGCTCATTGGCCGCCAGCCAATTGAAGAAGGAGCGGCCGACTTCGCGCCAGCGGTTATCTTCAGGCGCCCCGCCCAGCCAATGGAACCACGGCACCATCCCGCTCGCCGCGGTCTGGGCCATCCACAGCGTCGCTTCGGCCGGGGCCTTCGCCACGTGGCGCCAGGTCGGGCGACTGTTGCTGTAGGAGCCGGTGACGTTGGTGATCGTCCGTCCTTTCATGACCGACTGCGCCACACGCCCTTGCTGAGCGCAGTCCCAGATCACCGTGTCGCCGGAACGGCCTTGGTGATCAGCATTGAACCAGCCTGCCACTTCACCGAGTCGCTTGACGTCTTTGACCGTGCGGACGCCGCCGCCCAGATTCCCGACGTAGACCGAATCAGGCATCTTCTCTTTCGCCACTCCGTCCCACTGCTTCCAGACCTCCAGCACCCGGCCCATGTGCACGTCGTAGTATTTCCGATAGAGCGGGCTCATCGCGTCGGTCTGCTCCGGCGGCACCCCGCCCACCTTCTCGCGATAAACCTTCTGGCAGTTTTCGCAGTAGCAAACCGAGAGCGCCCCGGTGCTCGGCCACCCGTTGGTGAAGAAGCCATCAACCGGATAATTCTTGTTGATCTCGCGGTAGATGGCCGGCATCTGCTCGGAGAAGTAGGCGCTGAACATGCACGTCTTGTAGAGCCAGGGTGATTCATTGTGCTTGCGCGGGCTGCCATCGCGATTGCGCTCGAACCACTCCGGGTGCGCCTTGAGCGCCTCCTCGTAGGCGTAATTGCAATCCATCCGAGCCACTACGCGGAGGCCACGCTTCTTCGACGCCGCCACCATTTCGCCAAACAGATCGCGTGAGCCGAGGAACTCACTGCGGTGATGATAGGGAACTTTAGTCGGATAAAAGGCGACGATGCCGCCGCCGTTGAGCAGCACGGCATTGACCTTGAGCGAGGCCCAGTAATCAGCCCAGGCGTTCACGTCCATCTGGAGCGGGTCGCGCTCGTTGAAGTTGATCTGGCCGCAACGCCGCATCGTGGCGTACCACGGCTTTCCCGTCTCCTGCGCTTTCAGCCTACCGGCCGAGGCGACGATCATGGAGGCGGCAGAAAGGGCAATGAATTCTCGGCGCGTGATGGTGGATTGTGTTTCTTGGCGCGTCACAGCAATTGCTCCTCCAAGCTCTGAGCCCTGAGTTTGAGAGCAGATGACGATTGAGCATACGGTGCAGTACGGGGAGCGTGAGCGACCTGAACCTTCGACATGGGCCTGATCCGCGAAGCTCAGGTCGCTCACGCTCCCCGTACTGCACCCACCACATCTCATTCATTGATTTGAAAACCACTAGAGATCCATCCAAAGCTCGATCTTCGAAGTCAGAGGATCCGAGTCTCTTCGGAAACAGGGTTGATTCCAGTTTGTTCGGCAATAATCCGCTTGAGGAGGGTGATCTCCAGAAGGAGCCGACCACATTAAGAAAGCTATGTCGAAAACTGGCCGATCCTAGCCTCAGGCTTTAAGCGATCAATTCGCGAATCGCTTCCCCGTCATTGATCGTCGGCCGCTCCATCCGCCCATTGTGCTGGAACAACACCCGGTAATGGTTGAGCCCGAGCAGGTGAAGAATCGTCGCGTGAATGTCGTGAACGTGCGCCCGTTTCTCCACGGCCCGCAAGCCGATCTCGTCGGTCGCCCCGATGATCTGCCCGCCCTTGATCCCGGCCCCGGCCATAAACATCGAGAAGCCCCACGGATTGTGATCGCGCCCGTCGCCCTTCTCCGAAAACGGCGTGCGGCCGAACTCCCCGCCCCAGACGACGAGGGTGGTCTCGAGCAAGCCGCGAGATTTCAAATCCGCGAGCAACCCGGCGATGGGCTTATCCGAGCTCGCGCACATCTTGGAGTGATTGCCTTCGATGTTATTATGCGCGTCCCACCCGCTGCCGCTGCCGGAATACAACTGGATGAAACGCACCTGGCGCTCCACTAAGCGGCGGGCGAGCAGGCACATCGTGCCGTACTTGGACGTGACCGGATTGTCCAGGCCGTAGAGTTTCTTGGTCGCCTCCGACTCCTTCGACAGGTCGACTGCTGCGGGCGCGGCCGACTGCATGCGGTAGGCCAGCTCATAAGAATTGAGCCGCGCCAGCAACTCAGTGTCGTCGGCCCTGGAAGCAGAGAAGCGCTTGTTGATCTCGGCCAGCAAGTCGAGCTTGTTCCGCTGCTGCTCATCGCTGATCGCTTCGGGTGGCGCGAGATGAAAAATCGGAGTCGGGCCTTGGCGAAATTGCGTGCCCTGATAAATCGCCGGCAGGAAGCCGGAACTCCAATTCTTCGGGCCGCCCACCACTTCCTTATCGTCGGCCAGAATGACAAAGGTCGGGAGATTGTGGTTCGCCGTCCCAAGCCCATAGGTGACCCAGGCGCCGAGTGACGGGCGGCCGGCCAGGATGTGTCCCGTGTTCATCTGGCAGACCGAGCCGACGTGATTCAAGCCGTCAGCCCAGCAGGAGCGAATGACGGCGAGGTCGTCCGCGTGCTCGGCGATATTGGGCAACCAGTCAGAGACCGGGATGCCGCTCTGGCCATAGTTTTTGAAGGTGCGCTTGGTTGGCAGGAGGGCATTGGACGCCGTGCCCATCGCGGTGATCGGTCTGCCGAAGGATTCAGGCATTGGTTTGCCGGCCAGCTTATCCAAGGCGGGCTTGGGGTCAAAAGTGTCGAGGTGGCTGGGGCCCCCCTCCATAAACAGCCAGATCACAGAAGTGGCGCGAGGCTTATGGTGCGGCTTTTTCGGGGCGAGCGGGTCAGGCACCTTATCGTCTGCGCCGAACGCATCCCCGGCCAGCATCGAGGCGAGCGCGACGGCGCCCAGACCGCCGCTCGCCTGCATCAGGAAATTCCTCCGGTTGATGAGCGCCCTTTTCTCTGGGGAGAGTTCTTCTCGTTCTCGCTTTCGCATGCCGATACTCCTAATTGACGTAAACGAATTCGTTAGAGTTAAGCAGGACGTGGCAGAAGTCCACCAGCGCTGCCGCGTGGGCAGGCTCGACGTCCGAGGTCAGGTTCGGCGGCAACGCCACCGGTTGCTTCTCTTCAAGTCGGGCTTTGATCAGCGTCGATTGTTTGTGCAAGAAGGCGAGGGCCAGCTCACGCTCGGCCGCCTCCGGCTCGCGAGCGAGCGCGAGGCGGTAGGCCGCCGTGACCTGTGAGTTCGCGTCAGCCCCGGCGCCTTTCAAGACCCGGCCCGCGAACGACTGCGCCGCGCGTAGCACGATCTTGTCGTTCAAGAGCGAGAGGGCCTGCGGGGCGGTGACCGTGTTGACACGCCGCGCACAGCTCTCGTGAGTGTCGGGCATGTCGAAGGCATGGAACATCGGGTAGCGCGAGTTGCGCCGCACGAAGACGTAGATGCTGCGGCGGTTCTTTGCCTCCTCCGTCTCGTTCTTCTTCCAGCCGCCGCGGACTTCCATGCCCTCGGGGATCTCGGGGAAGACGCTCGGCCCGCCCATCTGCGGGTTCAACTGCCCACTCACGGCCAGGATGGCGTCGCGAATCTCTTCCCCGGTCAGGCGCTGGCGCTGGAAGCGCCACCACAGTTTATTCTGCGGGTCTACTTTCGCCGCCTCCGGGTTGAAGTCGGACGACTGCTGGTAGGTGTTCGAGAGCAGGATCAGGCGGTGCATGGCTTTGATGCTCCAGCCCTTCTCAACAAACGTCGCGGCGAGCCAGTCGAGCAGCGGCCGGTTGGTCTCCACCTCGCGCATAAAGCCGAAGTCCGAAGGCGTGCCGACGATCCCGCGACCGAAGTGATAATGCCAGATGCGGTTCGCCATGATGCGGACGGTCAACGGGTTGTTCGGGTCGGCCAGCCAGTTGGCCAGCGCCGTCCGGCGGCCCGTCGTTTGTCCATTAGCTGGCGGAGTGATCTTCGCCGGGCCTCGGTCGAGGATCGTCAAAAATCCGGGCGGGACCTCCTCCTTCGGGGCGTCGTAAGCGCCGCCTGAGAGCAGGTGCGTCGCGGGCGCCTGCGGCCCGACGTCGGCGATCCCGGAGCCGACGGGCAAAGGCTTGGGTTTGATCTCGTCGAAGGCGGCCAACTGCTTCCGCAACTCCTCCCACTGCTTCTTCGGCTCGCCCTTCAATTTTTGCCCGACGCCGTTGCCGTCCTCATCCATCCCCGAACCGAGCAGCCAGTTCGCCTTGTGATACATCAGCCACTGCATGGTGTCGCGCTGCTCGGGCGGCGTGGTGACGGCGGCTCGGATCTCGGGCGGGTACTTGTCGAAATTCTCCTTGTAGATGGCCTTGATGACCGGCTCTTCGAGCTTGGCGATCTGCTCGCGAATCTCTCGGGTCTTCTCCTCCCAGGCGGCGCGCTGCCGCTTGTACTCGGCCTGTTCCTTGGCCGAGACGAGCACGTAATCATCCTTCGCGCGACTGGCGGCAAAGAAGGCTTGCAGCCGGTAATAGTCTTTTTGCAGGACCGGGTCGTACTTGTGGTCATGGCAGCGCGCACAGCCGTAAGTGGTCGCCAGAAAGACGGCGCCGACGGTGTCAGTAATGTCGTTGAGAATCTCCTGCCGCCGCTGCATTAAATTCCGGGCGTTGCTCTCGTCCGGGTAATGACGGTTGAAGGCGGTCGCGACCAAGGCGTCCGGGTTCTCAGGCCACAGCTCATCGCCCGCGAGCTGCTCCCGGATGAAGCGGTCGTAGGGCTTGTCGGCGTTGAAGGACTTGATCACGTAGTCGCGATAGCGCCAGGCGTTGGGCCGCGTCTCATCGCTCTTGAAGCCTTCGCTCTCGGCGTAGCGGGCGAGGTCGAGCCAGTGCCGCGCCCACTTCTCGCCGTAGTGCGGGGAGGCGAGTAGCCGGTCCACCACCTTCTCGAAAGCTTTGGGTGAGTTGTCAGCGAGGAAAGCCGTGACCTCCGCGGGCGTCGGCGGCAGGCCCGTCAAGTCGAAGGTCACGCGCCGCAGCAGCGTGATCTTGTCGGCCGGGAGCGCCGGCTTGACGCTACGGGCCTCCAGTTCCTTGAGGATGAAAGCATCGACCGGGGTCTTCACCCACGCCCGATGTTTGACCTCCGGCACCGCCGGCTTCTGAACCTTCTGATAAGCCCAATAGTTTAATTGGGCCTCAGTGAATTGATCATCGCTCGCCGCCCAGACGGTGCAGGCGAGCGCGAGTAGCGAGAGCCCAACTTTGAGGTGCTTGGTGGTGATCATAATCTCTCCCCTGGCCTTGCGCTCAATCGATGTATTCGTAAGCGACCAGCGTCATAAATTCCGGGAACTCGGGGCCGGTGGTGATCTGCTCAAACAGCCTGGCAGCAAGATCGAGCTTGCCCGCGTCAGGCCCGGCCGCGCCCGGATGCCCCCTCAGCTTTTCCAACTCTTCGGCGACGGTTCTTCTGACCAACTCCGGCGTGACGACGCGGCCGTCGCTCATCCGCGCCCCGTGTCTGACCCACTGCCAGACCTGGGCCCGGCAGATTTCGGCCGTCGCCGCGTCCTCCATCAGATTGTAGATTGGAACACAACCGGTGCCGTGTAGCCAAGTCTCCAGGTACTGCAGGCCGACATCGACGTTGAGGCGCAAGCCCTCCTCCGTAATCTTCCCCTGGTGGACCTGGAGCAGGTCTCGCGCCGTGACCGTCACATCCTCTCTGAGCATGTGAAGCTGGTTAGGACCTTTCATCTGCTCGTCGAAGACCTCTTTGGCCACCGCGACCAAGCCCGGGTGCGCCACCCAGGTGCCGTCGTGCCCGGCCGTGACTTCGCGTAATTTGTCCTGCCTGACCTTGCCGAGCGCCCGCTCGTTGGCGGCTGCGTCGTGCTTAATCGGAATCTGCGCCGCCATCCCGCCCATGGCGTGAATCCGGCGCCGGTGACAGGTCTTGATCAGGAGTTGCACGTAGGCATGCAAAAAGTCGCGGTCCATCGTCACCTGGGCGCGGTCGGGTAAGACGAAATCAGGCCGCTCGCGAAACTTTTTGATGAAGCTGAAAATGTAATCCCACCTCCCGCAGTTCAGCCCCGCCGAGTGCTCCCGCAGCTCGTAGAGAATCTCGTCCATCTCGAAGGCTGCGAGGATGGTCTCGATCAAAACGGTCGCGCGGATGGCGCCGCGGGGCAGCCCCACTTCATCCTGCGCGAAGTTGAAGACGTCATTCCACAGACGCGCTTCGAGATGACTCTCCATCTTGGGCAGGTAAAAGTACGGGCCGGTCCCCTGGGCCACGAGCTTCTTAGCGTTGTGAAAGAAGAAGAGGCCGAAGTCAAACAAGGATCCGGAGATCGGCTTCCCATCCACGCACAGATGCTTTTCGACCAGGTGCCAGCCTCTGGGTCTGACAAACAGCGTGGCCGTCTTTTCGGCGAGCCGGTAGCTCTTCCCTTCCGGGCTGGTAAATGAAATGGTGCGGCGGGTGGCGTCTCTCAGGTTGATCTGGCCCTGAAGGTTGTTCTCCCAGGTGGGCGTGTGGGAGTCCTCGAAGTCAGCCATGAAGACGTTGGCCCCGGAGTTGAGGGCGTTGATGATCATCTTCCGCTCGACCGGCCCGGTGATCTCGATTCTTCGGTCTTGCAGATCCGCAGGGATTGGCGCCACCGACCACTCGCGCTTCCGGATCTCCCGCGTCGAGGGGAGGAAATCGGGGAGCCGGCCTTCGGAAAGCTCGCGCTGGCGCACGACTCTCTGTTCCAGCAGCTCTCGCCGGCGGCCCTCGAATTTCCGGGCGAGTTTGGCCAGAAATTCCAGCGCCTCTTGCGTCAGGACCTCAGCGTGCGCCCCGGTGACCGGGCCTTTGATTTCAATCCCCGCCGGCGCCGTCCCAGATTTTTCTCCCAGCGAAGCAATTGGTGTGGTCATAAAAAACTCCTCTTTCAAAAATAAAACTTGAGCGCGAACTGAATCTGCCGTGAGGTCCTTTGGAAGAAAGTCGGCTCGCCCGCGCTGCTGATTGACCCTGCGCCAGGCGAGCCGATGCTGGCGTTCGGGGTGTTGAATTGCGGCGTGTTGAAGAGGTTGAAGAATTCCGCCCGGAATTGCAGCCGCCGCGTCTCGGCCATCTGAAAATCCTTGAAGACCGAAAAGTCGAACAGCTTGGTCCCCGGCCCTTCCAGGATGTTGCGGCCCGCGTTGCCAAAGGTAAACGGCGCCGGGGTCTTGAAGCAAGAGGTATCGAACCAGCGCCCGAGTGTGCGCTCGGAGTGCGGCAGATTCCCGTCACAGACGCGGTCGGGGCGCTGCCCGCCGACGCCGGCCCCCAGGGTGTTCTGCGCCGAGCCGGGTGTGAAATACTGGCCCGTCATGAACGTCTCAATGCCATTGAACTGCCAGCCGCCGATGACTTGCTGCGCCACGCCCTGGAGGTTAGTGAGAAACCTGCGGCCGCGGCCGAAGGGCAGCTCGTAGCCCCAGCTCACGACCAGGCGGTGGCGGATGTCGAAATCGGAATTACCGCGGTCGGCCCGCAGGTCACGGGCGTTCTGCGGCCCGCCGCCCGTGTCCTGGCTGGCGTTGTCAATCGAATGAGAATAGGTGTAGGCCGAGAGAAACGAGAGCCCGGTGGTGAAGCGCTTCTCGGCCGTGACCTGCAGCGAATGGTAGACCGAATCGGCCGCCTTGTGCACGCCGTCAGCATTGGCCAAATTCGGGAAGCGACGACGCGACGCGATGGAGGCGGAACCAGGAACGGGTTGATTGACATTCGGGAAGACGTAGAGGTGCGACCCGTGCGAGCCGACGTAGCCGACGGTGAGCACCGTATTGAATCCGAGGTCACGCTGGAGGTTCAAATTCCATTGCTGCACGTAAGCGTCCGGGTCGTCGCGCGGCGAGAATTTGAAGTCGCGTCCAGTCGGGTCGAAGATCGCCGGCCGA
>Ga0207646_10005063_pt1 | contig 14010 bp, 12 predicted proteins | sample KBSK5502metaG_FD_184343 | JGI IMG/M metagenome (GOLD analysis project Ga0207646, IMG submission 184343) | Corn, switchgrass and miscanthus rhizosphere microbial communities from Kellogg Biological Station, Michigan, USA - KBS K5-50-2 metaG... | ecosystem: Host-associated > Plants > Roots >... | reverse complement strand
CGATCCGGGTCACCGGGTCATCGCAGGACCTGGCGCCGCAGGAGGCAAGGCAGGCGATGCGCTATGGCGCGTTCCCCGGCCCGCGCCTGGTGACCTGCGGCAAGATCATCTCCGCGACCGCGCCAGGCGGGCGGTTCTACGGCCAGATGTATCGCGAGGCCGACGGGGTCGACGGCGTGCGCCGGGCGGTGCGCGAGCAGATCAGGGCGGGGGCGGACTTCATCAAGGTGATGACCACCGGCGCCCGCTCCAACGAGTTGGAAGATCCTGAGCCGCTGCAGCTGACCCAGGCGGAACTGGAGGCGGTCGCCGACGAGACGCACCGGCTGGGGTACCGGCTGTGCGCGCACGCCGAGGGGCTGGCCGGCTGCGAGGCGGCGATCGGGCACGGCGCGGACACCGTCGAGCACGGGATGTACTTGCATCAGCGCCCCGACCTGCTGGCCGCGATGGCGGCCGCGGGAACTGTGCTCGTGCCGACGCTCTCCGGGTACTACGAGATGGCCGGGCTGGGCGAGGTGATCGACCAGGATGCGGCGCAGCCCCGGCCCGAGATGCCGCCGATGCTGGCCGCCCTGGCCCTGCACAACCTCGAGCAGGGGGCGGCCTCGCTGCGGGCCGCCCGGCAGGCCGGCGTCCAGATCGCGGCCGGCAGCGACATCGTCCACGGGCTTGGGCTGGAGATCTGCCGGATGATCCACCATGGCCTGACCGCCGCCGAGGCGCTGATCGCGGCGACCGGGACCGCCGCCCGCGCGCTCGGCCTCGACGAGTACATCGGCACCGTCGAGCCGGGCAAGCTGGCCGACCTGCTGATCGTCGACGGCGACGCGCTGCGCGAGCCGACTCTGCTGACCGACCAGGACCGGATCTGGCTCGTCTTGCGGCTCGGCGCCCCGGCCGCCGGCCGAGCGCTCGAAGCGGCTGTCGGCTAGCGCGAGAAATGGCCAGCGTCAGGGCCTCGCCTGGTAGCGGGCGCGGCGGCCGGCCCTGACGAAGCCGAGCCTGCGGTACAGGGCGGCGGCGTGCGGGTTGTTGACGTTGACGTTGAGCGTGATGGTCGTCTCGCCGGCGGATCGCATCCGCCGCACGGCCTCGCCGATCAGCGTGGCGCCGATGTCCTTGCCCCGGGCCTGGGGCACCACGCCCATCTGCGCGATCCAGCCGGCCGCCTCGGCGGCGATGAAGGCCACGTCGGCGCCCGCGAGGGTGGCGAGCAACGTCCACTGCGGGCGGAAGTCCTCCTCGTCGGCGATCCACTCGATCCAGCGTGCCTGTGACCAGCCCGGATACCCTGGCCGCTCGCGGAACGCCGCGTGATAGACCGCGTAGAACCGGGCTGGGCCGGCGTCTCCCCACGACGAGAGCGTCAGGTCGGCGGGCGGACGCGCGGGCGGCACCGCTGCCTGCCCGGCCAGTTGCATCACGTCCTCGGCGAATACCTGGGTCAGCCCTCTGCTCAGGTACAGCGCGTGGGCGCCGTCGCTGAGCGCCTCGCTCTCGGCGCGCAGCCCGCCGCGCCCGGCCCGTCCGGCGGCCCAGTCGAACGCGTGGCCGCCGATGCCGCGCCGGCGCCACGCGGGGTGCACCAGCCCGGTCGTGACGTCCGGGTCCCGCCCGTCGCCGGGCGCTGGCCGTCGGCGCAGCGACGAGACGCAGACTAGCCGGGCACCGTCCCAGCCGGCATGTGTATCTGCGCCGGACAGGTAACACCGGCTGAGGAACCCTGGGCTGTCGGCAAAGGGCTGCCCGCCATCGGCCGACAGGCAGGCCCGCGCCAGTTCCATCAGGGCTGGCAGATCTGAAGGGTCCAGCGACCGCCAGGACAGCGCCGCCCGGCAGTCGCTCACGGCCGTCACCCTTCAATCCGGGGGGTAGCGGATGCCGACATTACGGTCTTGGCGGCAGCGGACGCAACGCATTTGCCGCGCGAGCGAGCAGCGATGGCGCCACGCGCGACGGCGCCGACAATCGCTATCCGCGCACCAGGATCACCCGGGCCTCGCTGACCGCATTGACCAGGACGTCCCCGGCCGGGTCGACAGCGATGCCCTGCGGCCGCAGCAGCGCGATCCTGGTCGCCAGCATGTCGTCGGGGACGATGCCAGCTCCGCCGCCCGCGATGGTGTAGAGGTGCAGCGCGGTCATCCGGCGGCCGTAGAACGTGCCCGATCTGACCGCGACGACTTGCAGCCGGCTCTGGCCGACGGTGACGAGCACGTTGCCGGAGCGGTCGATCGCGATGCCCCGTGGCCCGAGCATCCGGGTGCTGGTAGCCAGGTGGCCGGTGCCGTGCTCGGTCCCGCCGCCGGCGATCGTGTAAATGTCTCCCGCGGTCATCGGCTGGCTGTAGAACGTGCCCGTGCTGACCGCGATCACCCGCGCGCGGAACGCCTGCTGCGGGTTGTTGTACTCGTCGGCGAGGACGACGTTGCCGGCGGTGTCGACGGCGACGCCGACGGGGATCGGCAGGTTGGCGCTGACGGCGGGGACGCCGTCGCCCGTCGCCTGGCCGCCGCCGGCGATCAGGTAGATGTCCCCGGCGGTCATGGCCTGGCCGTAGAAGGTGCCCGACCTGGCCGCCACCGCCCACACCCCGGTAACGCCGCCGAGGAAGCCGCTGCTGACCAGCACGTTGCCGGCGTGGTCGACCGCCAGGCCGGCCGGATCCAGCGATTCGGCGGTGGCCGGGATGCCGCTGGTGGTCTGGGTGCCGCCGCCCGCGATCGCGTAGATGTGTCCGGTCCGCATGGCGATCCCGTAAAAGGTGCCGGTCCGGGCCGCCACCACGCGGACGAGGCCGTTGAGATGGTCGGCGATCAGCACGTTGCCGTGCCCGTCGACCGCGAGCCCGTTCGGGTATGCGAGCTGGGCCTTGCGCGCCGGGCCGCCGTCACCGGAGTCGCCGAAGTGGCCGCCGATGCCGGCGATCGTGTAGATGTCTCCGGCCCGCATCCGCTGGCCGAAGAAGGTTCCGGCTCGCGCGGCCACCATCCTGACCCGGTTGTTGAAGGTGTCGGACAGGTACACGTCTCCGGCCGGGTCGGCCGTCAGGCCGGCGAACGCGATCCCGACGCGGGAGACGAACGCCCACATTTCTGCCCTGGTAGCCGGGCCGCCGTCACCGGAGTCCGAGTTCTGGCTTCCGTTGCCCGCGACCGTGTACACGTGGTCGGCCCGCATCCTGATGCCGTAGAACGTGCCCGACCGGGCCGCCACCACGCGGACCCGCCGGTTGCCGGCGTCGGTGATCACCAGGTTCCCCGACCCGTCGGTGGTCAGGCCGTGGATGCCGTCGAAGTTCGCGTGGGACACCGGCCCGCCGTCCCCGGCGAACCCGAACCCGGCGCTGAGCTGGTACGCGTGCCCGGCTCGCATGGCGCGGCCGTAGAACCGGCCGGTCCGCATCGCCAGCACTGTCAGGCGGCTGGCGGCCACGATCACGTTTCCGTGCCGGTCCGCCGTGGCCGGGCCGACGATGCCGGAGGCGGGGGAGGTGAGCGTGTAGGCGTGCCCGGCCCGCATCTGCCGCCGGTCGAACCTCCCGGACCTGGCCGCCACGACGAACATCGATGAGTCGCCGGTGACGAGCGGATTCCCGGCGCGGTCGATAGTGACCGATTCGAGGTTGGAGTTGGCGGTCCCGCCTTCGCCGGTCGTCCACACCGTGTAGATCTGCCCGGCCCGCATCGCGCGGCCGTAGAAAGAGCCCGACCTGGCCGCGCGCACCTGAACCCGGGCGCGGGTCCTGATCCCGCCCCGACCGAGCAGCACCAGGTTCCCGGCGAAGTCCACCGCCACGCCGCTGATCCCCCACGGGAGCGCGTTGATCGCCGCGATCGTGTAGATATGCCCGGCCCGCATCCGCTGGCCGTAGAAGGTGCCCGCGCGCGCCGCGATCACCCGCGCGCCGGGGGTGATGATCATGTTGCGGTGGTGGTCGAACGCGACCGCGCACGGCTGGCTGAGCTCGGCCCGCCCGGCCGGGCCGCGGTCGCCCTCGGTGCCCGGCAGCCCGATCCCGGCCACCGTGGTCATCCAGCCGGTGCGCGCGTTCTCCCTCCGCACGGCATCGCTGATCACGTTCGCGGTGAAGCCCGCCCGGCTGAAGTGCGCCACCCCGCCTGCATCGGTGAAGTAGAGGTGTCCATGAGCGAATGCCACCCCGCAGGGCGTTGACAGCGCGACCGTCCTTCCGCGCGCCGGTCCGCCCACGCCGCCGGCGAACACCCGGGCGGTACCAGGACCAGGGCCGTTGCGCGGCGCACCCGATGCTGCCGGCCTGCCCGCCCCGGCCACCAACCCGGCCACCAACCCGGCCGCTAGCGCGGAGACCACCACCGACCGGGCCGCGACTCGCCTGAAGTACCTCGCCAGCCCGATGGTCGCCATCGCCGTGCCTCCTGCCCAAGCCGCCCAAAACGGGCTACCTGGCATCTATGACGCGACGGTCCGGTGATCGGGTTACCTGACCGACGACGCTCTCAACGGCACGAAGTCGAACGAAGCGAAGGCGTACGGCGTCTGCAGGTCACGGTAGGCCGATCAGGGCGCTGGCTCGGTCGTCGTGATCGCCGGGTGCTGGCTCTGCGGGCTGCCAGCTCCCACGCTGGTGATGAGCACGCCGTCGTGCGGCATGTCGAAGCGCGCGGACGCGGCCGTGAAGGCTGACGCGGCCGTGGAGCTGGCGCTGAACGAAAGCGCGGCCGCGCACGTGACAAGGGGTACGGCTGGACGATTCCTGACGGACGACGCACATGCGGACCCCTGGCACGGCACTCTCGGGCGGGACGCTCGCCAGGGGCGGCAGGCCGGCCCGCGTCGTCCGGGTGCTCGTCAACCTGTCAGGCGCCGTCGGCGCGGCGTACTTCGCCCGCGCCAGCCTGTCGTACTACCTGGCCACACACCGGCTCATCGGCGGCCTGTTCTTCGTCGAGCAGGCCTGGTTCGTGCTCGTGTTCCTGATCAGGCGCCCTGCCAGGAGCGCGGGCCCGCACGAGGGCGCGAGCGCGGGCCTGACTGGAACCCTCGCGCCGTGGATGCTGCGGCGGGCGGGACATTTGGCGGGCTGCTGTTCAGGCCTTCTGGCTCGCACCCGCAGTGGGGCGTCGACACTGGGCTCGCGCTGCAGCTGATCGGGCTCGCGGCCGCGATTATCGCGCTGGCGGCTCTCGGCCGGTCCTTCGGCTTCGTCGCGGCGGACCGAGGCCTGGTCACTCGCGGTCCTTACGCGGTGATCAGGCACCCGGTGTACGCGTCGTACTTCCTGATCCAGGCCGGGTACCTGCTGCAAAGCGTCTCACTGCGGAACGCCATCGTCCTGGCGTGCGCGACCGCGTGCAACATCGGCCGCGCCTGCGCGGAGGAGCGCGTGCTCGCCGGGACTCCGGGCTTCGAGCGCTACCGGCAGCGGGTTCGCTGGCGCCTGGTCCCCGGCCTCTGGTAGGCCTGAGGACCCGCCGTCAGAACTCGGCGGCGACCGGGATCACGCGCTCACCGAAGATCTCGAGCGGGGTGATGGCGAAGACGTCCGGCATCCGGCAGTGCGCGTGCGAGACCCCGAGCGCTGCGAGTTCGCGCAGCCGCTCGAGTAGCGCGTCGACGTTCTCGCCGTTCGCTCCGAGGTTGACGGGCAGCATCACGGTCTTCTCGATCTCGTCGTAGTCGCGGCCGACCGCCTCGCAGTGCCCGCGCAGCACGTCGAGCTTGTGCTCGAGCTCCGGGCCGGCGAACAGGTTGCAAGCCTGCGCGTACTGGGCGACCAGCCGGAGCGTCTTGCGCTCGCCGCCGCCGCCGATCAGGATCGGCGGGTGCGGTCGGCTGAGCGGCTGCGGCGAGTTGAGCGTCCTGGCCAGGTGATAGTGCTTGCCGTCGTACGGAGCCTCGTCGGCCGACCACATCTGCAGGCAGATCTGCAGCGCCTCCTCGAGCCGCTCGAACCGCTCGGCGGTGGGCGGGAACGGCAACCCGAGCCCGCTGGCCTCGTCCGAATTCCACGCCGCGCCGATGCGGGATCCTTCCTGCTAGCTTTCCGAAGGCGGCGGCAGGCTGAGTTCGCTGCGGATAACGTGTACCTGCGCCTCGAGTTCGGCGTCGGCAGCGTTGTGCGTCGCGGTGAACGCGAGCAGCGCGGGGATCGACCGCGCGGCGGCCTGCTTCAGCGTGAGCCTGGCCCTGATCTCATTGACGCGGATCAGGGCGCGCGCGGTCGCCTCGATGGCGGGCGGGAACGAGATCGCGGCCAGCTGCCGGTCAAAACGGCGCTCGGTCGCCGCCTCGGCGCGCAGCGCTTTCTCGGCAGCGGCGAGGATGCCGCGCGCGTTGTCGTGGTACGCGTCCACCTCGATGTCGAGCTTGTGGTTCGCGGGCTCGGCGATGGCCAGGTAGCGGGCGGCGAGCGATCGCAGGCTGCCGGCCGGACTTGCCGATGGCGACGGTGGCGTCGACCGCGCCTGCGGAGTCGGCGGCGCCGGCCGGCCTGACGCGCAGCCGGCGGACGCGAGCACGGCGAAGAACGCGGATGCGAGCGCAGCGCAGTTCGCAGCCGCCCACATCCTCCCTGACCGGGTGAACGCCATCGGCCGAGCCTCCCTTGCTGAACGATCTCGGTGCCGACTACGTGGTGAGGGTATATACGCGAAACCTGCCTTGAACGGAGGCACACGATGAACAGACGATGGCTGGTGCCAGCGGGTTTTGCCGCCGCTGCGCTGATCGTAGCCGGATGCGGTAGCTCGGGCGGGTCGGGGGGCGGATCCCCGGCGAGCCACTCGCACACGGCCGTCGCATCGGGCGCGGGCGCACTGAAGACCGCCAAGATCGGCGGAGCCACGGTGCTGACGAACTCGAAGGGCTTCACGCTCTACTGGTTCGCACTGGACTCGAGCACGGCGTCGAAGTGCAACGGTTCATGCGCGACCTTCTGGCCGCCGGTCGCCGGGCCGGCCACCCTCGCATCGGGGGTGAAGGGCACCCTTGGGACCATCACCAGGCAGGACGGCTCCACGCAGGCGACCTTCGGCGGGCACCCGATCTACACCTACAGCGGCGACTCGAAGCCCGGGCAGGCCACGGGCAACGGCATCACCCTCAACGGCGGAGTCTGGCACGAGGTGACGGTCTCCGGCTCGGCGCTGGCGCCCGCCCCGAGCAAGTCGTCCAGCTCAGGCGGATACGGCTACTGACCGACGACGTGCCGCCCGGCCCGGACCGCGGTCCGGGCGGCGCCGGGGAATGGCGTGGCCGTAGGGGAAGTTCCAGCGGAGGCAGCCAGAAGGAAGGATCTGCCTCATGGTTTTCACCGAGGGCGAGCTCGCGTACCTGCGCTCGCAGCGGCTCGGGCGGCTGGCGACGATCGCGCCCGACGGTGCGCTGCAGAACAATCCGGTCGGCTTCTCGGTCGACGCCGACGCCGGGGTGATCGAAATCGGCGGCCGCGACCTGGGCAACACCCGCAAGTTCCACAATGTCGCGGGCAACGGCCAGGTCGCGTTCGTGGTCGACGACATCGCCTCGGTGAACCCGTGGGTCGTCCGCTGCTTTGAGGTCCGGGGTACCGCAGAGGCACTCACCGGGCAGACGCCGACGAACTCGTACATGAGCCCCGAGATCATCAGGATCCACCCCCGCCGCATCATCAGCTGGGGCATGGGCCCGGATGGCTCGCAAAGCTCGCGACGGACGATCGACTGAGTGAGTCCTGCCACGACGACCCGCGCGTCGCCGAAGACTTATGGCTTGGGCGTAGCGAAAGGGTACGCATAGGACCCTAACCCTTCACCTTGTACCTAAGTCTTCCCTGAACGGCGCACCGCGCTCGCCGAACGCGGTGCGCCATGATAAATCCGGAAACGCGGAAACGCCCGGCAACACGGCCATTGCGGACAGGGGCGCTAGCCAAGCATGAGCGCCGCGGCGTGCTCGCCGATCATAATCGCGGGCGCGTTGGTGTTGCCGCCTGTGATGCTCGGCATGATCGATGCGTCGGCGACGCGGAGCCCTTCGATTCCGCGGACGCGGAGCGACGGGTCGACGACCGCCCGCTCGTCGGTGCCCATGCGACAGGTTCCGACCGGGTGGTAGACCGTCGTCGCGCGGTTCGGCAGCGCCTTGGCCAGCGCCGACCGGTCGGGGTAGTCCGCGCCCGGCGAGAGCTCGATGCTGACCTCGTCGGCGATGCCCGAGCTGGCCATCACCTCGCGGATCAGCTCCATCCCGTCGAGCAGCAGCTCGCCGTCGTCCGGGTCGCTCAGGTACGCGGGGTCGATCACCGGCGCGGCCGCCGGGTCGGATGAGGCGAGCCTGACGGTGCCGCGGCTGCGCGGGTAGATCAGCGTGGGCATGATCGTCAGCGCCGGGCGCTTGTCGACCTTGTGCCTGACCGGCGCGTCCTGGTTCGGGAACGGGCACGACCACGGCAGCGCGTGCACCTGGATGTCGGGGATCGGGCCGGCGCTCGGCCCGCGGACGAACCCGACCGCCTCGAACACGCTGCGGGCCATCCACGTGTCGCCGCGCAGCACCTCCTTGATCAGGCCGCCCGCGAAGTACGGGGTGGTGCCGCGGTTGCGTGCCGACTTCATCACGTAGGTCATCGGCACGAACATGTGGTCGTGCAGGTTGTCGCCCGCCGGCAAGTCGGCCGCGACGTCGATGCCGTGCTCGCGCAGGTGCGCGGTCGGGCCGATGCCCGACAGCATCAGGATCTGCGGCGAGCCGAACACGCCGGCGGCCAGGATCACCTCGTTGCCCGCCCTCACCATCCCCCGACCGTCCTGCGCCAGCACCTCCACGCCGGTCGCGCGCCCGCTGTCGATCACGATCTTGGTCACCACCGCCCTGACGATGACCGTGAGGTTCGGCAGGTTGTGATCGTCCAGGTACCCGACCGATGAGCTATAACGCAACCCCCCGTGGGCACTCTGCTGGAAGACCGCGACGCCTTCCTGCGACTCGCCGTTGTAGTCGTCGATCCTGGGGACCCCCGCGGTGCCGGCGAGCGCCTCCATGAAGGCCTGCGACGCAGGCGTGAGGTCCTTCTGCCTGGTGACCTGGATCGGGCCGCCGGCGCCGCGCAGCTCGGTGGCCCCGTCCTCCCAGTTCTCCATCCGCTTGAAGCTGGCGAGCACATCGGCGTAACTCCATCCGGTGCAGCCCGCCGCGGCCCAGTCGTCGTAGTTCCTCGCGTTGCCCCTGACGAACAGCATGCCGTTGATCGACCCGGAGCCGCCGACCACCCGGCCGCGGACCTGCGGGATCCGCCGCCCGAGCGCGCTGGGCTGCGGAGCTGTAATACCCCCAGTCCAGCCTCTTCTTCAGGTCGGGCACGTTGTGGAAGATCGCGATCATCCCCGGCTTGCGCACGAGGTAGGAGCGGTCGTGGCCGCCGGCCTCAAGCAGGATGACAGTCGCTCCGGACTCGGCGAGACGCCTGGCCAGGACGCAGCCTGAGCTGCCGGCGCCCACGATCACGTAGTCGGCGGCCTGGTCCATAGGAACCTCGCAGCGGCGGATGCCGGCCGCGCGGCGGCGGCCGGGTCGGATGACCGGACTCTATTGCCAGCCGATACTCCAAAACAAGAACACGTTTCAGTTTTGCCGCCGCCTGGTAGCGTCCTGCAGGTGGATGAGATGAGCGGGACGGGGCGGCTGACGAGAATGGCCGCGCTGATCACGGGCGGGACGACCGGCATCGGATTCGCGATCGCCGAGCGGTTCCTCGCCGAGGGTGCCAAGGTCGTGATCACGGGCCGCGACGTCGGCCTCGGCGAACGGGCTGTGGCGGCATTGCGCGAATCCGGCGATACCTGGTTCGTGCGGGCCGACGCCGCCGACCCGGCGGCGGTAGCCGAGTCCTTGGCCACCGCCGTCGAGTTGCTCGGCGGGCTCGACGTGCTGGTCAACAACGCGGGCATCGGGGTGCTGGCCGGCTTGCTCGACACGCCGCCCGATGACTACGACCGGGTGATGGACGTGAACGTGCGCGGTTACTACCTGTACGCCCGTGCCGCGTACCCGCACCTGGCCGCACGGCGCGGCAGCATGATCCACGTCGCGTCCGACGCGGGGATCTGGGGCGAGGAGGCGATCGGCCTGTACTCGGTCTCGAAGGCCGCCGTCGTGATGCTCGGCAAGGTTCTCGCCCTGGAGTGCGGCGGGGATGGAGTGCGATCGAACGTGCTATGCCCAGGCGACACCTGGCCGGGAATGCGGCACTTCGCACCGCCTGGGGAGGCGGACCGCCCGGAGAGCGGCGACTGGCCGGTCCCGCCGATCGGCCGCATCGGCCGGGCCAGCGACGTGGCGACCGCGGCGGTCTTCTACGCCAGCCCAGAGACCGAGTTCATCACTGGGACGACGCTCCTCGTCGACGGCGGCATGACCGCCGGCTACCACCAGCGCGAGAAGGGCTGACTCGCCCGGCTGGCGCACGAAAGTTCCCTGGCCGCCATGTCGAGAAAGCGGCGCGCCCGATCGTACAAGTCAGTGACACGGACGCCGACAGGGCGCGCCGGAACCGGACACGCGGGAGGACACGATGAAGTACCTGATGCTCGGGGCGATCACCGAGGCTGGTCAGCGGCGGCAGGGAGCCGACCTTGAGTCGTGGATGGCCGAGATCGGGGCCTGGTACGAGAAGCACGGCAGCTCAGGCGCGATCGCGGACCCCGGCTACCAGCTCGACTGGCCGGATAAGGCCAGGACGGTGCGCGCAGGCACGGTGACCGACGGGCCGTACATGGAGAGCAAGGAGATCCTTGGCGGCTACACCCTGCTCGAGACCGCCTCCATCGAGGAAGCGGTGGAGCTGGCGAAGAGCTGGCCAGGCGTCGACACGGGCTGGATCGTCATGGAGATCAGGCCGGTCATGGCGCAATGAGGTTCAGGGCGTCAGACCGGCGGGCCGCATGAGGGCGGCAGCCGCCGGGCGAGGAGCTCGCGCTCTGCCGGGTTGGCGGCCAGCGCGAGCGCTCGCTCATTCGCCGCACGTGCCTCAGCATGTCGCCCGACGTGGGTAAGCAGCTCGGCTCGCACGGCATGGAACAGGCGATAGTCGTCTAGGTCGCCGGCGAGCTCTTCGACTTCGCCGAGCGCGGCCTGCGGCCCGACCGCGAAGCGGGTGGCAACGGCTCGGTTGAGCCGCACGACCGGCGACGGCGTGTAACTGTACAGCCGGTCATAGAGCACCCGGATCTGGCGCCAGTCGGTGTGCCCGCAGTCAGGCGCAGCCGCGTGGACCGCCGCGATGGCGGCCTGGATCTGGTAGGAACCAGGGCAGTTCATCGCCATCGCTCTGACTAGCACCTGGGTCGCCTCGCCGATCAGAGTCCTGTCCCAGCTGGAGCGGTCCTGGTCTTCCAGGCGCACCAGCCGCCCCCATCCGTCGAACCTGGTCGCGGCGCGCGACTCGTGCAGGAGCATCAGCGCCAGCAGGCCAAGTACCTCGGGCTCGCGCGGCATCAGCGCATGCAGCAGCCGGCTCAACGTCACGGCTCTGGCCGCGAGGTCGCGGCGCGCGGGCGTGCGGCCGCTGCTGGCCAGATAGCCCTCGTTGAACATCAGGTAGATGACCTTGAGCACCTCGTTGAGACGGTCGCCGAGCTGCTCGGGGTGAGGGACCCGCACGGCGCAGCCGCTCTCTCGCAGAGCCTTGCGCGCGCGTGCGAGCCGCTGCGCCATCGCCGGCTCGCTGGCCAGGAACGCGGCGGCGATCTCGGCCGTCGTCAGGCCGCACACAGCGCGAAGTGTCAGCGCTATCTGCGAGTCCGGTCCAAGCAGCGGATGGCAGCAGGCGAAGATCAGGCCGAGCAGCTCATCCGCCTCGTCCTGCCCGAGTGGCGGATCGGGTCCGAGCAGCGCGATCGGCTCGCCCCGCAGGCCCGCCCCCGGCGGCTGAGTCGCGGCAAGCAGCGCAAGCTTTCGCTGTCCCGCGCGGTCCCTGCGCAGCCGGTCGATCGCCTTATGCCGTGCCGTGGTGGCGATCCACCCGCCAGGGCTCGCCGGGACTCCCTCCGCGCGCCAGTGCTCAAGCGCCTCGAGGAACGCTTCCTGCACAAGCTCTTCCGCCAGCCCGACATCCCCAAGCCGCACTGCCAGCCACGCCCGGATCCGGGTCGCGTCCTGCCGGTAGGCCCGCTCGAGCTCGTCGGCTTCATCCACTGGTCAGCGCGACACGGCCTGCTTGATCAGCGAGCGGCCGAAGTCCCACATCAGCCCGCTGCCGCGGTGCGCGTCCTTCATCACGTCGTCGAGTGCCGCGGCGAACATCTGTACCTCGTCGTCGCCGATCGTCAGCGTCGGCAGCAGCTTGATGACCTCCATGTGGTCCCCTGACACCTGCGTGAGGATCCGGTGCCGCTGGAACAGCGCCACGACGACCATCTGCGCGAACAGACCGCGCCGCGCCTTCTGCAGCATGTTCCAGCTGGTCCGCAGCTTGAGCGAGTCAGGCTTGCCGAATTCCATGCCGATCATCAGCCCGCGTCCGCGCACGTCGCCGAGCATCTCGTAGCGGGCCGCCTGGTCTTCGATCTCGCGCTTCATCGCAGCGCCGGTCCGCTCGGCATTGGCGACCAGCTGCTCGTCCTCAATCACCGCGAGCGTGGCGAGCCCGGCCGCCATCGCCGCGGCGTTGGAGCCGAACGTGCTGTCGTGCACCAGTACCCTGTCCATCGAGGAGTAGACCTTCTCGAAGATCCAGCCCCTGGCCATCGTCGCGCCGACGGGGACGAACCCGCCTGACAGGGTCTTGGCGACGGTAACGATGTCAGGCTCGACGCCGTCGTGCTGGTAGGCGAAGAACCGCCCGGTCCTGCCCATGCCGGTCTGCACCTCGTCGCAGATCAGCAGCGAGCCGTGGTCGCGAAGCAGCTTGCTCGCCCCGGCCAGGTACCCGGGCGGCGCCACGGCGACGCCCTTGCCCTGAATCGGCTCGACGATCAGCGCGGCGACGTCGCCCTTGCGCAGCTCGGCCTCGAGGGCATCCAGGTCGCCGAACGGCACGCCGGTATCGGGCAGCAGCGGGTTGAAGCCGGCGCGGAACTCGACCGCGCCGTTGACCGACAGCGACCCCGTCGTGAGCCCGTGGAATGCGTGGTCGGCGTAGAGGATCCGGGACCGGCCTGTGGCGTACCTGGCGAACTTGAGCGCTGCCTCGACCGCCTCGGTGCCGCTGTTGCAAAAGTAGACGCGGTCGAGCCCGGGCGCGTACGCGAGCAGGCGCTCGGCGAGCAGGCCGGGCAGCAGCGCGCAATCGAACTGCACCATGCTGGCCAGCTCGGCGTCGAGCACGTCGTGCAGCGCCTTCCTGACGACCGGGTGGTTGTGCCCTACTCCGAAGACCCCGAATCCGGACAGGAAGTCCGCGTAGCGCCGGCCGTCGCTGTCGTATAGGTAGCCGCCGTCCGCCCGGTCGTAGACCTGGTCGAACCCGATCGCGTGCAGCATCCGGGGCCGCTGCGGGTTGAGGTACCTGGCGTGCAGGTCGTATCCCTGGCCGCTGCGCTCGGCGAGCAGGCCGGGCAAGTCGAATCCCATAGCCCAATTGTGGCCGGTGCCGCGAGTGCTCGGACTGCGAATCCCCCGCAACCGCCGCCCCAGGCGCGCCGAGGGAACCCTGCGGCGGCCGCCTGCTTGGTTAGCGCGCCAGCCCGCGCGGCCCGCCGGAGGCCTCGCCGCGGCCTGGCGGCTGCGGGGTCGCGCACTCGACGGCCACGCCAAGGCGGGTGCACCTTGCGAGCACGGTCATCAGGTCGCGCCGGCTACTGCGGATCGTGCCGATGCCGCCGAGTATCAGCGCGTCGTGCTGGCCGCTGCTGATCGCGGCGCCCAGCCTGGCCAGGGCCTGGCCGGATCCCGAGCCTGCGGCGTAGCTTGCGGCAGCGCCTGAGGCGCAGCCTGCGGCGGACCGGCCGGTACCCGCGAGGCCGAGGGCCACGGCCTGCTCAGCGCCGCCCCAGTCGATATCGAGGTACATCGCGGGCTCCGGCCAGCCGCGCGCGCGGCCGTGTG
>Ga0207646_10005061_pt1 | contig 14016 bp, 8 predicted proteins | sample KBSK5502metaG_FD_184343 | JGI IMG/M metagenome (GOLD analysis project Ga0207646, IMG submission 184343) | Corn, switchgrass and miscanthus rhizosphere microbial communities from Kellogg Biological Station, Michigan, USA - KBS K5-50-2 metaG... | ecosystem: Host-associated > Plants > Roots >... | reverse complement strand
GCCCTATGGCAAGGCGAATGCCAGATACGCGTCGCCCGACTTCGTTCCCAGCTTCCCGCCGCCCGCAGCGATGACGACGTATTGCTTTCCCCCCACCGCAAAGGTGCTCGGCGTCGCATAGCCAGCCGCGGGGAGCGTGGTTTCCCACAGCAGTTGCCCCGTGGACTTTTCGAAGGCACGGAACTTCGCGTCCATCGTGGCGGCGATGAAGACGACCCCGCCCGCGGTGACGATTGGGCCACCGTACTGCTCCGTTCCGGTCGGCTGCTCGGCCTTGCCGGTCAATGCGGGATGCTGGCCGAGGGGGATGCGCCAGCGATAGACGCCGGTGTTGAGGTCGATCGCGCTCAGCGTGCCCCACGGCGGCTTCACGACGGAGAGTGCGGTCGAGTCCCCTTGCCGCCAGCGTTCGTATCCGACGAACTGGTAGGGCGATGTCCGCTCGAAGTGGGCGGGGGGCATCCCGCTCGGTCCGGTCGGCGGGTGACCAGTGAGGAAGGTGACCACGGCACGAAGCTCGGATGGCGACAGATACGCAGCGGGCATGAAGCCGCGGCCGCGCGTGATCACCTCCTCGAGCTGAGGGGTGGTGCGGCGCGTCCCGATCTCGACGAGTGATGGCGCGCGATCCTTGCCGCGCCGGTCGAGCCCGTGACAGCCCGCGCAGCGGTCGGCGTACACGGCGGGGCCGCTCGTGGCGCGGCTGCCCGTATCGCGCATCGCCGCGATCCACGGCACATCGCTCGCATTGACGTACAGCACACCGGTCTCGGGATCGACTGCGGCCCCGCCCCACTCGCCGCCGCCATCGAACCCCGGGAACACGATGCTGCCTTCGCGACTGGGGGGTGTGAAGAGAGCTCCGTGCCGCAGTGTCCGAAAGCGAGCCAGTGCAGCCGCGTTGAGATCAGCCTCGGCGATCGTCTGGCGCGCGAACGGTGCGGGCTGCAGCGGGATGGGCTGCGTCGGCCACGCCTGCTCGCCCTTGAGGTCGGACGGCGGCATGGGACGCTCTTCCACGGGAAAGAGTGGTCGGCCCGAGTCGCGATCGAACACATAGACGAAGCCGCTCTTCGTGATCTGTGCGATAGCTGCGACGCGTCGCCCGTCGTGCGTGACGGTGACGAGATTGGGCGCGGCGGGGAGATCGCGATCCCACAGGTCGTGATGCACCGTCTGGAAGTGCCAGCGCCGCTGTCCGGTCACGGCATCGAGCGCGAGCAACGAGTTCGCGAACAGATCGGCGCCGAGGCGACCGCCGCCGTAGAAGTCGGGTGACGCCGAGCCGAGTGGGACGTAGACGACGCCGCGCTGCGCGTCCACCGTCATGCCGGCCCAGCAGTTCGCACCGCCGGCCGTGCGCCAGGCGTTCGCCGGCCAGGTGTTGTAGCCAAATTCCCCCGGCCGGGGAATCGTGTGGAAGGTCCAGCGAATGCGGCCGGTTCGGACGTCGTAAGCGCGGACGTCTCCCGGCGCGGCGCCCTCGTCCTCGCTGACCCGGGTGCCCTGGATGAGCAAGTCTTGGTAGATGACTCCGGGACTCGTCGCGACCACGTAGGCATCCGACACGTCGCGACCGAGTCCAGCGCCGAGATCCACCGAGCCGGAGTCCCCGAATGTCGCGATCGGCCCGCCGGTGCCGGCGTCGAGCGCCCATAGCCTGCGGCCGGCGGTGAAAAAGATCCGACGTTCGTCACCCTCGGCCCAAGACACGACGCCGCGGTTCACGTGGGACTCACGCGGCCGCTGCGCGAATGGATCGAACCGCCAAAGCAGTGTCCCCTTGTCGGCGCGGAGCGCGATCACGGCGAGGGCGGGCGTGGTCGTGTAGAGAACGCCGTCCACCACGATCGGCGTCGCCTGGATCTGGGATTGACTGTCTGGAGGGACGTCACCCGAGTGATAGGTCCACGCCAATCGCAGGCGCGCGACGTTGCGGCGATCGATCTGGGTGAGCGGTGAATAGCGGGTGTTACCGGGGTCGCCGCCTGTCACGGGCCAGTCGCGGGGGGGCGCCGGCGCCGCGCGGGTCGCGCAGCCCGCGGTGGCGGCCAGAAGCGCGCAGAGCTGGATGGTCCTCACGAAGGGATAACATACTGGCTGTCGACGGCGGTACGAACCTCCCTCGTTGCTACTGCTAGTCGGGACGGCGGGATTTGACGCGTCCGGCGCCCGCTAGTGCAGCCACGTGAGCCGAATCACGACGTAGAGCAGGATGACGACCAGGAGGGCTAGTTGGACCTGCGCTAGCCGCACCCATCTCGACCTCACCATCTTGAGCACCCGGACCGCGGCCCTGCCCTTGGATTGAGTGACTGACGGCTCTTCCGAGACGCGGGGACCCCAGGCGAGCACTCTCACGGATTCACCTGGTCGCACCTTCCCTATTACCGCCCGATCCCGGAGGACCACCCACTCCTCTGCGACGCCGTCACCCATGCTGGCGCGCCGCACCTCAATCTGGACGGCCTCAGGCACTTGCAACTCGACCGACTCGGCGGACGCCCGACCGCGATTCCTGAGCATGATCTTCCAGAAGATTCCGAGCCTCGGCCCGACCCGTATACCAAAGACCTTGAGGACCGCTTCCACGCCCCCTGCCACGTCGTCGTCGATTCCAACCAGTGGCTCATCACTCCAGGGTGAAATGCGCTCGGCCAGTTTCGCGAATGCCTGCTGCGCAGTCGCGGGCAACTCGAACTCGTATTGCCTCACCGATACCAGCAGGTTGGAACCGGAGCGCGCGTATTGGAGACCGCCCAGTACCGCCAGAATGACGGCAGCCGCAACGCCCGCGCCCAGCCAGATGGTGGTCATTGGAGGGATTCGTTACCGAGGCGCGGGCGTCTTGACCGCGTCTGGGAGCCGGGCCCACTGGTCGGGCGAGAGTACGCCCTGCGCCGCTTCCAGCGCGTGGCGGATGTGCCGCCGCCCATCGGCCAGCTTGAGGCGCATCCGGTCGTACAACGCGGTGGGATCGGCACGCTCGCCGGCCCGGCGGCTCTCCGCCTGGAGCGAATCGGACACGCCCCGGATCGCGGCGTCGAGCGAGTCGGAGATCGCCTGTAGCCGCGCGATCTGGCCGGCCGTCAGCCGGAGCGCGTCTCGGTAGCCTAGAATCGCGGGCATCGGGTTGGCGAGGATCTGCGCGAGTCGCGCGGCGAAATCCGATGGCACGCCCCCGCCCCCCCGCCCCCCGCGGGGGCCCCTGGCTCGCCGAGCAGGGCGCGGACGCGGCGACTCGGGGGAAGAGGGCCGAGGATCAGACGGGCTTGAATGGCGATCTGGAACGGCACCGTCACTCCGCCGTTCGCGCCGGCCGTCGCCCCAAATCGCCCGTTCACGCCGTAGCTGAAGCGCCGGGCGACCGGATCGAAGCCGCGCACGTAGAGCAGGACCGGATCCGGCGCCGCGGCGAAACCCCAGCCTTGCAGGTTGGCGGCACCGTGCAGCCACTGGTCGAGCCCGCCGAGCAGGTTGACTGTGACCAGCGACACCGTGAGGCGCCGCGCGGGCCCGAAATACGCGGGGCGCCAGTTGATCTGGAAGTCGAGCGCCGGCTGCCATGGTCCCGTGCAGGAATTGCGCCCGGCCACGTGACTGAGCTGGCGCCCCAGGCAGTCGCGCACGGCCGGCGATGCCGTCGCGAGCAGCGCACGCATCCCGGTCGCGACGAAGGAGTCGGGCGCCGTCGCCGGGTCGAAGACGAACGCCCGATCGTTGCGCGCGCCGTCCCCGTTGATGTCGGAGCTGACGAGCGGTGTGAACGGGACCCCCGAAGTGAGCCGGCCGAGGGCGGTCACTTCGAGCGCCGAAGTCACGGGATACGTGACGGTGGCGAGCAGGGAGTGTCGCCGCTCGAAGGTGCTCGTCGCCCACTCGCGCCCGTTGGGGTCACCGGCGGTGGTCGGCGCCGCGAATCCCTGGCTGACGGCGCAGCAGGAAAACGACGACTGGTCGCGCGCCCGGGTGAAGGTGTACGACAGCTGCAAGATGGCACCGCGCGAGGGCAGTCGGCTCACGCCGACCGTGAGCTGTCTCGTATCCGACCGGAGATCGGAGCCGATCGCGATCACCTGACCAAACTGCGGATACACCCGGGAGTCGAGGGAGGTGAGGGCGCCGGTCGTTGGGACGATCGAATCGGCGGGCACGTAGACCGGGCGACCACCTTCGTCAGGCAGCGTGAACCGCGGCGTCGTCACCAGGTTGAGATCGCGGAACCCGTACTGCTGCGCCCCCCGTGAGTAGCTCGCGTCCACGGTGAGCGCGTACGCGCCCGGTAACTGCTGCTGTAAGCCGAGCGAGGCACGCCAGGCGCGCGGCGCGGCATAGCCGGGATCGAACACGGTGGCGTTGGGACGCGGGCTAATCGTCACGGCGCTCGCCGTGTCCACGCACTGCGAGGGGATGGTCGTCGGGTCTTGCGCGTACTGCGCCCAATTGGGTGTCGGCACCGCCGACCCGATACACTCGAGCTGCGTCTCGGCAGTGGCGAGCCCGGGCGCTCCCAGCGCCGCCGAGTACAGCGCGGTGGGCGGCAGGCTACGGAAATCCCCCACGCCGCCGCGCAGGACGCCCCGCGGCAACGCCCGGCCTCCTCCCCCTCCCCCGGATTCGGCGGCGTACGTCCACGTGAACCCGATTCGCGGCGAAGCGTGCACCTCGCGCGGGATGCGGTCGGTGCGGACGCCGAACAGGGAATCGAGCGTGCGGTTGTAGGCTGGCGTGCCGCGGAACTCCGTCGCCTCGAGGCGGGCGCCGTAGGTGAGTTGCAACCGGTCGCCCGCGCGCCAGGTGTCGCCCAGGTACAGCGCCTCGTTCCACGCCGTCCCGGCCCGGTAGAGCGGGGCGAGGGTTCGGCTGAACGACGACGGCCGTCCCGCCGCGAGCGCGTCGAGCGAGTGGAACACGAAGGTGCCAAGCTGGTTGGGCGTCTGGTTCGCGCGCAGCCGCACCGAGTTGAGATAGCCGCCGAGCTTGATGCGGTGCGTTGCGTCTTGCGACAGCCAGGAGACCTCCTCGCGGACCTCGGCTGTGGTGTTGTCCGTGCGTTGCGGAAAGCCGTGGTTGCCTCCGAACGTGAGCGTCGCGATGCCTCGGATGCTATCCGGCAGGTCGGACGTGACGTGCACCCGCGCCTCCGGGAGCGCGAGGAATCCCCCCGCGTCGGTGTGCTCGGCCGAGACGTAGCCACGCAGTTCGTTGATGAGCTGGCCGAAATGGGACGTCCATGAAGCCATCATGCCCCCGGCCCGGTTCGAGCGCCTCCCGCCGGTGGACGGGAGAGCCAGGGACCTGACGCGCGCAGGGTCGTCAGAATCCCACCGTCCGTCCAAACGCAACATCAGCGTGTGCGCCTCCGCCAGGTTCCAGTCCATGCGGAGCAGGGCGGCGGTGTTGTTGATGCCGCGGTCGCCCGGCGCATCGGACGCACTCACGGGGACGCCGGTTGCTGTCTCCAGCGCGAGGAAGCGCGCGGCGGAGTCGGGGCCCACGCCGAGCCGTTCGAGTGTCGCCGGATCCGCCGTCGTGAGCGACGGCAGGGCCTGGTCCTTCCAGCGCCCCTGCAGCGCGACGAATGCAAACAGCCGATCGCGTACGAGGGGACCGCCCATCCCCCCGCCGATCTGGTTCTGCGTGTACCCCTGGCTGAACGGCGATGCCGTCACGCCGCCCCAGGCGAGCGCGCGGTCGCGCCCGTTGTAGGTGAAGGCCCCCTGCGGGACGTTGGTGCCGCTGCGCGTGGTCGAGGCGACGAGCCCACCCGAGAACTGGCCGCGCGCCACATCGTACGTGTTCGTGACTACGCGTGTCGAGCGGATGGCGTCCTGCGGCACCATCACCCCCCCGAACGACAGGCCGTCGAGCGTGATACGGTTGGCGGTGGGGCGCTGTCCCGCGACCGAAAAGGCCGCCGGTGTGCTATCGGTCTGGGAGATCCCCACCACGCCGGGGGCGAGCGTCGCAAGCGCGGTCAGATCCGAGGCCGCGATCGGGAGGCGGCTCATCGCCTCGGACCTGAGGTCGCGGCCGGTCGCGCCCGGCCCCAGCCGCTCGAGCCCGCGCAGCTGGGCCGCCGCTTGTACCGTGACCGGCTCCAGCGTGACCACGGCCAGATCCATCCGAACGTTGACGACGAGGCGGTCCTCGTCCGCCTGCCGCGCGATGGTCACGCGTGCCGGTGCCATGCCGATGTAGCGTACGGTGAGCTGGTACTGCCCACCGCCCTCGGGGAAGACGATGGTGAACCGGCCGCGCGCGTCGGTCGTCCCCTGGCGCGACACCTGGGTCTCCAGGGACATCGCCTGCACGACCGCCCCAGCGAGGGGCTGGCTGTCGCGCGCTGTCACCGTACCGGTGATGATATCCGTGGTCGTGCCGACTTGGCTCGCCGCGGTTCGCGGCGGGGCGAACGCCAACAGCATCGCGACCGCGAATGTACCCCCCCTCCCGGGCGCATTCACGCGGGAGCCGTATCAGGCGTTGACAGCGTCGTAACGCTGGGGCCCGCCCCCGCCCCCGTCCTCAGGAGGCGGTACAGGCTCGCGTACGGCCCCTCCGCTCGCAGCAGCTCGGCGTGGGTGCCGTATTCCCGCACGCGGCCTGCCTCGAGGTAGAGGATCAGGTTCGCCCGACCGGCAAGCTGCAGGTCGTGGGTGATGAGGAACGTGGTCCGTCCCGCCGTCAGCCGCTCCAGCGCCTCGATGACGGCCCGTTCGTTTTCGCCGTCCAAGCCGGTGGTGGGCTCGTCCAGGATCAGGATGGGTGCGTGCCGAATCGCCGCGCGGGCGATGGCGATCCGCTGGCGCTGGCCGTTGGACAGGGTCACGCCGCGCTCGCCCACGACGGTGTCGTAGCCCTGCGGCTGCGCCAGGATGAACCCGTGGGCGTTGGCCAGCCGGGCGGCCGCTTCGATCGCCTCGGGCGACGCGCCGGGCGCGCCCTGAGCGATGTTGTCGCGGATCGTCCCCGCAAACAGGATGCTGTCCTGCAACACCACGCTGATCTGCGTGCGCAGCGACGCCAGCGTGTACTCGCGAAGGTCGTGCCCGTCGATCAGCACCCGCCCCGCCGTCGGGTCGTACAACCGCAGGAGCAAGCTGACTAAAGTGGACTTCCCGCTCCCCGAGGGGCCCACGAGAGCGACGTGCTGACCGGGTTCGATCGTGCAGTCGATCGCCTCGAGCACGAGCCGGCCCTGGTCGTAGGCGAAGTCCACGCCCTCAAACTGCACGTGCCCGCGCAGGGGAGGGGCCGGCACGGCGCCCGGCAGGTCCCGCACGTCGGGTGTGCGGTCCAGCAGATCGACCACGCGCTCGCCCGCCGCCGACGCTTTGGCGAGCCGGCCGGTGTACTTGGCGAAGTCCTTCGCCGGCCGAAAGGCGGTGCGCAAGTAGGCGAGGAAGACGACCAGGTCGCCCAACGTCATCGTGCCGCGCAGCACGTAGCGCGCGCCGCTCCAGAGCACGAGCGCCGTGGCGACGGCGATGAGCAGGTCTACCGTGCGCTCGAGCGTGGCCTCCAGCCGCGTCGCCGCCGCGCCCGTCGCGAGATTCTTGCGGCTCTGCTTGGTGAAGGCCTGCGCGAACGTCCCCTCCAGCGACAAGGCGTGGACCACCTTCACCGCGCCGATCGACTCGGCCGCTGTCGCGGCCATCGCTCCCTGCTGCTGGCGCTGCCGCCGCGCGTTGTCGCGGATCCGCCGGCTGAGGCGCACCGTGCTCAGCAAGAACAGCGGCCCCGTCGCGAACGCCAACAGCGCCAGTGGGGCGTTGAGCCAGAGCATCACCCCCGCCATGCCGACGAACGTGAGGCCGCTCGCGAGGAGCGGTAAGAACGCCGTGACCACCACGTCCTGCAGGAACCCGACGTCGCCCGTCACGCGCACGATGAGATCGCCGGTGCGGGCCCGCGTGTGAAAGGACAGCGAGAGGCGCTGCAGCTGGGCGTAGAGCTCGTTGCGCACGGCGGTCAGCACCCGGTTGCCGGCGAGCGCGAGGCCGACGGTGTTGTAGTACGCGGCCAGAGCCCGCAGGCCCGCGAATGCAACCACCGCGACTGCCGCGAGCGCGAGCAGCGTCCCGGGGTCAAGAGCAGCGAAGACACGGTCCACCCAGTGACCGTGGTGGCCGGCGCCGAGGACGTGGTCCAGGACGATCTTCAGGGGCCACGGCTCGAGCAGGCGCAGGCCGATTTCGGCATAGAGCGCCAGCAGCGACACGACGATCAGCGGCCGTTCGCGCCGCACGTACGGCCAGAGCCGCCGCACCAGCCGCCCCAGGCCGGGCAGCGCGGCGCGCAGCGTCAGGGGCTGTCCCACCTAGGCCTCCACCGCGGCGGCGGCGAGTTCCAGCACGCGGGCCGCGATCGCGCCCCATGTGTGCGTGTGGAGCACCGTCGCCCGCGCAGCTCGCCCCAGTCGCGCGCGCAGCGCCGGCTCGCACTGCAGGAGTTCGAGCGCCCCGGCCAGGGCTGCGGCATCCCCCGGCGGGCACAGTAACCCGTTGACCTCATGCCGAATGAGGGTCTCCAGCTGCCCCACGCGGCTCGCCACGACCGCTCGACCCGCCGCCATGTACTCGTACACTTTGAGCGGGGAGAAATAGAAGTCGCTCGCGTTGGGGTAGGGGGCAACTGCAACGTCGATCGAGGTCAGGAGTCCGGGAACCTCGCGCGGCGCCACCGCTCCGGTGCAGTGCACGACCTCGGCCAGCCCGCGGGCCGACAGGTCGGCGCACACGGCGGCCCGCGCCGGCCCGTCCCCGACGAGCAGCAACTGGGTGTCGGCGGCCCGCGTGTGCAGGCGCGCGAACGCCTCGACCAGCACTTCCAGGCCATGCCACGGCTTCATCGAGCCGACGAAGCCCACGGTAAAGCTTCCGGGCCGTCCGGGCGCGGCCGGCTGCACATCCGGCCGAAACCGCTCCGCGTCCACCCCGTTGGGGATCACGTGCATGCGACCCTGCGGAAGCCCGCGGTGCGCGAGCCAGGCGGCGACTTCCGCGGACACGGCGAGCAGCACGCTGGCCGCTCGGAACACGCGCGCGGCCACTCGGTCCGCACCCCCGGCGTCGCGCAGCCCCCGGTACTGGGCTTGCTCCTCGATCAGCGGCGCGTTCACCTCCAGCAGCCCCGGGACGCGGGCGGTGGCCGCGTGCTCCATCGCGGCGTGGCTCCAGAGCGAGTAGCGCTCGTACACGAGGTCATACGGCCCCGCACGATCGAGCAGAGCGGCGAGCTCGTCGTTCAGCGCAGCGATCGCAGCTGCGTGGCCGAGCGGGTCGCCGTCGCCTACGGGTGTCAAGTGGTGAATCTGGAGCGACTCTAGTCCGGCCGGCGGTGCCTCGTCCACGCGGGCGGCAAACAGGTCCACGCGGGCGCCGTGCCCTTGCAAGGCCCGGAGCATCTCCTGCACATGGACGGAGCAGCCCTTGTGCCCAAAGACCGGGACGCCGGGGTCGGCGCAGACGTACGCGATCCTCATGCGGCATGCACCGCGTGAAACAGCGCCAACAATCGCGCGGAACAGTGGTCCAACGAGAAATGCGTTTCCAGCTTGGCACGGGCGGCTTCCGTCAGGCGTGCCCGCAACTCCGGGCTTTGCAGCACCCGGTCGAGCGCGTCGGCGAGCATGGCGGGATGGTTCGGCTCTACGAGCAAGCCGGTCCGGTCGGTTTCGATCAGCTCGGGAATTCCGGAGACCGGCGTGGAGACGACGGGCACGCCGCTCGCCACCGCCTCGATGAGTACGTTGGGGATCCCGTCGCGATCACCATCCGCAGCAACCCTGCAGGGGAGCGCAAACACTGAGGCTCGTCGGTAGGCAAGGCAGACCGCTTCGTGCGGTTGAGCGCCCAGTAGCCTCACCCGATCGTGCAGATCGAGCTGCTTCACCTGGGCCTTCAGCGTCTCGCGGAGGGGTCCCGTACCAATAATCTCCAATTTCAGCTGGCGCCCACGGAGCCGCAGAATGTCGAGTGCCGCCAGCAGGTCGTCCAAACCCTTCTTCTCGACCAACCTGGCCACGGACAGAATCACCGGCTCCTGCGGCTCGCGCTGCGTATGGGCAGCGCTGCAGCGGAACGGCGCAGGATCGATTCCGTGATAGACGCGGAGCACCTTGCCGCCGCATTCCCGCGGATATCGGCTCAGCAGATGTTGCCGGTTGTACTCGGTGCAGGTGACCACCGCCCGAGCCTCGCGGAGCTTGGCACGGAGATCGTCGGGATGGCTGACGTAAATGTCCTTTGCGTGCGCCGTGACGGTATAGGGAACACCCGTGATGCGGGACGTGAGCAGCGCCACGAGCGCCGGGGACGAAGCGAAGTGCGCATGGAGATGCATCGCCGGCTGGCCGAGGAGCACATCCGCCACGTAGCCGGCTTCCAGAAAATGGCGGACCGCGGCCAAGGCGCGCAGCCCGAGCGCCGGGGAGTCGCGATGCCGGCGACGATGGCTGAAGACCTTCGCGATGGCCATGAGCAACGTCCGAAGGTACCTGCCGGGTCGTCGGCGCAGTGAGCGGAAGTTCGCCGATAAGGCGGACTTCCAGTGGCTCCGGAGCGACAAGTACGTCACGTTCGCCCGCACCAGGTCAACCCGGTCGTGGACCGGACCGGGATTCGGATCTTTCACGGAAAAAATGCGGATGGAAACGCCGCGGCGCTCCAGGCCGACGATCTCGTTGAGGATGAACGTCTCGGAAAGCCGCGGCCAGGCTTTTACGATGTAGGCGATCGCGAGCCGACCATTCGATTCCCCGACGCGCAGCGGCGCGTCACGCCGCATGGGAGATCTCGCTGCGGACTCGGCGGCGCGGCCGCAGCGGCGGTCGGATGCCGAGGAGTTCTTCCAGCAGTTGCGGGACGCGGCTCAGGCCGTTGAAATCGATCCGCTCCCTCGCCGGTCGGACCCGGGACCGCCCGCGAGCGAGCCAGTTGCTCAGGGCCGCGGCGCTCAATGCTTCCGGATGGAGCACGTCCACGAGCCCCAGCGCCCGCAGCCGCTCGGCGCGGATCAGCTGCTCCTGTCGCGGGGTGACACGGGGCACGATGAGCGCGGGCTTTTCGAACGACAGGACCTCGTAGACGGTGTTGTAACCGCCCATGGCGACGACGCAGTCCGCGTGACGCACCAGTCGCGTCGGCTCCTGCACGAACGAGACCACCCGGCGGCGAGGATTGCTCGCGACGCTGCGATTCAGCCGTGCCCGCACGCCGCCAGGCAGGCAGGGGCCGGTGACGAGCAAGCCGTTGGTGTCCGGCGGGAGTTCCGCTTCCACGAAGGCCTCCGCCAGCTCGGCGCCGTCCTGCCCGCCGCCCACCAGACAGAGCGCGAGCCGGCCACCCGACAATCCCAGCGCCTTGACCGGGTCCTTGAAGCTGCGGCGACCGAACTCGAGCCGCGCTCGCTGATCGAGATATCCCGTGTAGCGCACCTTCGCCGCCACGTCGGGAGCGAACGCGTACTCTCGCACCGGGTCATAGACCGCGGGGTCACCATAGACCCACACGGCATCGTAGTAGTCGCGCACGGCCTCCTGGTTCCGGGCGCGGGCCCACTCGCGCTGCAGCGCGGCCGGCTCATCGAGCACGTCACGCAGTCCGAGCACGAGCCGGGTCCGTCCTCGCGCGCGCAGGGATTCCAGCACGGGGTCCAGCTCTCGCAAGGCTCCCCGCGGGACGGTGTCAACGATCAAGACGTCCGGCGCGAACGCCTCCAGCGCGGCGCCGGCGGTTCTCGCCCGCAGGGCCAAGAGCTCTTCCAAAGAAACCGCGAGGTGGCGCGGGTGATACTGCCCGCCGCCGTCCTTCCAGAGCGAGGGCAGCGCGACGCAGTCCACGCCGGCGGGCGCCGTGATGAGGCTCGCTTCGCGCGCCCCGGCGATCATCAGCACGACGGCCTGCAGCCGGGAATGCCGCAGCGCCTGCGCCAACAGCAGGTTGCGGCGCATGTGGCCCAGGCCCATCGTGTCGTGCGAGTAGAGGGCTACGCGGTACGGCACATGTGCTCCATAGGGTCTATCGAACGCGCCTCGGTGGTTTCGCCCGGCCGTCGCAGTGACCAGAGAAGGCTTACACCCGCTGAAGGGCATGGCCTGGGCCGTCGCTGCAGGCCTGCAAATCCTGGCGGCGGGCGATCGCACCTGACTCGAGGTGAGTCAGTCGCCTCAATCCGCGTCATCCACTGGGCGCTTATGGTTCGGCAACTGCGGTATTCAGTCCGCGAGCGGCGCCGGGGTTGGATCCGCTTGCGCGCGAAGGTGCCGGTTCTCGGTGTTTCGTTCCGTGACAGTGCTCACGGAGCGTCGGGCTGACTGCGATGCATGGTCTGGTGCAATAGCGGCCGCGTTTCAGCTTGCACGACGCGCAGCATCAACGCTTCGTCAACGTCGGAATGGGGCGGGGCGGTGAGAGGGAACGGCAGTCGGACTTTTCTGACAAATCAGCGTGAGGAGAAACTCAAAGCATTACTCACACCGGCACCGTGTGGAACGCAGCGGACGGTGCGAGCGAGTACCGCAGTAGCAAGTGGGGCTGGAGCGCGCTTGAGCCGAGGCACCACCACGCGCCTAAGACTCGAAGCTGCAGCAGATACCACTGTTCGGGCCCGCTGACGAGGGTCATGGCGCCGCACCGCCGGTCGGCGTCGACTCCGCAGGCTCCACGTCCGCTGGGGCAATGCGCCGCACACCGATACCCTCCATCTGCAAAGTGCTCAGGTCGTCGCAGAGCGGTGCCGCACGATGTTTGCCGCTCGATCACCGCGTGGCCGCTCTCCCCGTCGGTCCACGGGAACAGGACTCCGGTCGCCACGGAAGTATTCCCGCGGGAATGCCCGCAGAGCACCCGTGGTCTAGACATCGGGAGATGCTATTCCCGAACCCTTTCAGGAAGACGATTGCATGACGACGTCGACGGCAGTATCGCGGCTTTTCACGCGGTGGGCGCAACTCTACGGCCACACGCCGGTGAGCGCCGCGGTGACCTATCTCCATCTGGTCGGCATCCTAATAGAGGGCGGCGTGGCCGTCGCGGCGGATCGCGCCGGCGCGCTGCTCCACTCCACCATCTGATATCAGACGCCGATGCTCGCCGCGCTGCTTCAAACTGCCGCTGCTGTTACGCTGCTGAACGTCGCGCCGCTGCCGGTCAGGCGCTCTGATTCGACAGCAGTAGCGATCGCGCGCAGGGTCGAAACGCCGTGGATGATACACCCCGATCAGGCGCGGCGATTTCTGATGCTGCAGCACAGGTCCCAACTCACCGAGTCCTTGGGCTGCATGATCGCGAAGTCCGTCGCACGGCCGTGCTCGCTGCAACGGATCGGCCCGGCGTCCGTAGCTCCTTCGCAATCGACCACAGCACCTAAACGGGACTCGGCGAGCGCGCGGTTAGCGCGCCGCCCGGGTCGTATATGAGAGAGAAAGGGAGACTCCAATGCTGAGACTGTTCTTCTTACTGATGACGGCGGCTCACGGCCCGGCCGGGGATCCCCCGGTGCGTTTGTGGCTCAATTCGCACGGCGACTATGAACACGGCGATCGAGCCAAGATCCACGCCCAAGCCGCCCAGGATGGTTACCTGGTCGTGTTGCACGCCGACGCCAACGGGCGGGTGCACGTGCTGTTCCCGATCGACCCGCACGGAGATCAACAGGTCCATGGCGGCAAGAAATACGAGCTCAAGGGGCGGGGCGGCCGGGAGGCGTTCATGGTGACCGACACAAGCGGGCACGGCGCTGTGCTCGCGGCCTTCGCCAGAACGCCGTTCGTGTTCGGCCAGTTCGAGAAGGACGAGCACTGGGATTTCGCAGCGCTCTCCGACCAGTTCGTGAAGGCCGATCCGGAAGCCGGCCTCCTGGCGGTCGTGCAACGGATGCAGGCGGTCGACGAGCATTTCGAATATGACGTGTCGACCTACGTCTCCAGGCCGCGGGATGTCCGCGTGCCCACACCATATCCCGCCTGGTCCGATTGGTGGGGTTTCGGATACGGTGGTTTGGGGTTGTGGT
>Ga0207646_10005060_pt1 | contig 14018 bp, 19 predicted proteins | sample KBSK5502metaG_FD_184343 | JGI IMG/M metagenome (GOLD analysis project Ga0207646, IMG submission 184343) | Corn, switchgrass and miscanthus rhizosphere microbial communities from Kellogg Biological Station, Michigan, USA - KBS K5-50-2 metaG... | ecosystem: Host-associated > Plants > Roots >... | reverse complement strand
GTCTCGCGTTCTCAAAACCCGTCCCGAATTTTTGGCGGAAGACGCGGCGCAGCCAGCGCGCCCGCGAAGCACTCCGCGTTTTTGTTCGCGGTAAAGACCGCAGCGGCAATCCCTTTTCCCAAAGCTCCTACACGTTGGACATTAGCGAAGACGGAGCCCGCCTCGATGGCGTCGCTTATCTCACTACGCCAGGCGAAGTCATTGAAGTAAAACGCCGCTGGCACGGTAAAGCTCGCTTCCGAGTCGCGTGGATCGGCCAAATCGGCACCTCTGAGTCGAACCAGGTCGGCATTTGCACCATGGATTCCGGCAAGCTGCCCTGGCGAATCAAATTCTCCGAGCCATCTAAATCCCCGAAGCGCTCTTAAGGATTCACGCACACCGCCCCGATTGGACGCGAATTTCCCGCTTCGTTAAACTCAATGGCGGTGCCTGAAAACTCCACAGCCGAGCAGAATCTCCGGGAGACGGCGAACATTCCTGAGCCGAACCGCGTCGAATTACTCTCTTCGCGCCTGAAATTATTAGGTTGGTCGGGAATTCTTTTCGCGATCCTGCAAAGCGCGTGCACGGCAGTCATCGCCATCAGCGGAGTTCGCGTAGCCATCGGTCTCAGCGCGCTCGCCGCGGCGGCAGGCATACACGCCCCCGCCAAGGGTTTTCATCAGGACGCCATCCGCATACCGATGATGCTCGTGGCGCTGGCCGGCTCTCTTCTCAATCTTTTTGTGATTTGGAAAATTCGCAACTTGCGGAGCAAGCCCGCGTCGCAGTGGCGCCAAAAACCGGTCGCATCACGAAAACTAAATTCCGAGCGCATTCAAATCGTGCTCTCTATTCTCACTCTCGCCCTGCTCGCAGCCGAATGGATCACTCACCCCATGATCCACCGCGTCCCCTGACGGAACTCTTTCACGCTTACAGGTTTACACTCTTACACTCTTCAACCTGTTGTCGGCGCATTCGCTTCGTCCGCCAATTCCCTCGCCAATCGCCCGTGCAATCTTTCGCTATACCCAACAGGCAATTCAAACGTGCGGTCATCCCCTGTCAGCACCAGAATATTTCGCGTCGAATCCAGAATCGCCGAACAAATCTCGCAATGCTCCAGGTGACGTTCAATCTCTTCGCGCAGCTCCGGCGGCACGCTGTTGTCAATGTAGTCGGAGATGTATGCCCAAACGTGCTTGCAGTTCAGTTCCATGGCATCCTCCTCCAAAATTCCTTTTTCGCTGGAGCCGTCGTTTTTAAATAAGGTGCCAGCCGCTTCTGCAGCATCATCCGCGCACGGTGCAGCCTCACCTTCACCATGTTCTCGTTGATGTGCAGCGCCGCCGCGGTCTCCGCCACATTCAGCTCATCCAGATCGCGAAGCGTGAAAATCTCGCGATAAATTCCCGGCAACTCCGCAACCGCGGTTCGCAGCGCCTCGCGCAGCTCTTTGCGCTCCAGCGCTTCGAGCGGAATCTCTCGCCAGTCCGTCAGCGGCGCAGGAGTAAACTGTTGATCGTCTCCCTCACTCGGCTCGTCTAGCGAATCTTCCTTGGCGCGCTTCGCCTTCCGCAATTTCTGCCGTCCTTCGTTTACCGCGATCGTCGCCAACCACGTGCTGAACTTCGCCTCTCCCCGAAACTTGCCCAAGTGCCGGTAAGCATTTACCATCGTCTCCTGCGCGCAATCTTCCGCGTCCGTCTCATTCCTGACGATCGAAAACACCGTCATATACACCATTCGCTCGTACGGCCGGATCAATTCGTGAAACAGCTCCTTCTGCCCCGCCAAAATGCGCGCGATTAAGCCAGCCTCATCGCGTTCCGTGGTCGCCATTGCTTCGCCGCTCTTCAATTGTTTCCCGCCAAGCTCGCACACCGGCCCAAGCTTTAGGAGTCCCTTTCTCTAGAAAGGTTACCGGGCCGCCCCGCCTGAAGACCTCTCGTCGCCAGCCTCGCTAAGCCCCTACCAGGTCAGCCGAACCAGCGCGAGGCCCTGTCGCGGCAATTCCAATCGCAGCTCGTACTTCCCTTTGTCCAGTTCCACCGATTCGGGCGATCCGTCCATCTTCAGTTGTCCCGCCGCTTCCAATTCGGCGTATTGTGTTCCGCTCGGTTTCTCCGGACGTCCCATCTTCTGCCATGCCGTATACGCGTTGCCGTTCTGCTGGTCGACACGAAATCGTTCCATCTTCGCTTTTTTCGCCGTCTCAGGTAGTCCCGCAATACTCAAGCTCATCGTGGCAGACGGCCCTCGAACATCTTCCTCTTGATAATTCCAAACCAGCACTTCGACTTCTCGCTCTTTGCGAGTTGCAAACCCGTTTATCCCTTCGATCTTCGCGTTTCCCGGATTTAGCACATTTTCGTTAGGCGAAGCTGCGCTGCTCGTGAGCCTCACGCGCTCATTTCCCATCATCCCAAACATCCGGAACGCGTTCAGCACCGGCTTGTCGATTCCATTGGTCGCCAGTTCCCGAAAGCCTTCAAAGTACGCCTGATCTTCAAACTCAAACGACCAGGTCACCAATCCCACCAAATTCACGCCGCTATTTTTCGCAAGCGCCAACGTATCGTTCAGCGCTTCCGCGGTATAAGCCGCGTACAGCTCACCATTCCGGTATGCATTTTCCGGATGATTCTTTGCCGAACACGCCGCGCACCCCTCCGGGTCCCACTCGCCCAAAATAACCGGCGTCGCGCGCCATTCCGGAAATTCCGCAATCACTTGGAATCCCTTTTGAACGGACAGGAGTTGGCGCCCCAGTCCCATCTGCACATGATCCCCTTTCCACTTGGGCGCACCTTTGGGATGGAAACTGATGAAGCTTAGCGGCGATCCTTTCTTCCCCGTCGCTTCATTGCTCCCTCTCGAGCAGTGCTCCAAAAACGCACGAAGAAATTCCTCGGCATTCCGTCCGGCAGCGCCAGTAGTGTCCGGGCCGCCGACTTTGGCTCCCGGTGCGCCTTTCAAAATCCCTTCCGCCGCATAATCGTACAGCTTGAAAAATTCTTCCCTGCTTCCTCGCCAATAATCGATGTCCGGCTCGTTCCACACTTCCCACAGCCAGCTCTTTACTTCCGCGTCCCCGTACCGCTCCCGCAGGTGCTTAGTGAACTGGTAAACGAGTTCTTCCCACTTTGCGTAGTCTTTGGGCGGATACGTCCAGCCGGTGAAAACCGAACCCTTCGGAAAGTCGTGCCGATAGGGTTGCGGATGAATGGAAAGCGCCTCCGGCATGAATCCCACCTCGACCAGGGGCGTTATACCTTTTTGCCGAAACACATCGAAGATCCGGTCCACGATTTTCCACTCATAAACCGGCTTTCCCGCCGAATCCTCGGCGTACGCGTTGGTTGATCCCCATTTGAGGGATGCCGACCCGTTTCCGCTTGTCAGCAGGTTGTGCACGCGGACATACACAGGCGTCGGACTTAACTGCCGAAGCTCCCCCAACAGCTTTTTGCCGTTTTCTGCATAGGTATAGTTTGCCTCGTCGTACCCGAAGTAGCTCCACACCGGCCGCAGCTCGCCCTCACTCACCTGCGCATCGACCTGAATCACGAACGGCGCTTCTTGCGCCAGCGTCGGTGCGGGGTCACAGACCAAAACACAACAGCACAGCCCCGCCACCAACCATCGCAGCCAGGCGATCGGTTTCATCGCGTTGAATCTCCAGTGTTTAGTTTCGAGATCCCGGCATGGCATCCTGCCCTCTGCCGTTCGAGCATTCCGTAACTCATCATTTCCGCACGGCTTCTGGAACTTTTCACGGTTCTCGCCCGTACCTATTCACAAGAATCGGTGACCACTCTAGCTTCACCGAGGAAACGGGGATATTACATCATGCACGCTCGCTCGCTGCGTTTTACCGGCCCGGCCTTGCTCTCACTCGCCACACTTTTAGCCTCCCCCGCTATTGTCTTCGCCCAAACCAGTCCGACCACTTCAACTACTTCAAGCAATTCGGACCGCTGGCTACACGTTCGCGTGATCAGCACCGAATCCAAGGGCGAAACTGTCCGCGTGAATGTCCCACTCGAGATGGCGGAAAAAGTACTTCCCGCCATCAACAAGGACCGCCTCCACAACGGAAAAGTTAGATTCGACGACCACGAAATGAACGGCGTCGACGTGAAAGCACTTCTGGACGCGGTTCGCACCTCGAAGGACGGTGAATACGTCACCGTTCAGGGCAACGACTCCGATGTTCGCGTCGCAAAGCAAGGCGGGTATATGTTCGTGCATGTCACCGAGAAACATTCCTATAACGACAAGAACGGTAAGCCTTCTGAAAAGTCGCGAGTCGAAGTGAAAATTCCCATGAAGGTTGTGGACGCGCTTTTCTCCGCAGGTAAGGATGAACTCGACATCGTTGCAGCCCTCCGCGCTCTTTCCGCTCACGGCGGCGACACCGAACTTGTCTCCGTCAAAAGCGACGAAAACACAGTTCGCGTCTGGCTCGATTCCAAGAACGTTTCCGACTAAGGGGTCCGACTAAACGGCAGAGAGGAAAAGCAGATGATGATACTCGCTAAACTTGGCCTTGGCGTCGCCAGCAGCATCGTGTTCGCAAGCGTCTACACGTTCCGCGAAGGCGTGATCCGCGTCGATGTCGACGAACATCGCGACGGCGGCTCTCACGTTCACTTCTGGGTCCCCGCAGCCGCCGTTCCCATGGCCATGCACTTCGTTCCGAAAGAGCATCTCCGCGAAGCGGCCAGCCATGCCTCCGAATTTATGCCGCTCGTTCAGATTGTTACGAAAGAACTTCGCCGCTATCCCGACACCACTTTCGTTGACGTCGAAGACGGTAACGATCACGTCCGGGTCAGCACCGTGGGCACCAAGTTGCAAATCGACGTCGTAAATCCGCAAGAAAACGTGCACGTCGCAGTGCCCTTAACGACCGTAAACGACGTTGCCGCACAACTTGCAGCCAACGCGCCCGGAATCTAGCTCACCCAGATCCGCTCAGTCTCAGTAACAAGACGGGGACGCCGGTGCTTCCCTGTTTCGTATTTCGCGCATCGCGTTTCGAATTTCGAGTTTCGTACTCGTATTTCAGCTGCTTCGGATTCACTTTTCCTTGGCCGGCTGGAAATAAATCTCCTCAAACATCGAGTTCTTCTGCCATCCCGCCCGCTGCAATATGCCTCTTCCGTTTTCCACCATGCTCGGGTGCCCGCAAAGGTACACAGTCGTATCCTGCGGCGTTAATCCCCACAGATCCGTGTACTTGCGAATCAAATCGTCCACACGCCCGGCCTCGCCGTGCCACTCGGCGTCCTCCCACGGACGGCTTACCGTCGTCACGTATTTCAGCCATGGGGCCTCTGCCGCATACTTTTCCATCTCGTCGCGATACCCAAATTCCCAGGACCGGCTTCCGCCTTGTAGGCAGTAGAGCTTATGGTTTCCCGGCATCGGCGAATCGCCGGACTTCCAATCCTTATAAAGTGTTCTGGCGTAGCTCACAAATGGAGCAAGACCAGTCACCGTGGCAAGCAACAGGTGATTCGTCCTTCCGCTGCGCAAATCGAGAGTGAATCTTCCTTTGGCGATTTTTCGGCAGTATAGCTTGTCGCCCACCTGCAGTTCGTAGAGCTTCGGCGTCAATTCGCCCTGCGGTACCAGCTCCAGAAAGAACTCCAATCCCTCTTCATATGGCGAGGACACAATCGAGTATGCCCGCTCGATTCTTTTTCCTTCGTGCTCCACCCCCAACGTCGCGTATTGTCCGGCCAAAAATTTGAACGGTCCTCCCGGGTCAACCTTCACCAGCCAAAGATCTTCGGACAGTTCCCGCCGCTCCAGAATCGTCGCTTCGTAGTGCTTCTCACGCGCTGGCGCCATGCGAATTTCGCTCATCCATCCCTCTCTCGCTTAACCGCGAAAACTGTGGGCGGAGCATCCTGCGCCCCGCCCAAATTCTATTGCACTCGTTCTGCTTTTCTCTTGCGCACAGCCATTCAAGGTTTCTTTCCCATCTGCTGTCTCATCATTTCAGGATCGAACTTCACCGGCGTGCCGTTTATATGGCTCTTCACGTCGGTAATGACTTTCGTCAGTACCATCGTTTCGCCCTTGTCCACGGACTTAACCATTCCCATCGGCGATACCTTCGAGTTCACCCACACATCGCCCTTGCCTTCATCCTTCGTCCAGTGCTCACAGGAAAAAGTGCCCGCCGGAACAGTGATACTCTCCGTTCCCACGGAATGCCATTTGTCCAAATCCTTGTTCATCCTGTCACGATGGCCTTTTGTACCATCCATATCCATCTCCATCGGCTGGTCGGAGCCCGGCATCACGAACACCATTTTATGAAACGCAAGATCTGCCGGCGTAACCAGCATCTTTGCATAGGCCGGTTCCTGGGAATTTTTTCCCGTGTGCCCGACCTCCATCCAATACCCTTGCTGCGTACCGATCATTTCGGTTCCGACAATGGACATTTCCATCGTGGACTTGTTTCCTTCATGATCCATCCGCTCATAAGCAGCACCCGCTCCGACGACTGGATGAAAAATATTTGCAATATTCGGCCTCTTGATTGGACCAAATCCGAACTGCCCATATACTCCGGAAGCTGCGACGGTGCAAACCACGGCCGCCAGCAGCACCAAAATTTTGCGCTTCATCGTTCTCTCCTTGTTGCGCTGCTTTTTCGGCCGCCTGAGTAGGTCCACTTCGAGTTGGCCCTTTTTCGCGATGGGGAGACAGCTGCGGCCTCTGCGGGTTTCACTTAATATCAGGTTGATTCGAAACTGGCAGTCCTGTTCGTGCTCTCGCGCCACCAACTCCTGAAGAGCCTCACTCGTACGCCAGCGCCACTACTGGGTCATAGCTTGCCGCTCTCAGCGCCGGATACACTGCCCCAGCCGCCGCGCCGGCAAACGCCAGCAATAGCGCTCCGCCTAACCAACCTGGAGGAATCAAGATTTGCAGCGTCGGAGTCGTCTCCTTCAAGATGCCTTCCACTAGCAAAGTGATTCCAATCCCGATGACTCCGCCGAGCAATGCCAGGAATAAAGTCTCTCCTAGCAGCAACTTCACGATATCCAGGCGTGAGCTTCCCAACGCCTTCAGGATCCCGATCTCGCGCGTTCGTTCCATTACCATCGTGTGCATGTTCATCAGGACCACCAGGAAGCTGATGACCATGCCGATTCCCACCATCGTGCGAATAAACGGCTTTAATTCCGGCAAGTTAGACGAATTCATCAGCGTCGTATATTCGGCCATCGATTTCACGCCGTTGCCGGGCGCAACGCTCAGAATTTGCTCACGCGTCGCTTCGATATCGCCTTTGCTTCGTACATATAGCATCGAAACCCGCTGGTCCGCTCCCGCAATATCCTGCGCCGTCTTCAGCGGGATAAAATACCTGGCGCCCTTGCCGTGAGCCACGATTCCACAGATCGTGAACTCGTGATTCAGCAGCATCACCTTGTCGCCAACCTTTAAATGCTTCGACTGCGCCACAATATCGTCCGCAATCGCCTCGTTCGGACCTTCGAAGGGCTTCCCGGAGCGAAACAAAAATCCCCGGCTTAGTGCATTAAACCTTTGGTAGTCAATCCCATACACGAGAACAAAATTTCTCTGGTCCATTAAAGTCAGCGTCGGAGCAACTTCGTCGACACCCGGCAGCTTTGCTACTTTTTCCGTCAGTGACTCGGGCAGCACCGCGCGCGAAAATGCCAAAAACATCGATGAGTTCGGCGGTTGAACCAGAATATCCGCGCCAACGCCCTCCACCCGTTTGCCCCACTCTGAAACCACACCTGTAGTCAGTCCAACGATCATCAAAACAAGAAAAACCTGAATCGTGATGGCCAGAATACTCAGAAACGCCCGCATCGGACGCGCCGCGATGTTGCCCCACAGCAACTGTGCCTGGGCGAATCGTCCTTCGAACGTCTCATCCATTCCAAAATCTCCTTACTGGCATCTTAAGTTCCGATTTTTCAGCGATACCAAGGTTTTTTTCGTTCGTCTGCACTGCATTAACTCTGCCGAACTTCGCCGCAAATATTTCTCTCCGGTAAAGATTTCAACATTCGTGTGGATAACTCTGTGCAAAAACCTAGGTTTGCCGTACCTAACTTCCAGTATTCCAACAAGCTGATGCGGTTTGCACTATTCCAGGGCATTTGTGCGCAAAAAAATTTTTCTCGGTCGCACTCAAGTTCTTGATGCAGCTTCCGCTTAGTACCACTTGGGTGGCCGATCCAAATGTATTTTGATCACCGCTCCCGGATCGGTCAGCTCGTAGTACTTTCCGTACGTTTTCCATCCATCCGCGACAATCTGAATCAACACTCGCCCCAACGGCGGATCCGGAATGTGCGCTGTTCCGTCCCGGTTCGTCTTCACGTTCAGCTCATATTTCCGGTCTTTGCGAAGTATTCTGCCTTCGGTGAACTTCAAATACACGCTGGCGTTCTCAACTGAAACGTTTTTCTCGCCTCCGGTCACTTCAACGGTCAACCTCTTGCTCGCCGGAGATGCTGTCTCTGTCGTCGAATCCTTCTGCTTCGCGCCGTCCTGTGTCTCACTTTTCTTGCTATCAGACTTCGCGGTGTCTGACTGCGTGGTGTTAGACTGCGCATTGTCTTGCGCCTGGCGACGCGCGTTCACGCCCGGTACCAGCGGCAATGTCGTACTTAAAGCCGCAATGAAAAGCGCGCTCAACAATGTCCGTGTCATGGCATTTCCCAAATGATCTTCTGCGCACCATCGTCCACAAAAACGATACGCGCAGTCAAGCCTCTGCCCAATCATAAATAGCCAGTGGCAGATAGAAGGTCAAAATAAACGTGGCCGAGCGTTCGCCCGGCCACGGTAACTGACGATCGTGTCTTCCGGATCCGTTCTTACGGACGTTTGTCATTTGGCGGCTTCTGCTGGTTTTGATGCGGAGGCGCCTGCTGCCGCGGTTGCTGATGCTGCTCCATTTTCTGCTGTTGCTGCTGCTGTCTTTGCTGCATCTGCTGCGTCTGCTGTTGGTGCCGTTGCTCCATCTGCTGTTGTTTCTGCTCCGCCTGCTGCTGTCTTGAAGGGTTAGCTTTTTGCTGCGTCATGCGCTGATGTTCCTGGTCCTGCTTCTGTTGAAGCTTCTGCCGTTCCTGCTCCTGCTTCTGGTACAACTTGTTCTGCTGCTGCTGGTATTTCTCGTCCGATTTTGAATTTCCGGCGCTCGGTGGTCGATCCGGACGATTGGCCTTTGGCAAGTCGTTCGGATGCACGTAGTTCGGCCGGTTGGCGTTGTTCTCGGGACGATTCGTGTTTGGCGGTCGGTTGGCATTATTCTCGGGTCGGCTCGAGTTGTTCGTCGCCCGGTTTTCATTCCTTCCACCGCGATTTGGCGGCGGATTGTACCTGCCCCCTTCTTTCGCGGGCACCACCGCTCCGCCACTAAATGTTCCCGGTCGCTGTGTTGCAGCAATAGGCGGCTTGCCACGATTTTCAGACGCCCGCAGCTCGCGGTTGGTTCGCGCCGCCTGTATGTGTTGATGCTGCACCGGTACCGGCGGCAAGTGCCGTTGCCGTGCCGCTGCTTCCTCGTCAGGTCTCGGGCGCTCGTTGATTCCGCCGTTCGGACCGTTGTAACTCACGCGCGTAACGTTGACGTTGGTCACCCGCGTCTCATATACGTTGTGAATTACGGTCACGTTTACGTTGTTCACTGCGCGGTTGTAATAAAAACGTCCGCCGTCCCAACGTCCGCCCTCATAACCGTGGCCAAAGTATCCGTAGCCGTAGTTAATCCCGCCATAAAATCCCACGCGCGGTCCCCAATAGCCTTCGTGGAAGATAAAGGCTGCGCCACCCCAGCCCCAGTAGCCGGGAGTCCACAGGAAACCGGGCTCCGGCGCCAATACCCACGTTCCTGGCACCCAGAAGTAGTCGCCATCTTCGTCATCCCACGCCCAATAGCCCGGCGTCCAGATGTACCCCTCGCCCGGACATATCGGTTGCTCGTAAACCGGCAACTCCGGTGGAGCAAAACTGACCGACACGCCGATGGCCACTTGCGAAAACGCGGCCCGTGGCACGGCAAAACTCATCAACGTCGCTATGGTGATCACCAAAAGACGAACTGATTTCACTAAATGCATTTTCCGTCCTTTCGCCCGCCATTGTCTTGATTTTGTGGTGGATGCGGGCGCTCTGAATTGAATGCATCAATCTGGCTGGCTTGTGCAATGATTTCGTTCCTAAATGTTAGTGCTCGTAGCTTACCGCTTCCATACAGTTACGCAGGTAGAAACCGAGCAGGGAACGCAGTAGGCGGTTGAGGCTCAACTTGGCCCTCTTTGAGCCGAGCCCGGCCCCATCCTGCAGCTTCGCGGTATTCCCCGTATTTCGTATTTGCGATGTCGCAATTCGGTTTTCGAATCTCGAGCCTTGCAATTACTGCTATCCTATTTGTGACCACACCAAAAGATCCAGTCGCATGATCACTGCTTCCCCACCTCACCCATACATCCGCCGGCTCCACTCCTCCACCGAGCCGCTTCTCGCCCTCAACAACGAACACGCGATCGAACTCTCCGCGCTCACGCTTACCGAGTTTGACCAACTCATCCGCGAATCCTTTTACGCCGCCACCATCAACGAAGCTGACGCCCTGATCATCGCATTCGATCAGTCCTCCCGCTACAACCACACGAATTTTCTCTGGTTTCGGGCCCACTTCGAAAAGGAACGCCACGACAAATTCGTTTACGTTGACCGTGTCGTGACTTCAGCCGCCGCACGCGGCAAGGGCTATGCGCGAACTCTTTACATGGATCTCTTTGAGCACGCCAGGGCCGCCGGACACGACCGCGTCGTCTGCGAAGTCAATCTCGACCCGCCCAATCCAGTCTCTGACGCCTTCCACGCCACTCTCGATTTCTCTGAAGTCGGCCGCGCGGTCATCCACAACGGCGCAAAAACCGTCTGCTACCTTCTCCGTCACCTCTGAGCCACGTCTCCGATATATGGCCCGGTAATGTAGCGCAACCCTGCCGCTTCCACGAGGTTTCGCGCCAGCCGCAGTTCCTCTTCCGACACCCAGCAGCCTTTCCGATCATTTACTCCGGCTGCGGATAGGCCCGATTGCGTCCATATCGTCTTTGCACCAAGCCTCCTGGCTGTGGTGATGATTTCCGGCAGTTCACTCAAGGGACGATAGGAGTAAATCAGATCGGCCCGCTCGGGCACGCGGCCAATGTGGCGGACCACCACTTCGCCAGGGTCATGTGCGAAGCTCTGTGCGAGGTTCCGAGAACTATCGAGCTCGTAAGCGGAATAGTCCTCAGGCCCCGGACCCCCACGCACCACGACGTGAAAGCCCGCGCGCGTCAGGGTTTCCGGCAGCTCTTTGCTTGGCCAGTCGATCACCAAGATCGTCTGAACAGTCCTGAATATTTCTTTCAGATTCATGGCAGAGCCATTATCCTTCATGTCGCCGGTTGAACCAGCTCGCGAATCGATGCCCATTCTGCCGGACTCTCCTCGTACTGCACGTAAACAACCTGCGCGCGACCTTTGAAAAAGAAAGCCTGGCCTCCATTCTTGGGAGTGCCCTGGATTGCGAAAACGACATGTTCCACTGCCGTGTCGCCATGGATCAAAATGCTCTCGACTCGATTTTCTTTCCGCTCCAGATTGAACTGCTGAAGCGTTCCTGCTAAATCCGCCGCCAATGCGTCGCGGCGAGTGACGGTTTCCTCAAAACTAAGCGCCTCTACCACGTCAGGGTGGTGATATGCCAGTATTGTTGCTGCATCACCGCGACTAAACGCAGCCCGAATGCCCTCGCTCGTCTTTTCGAGTGCTTCTCGATCTCTGTTTGTTACATCCGGTGTCTTGCCGGAGGAACACGCTGCAGCAGTTATGGCAGCGATCAGAAGCACGCGCAGTTGTTTAAGTCTCATAGCGCGCAATTGTATCTTTTCTAGATTGGTCAGCGTCAACTGCTCCGCGGTTTTCCGCCTTTGCCCACGTTCGCCCCAACCGCGCAAATAACAACACCGAGTGCGAAATGCGTGACCCCTCCGACATCGCCGACGTCAGCTGCTTCCATTTCCAAACCCCTGAGGCTCGCCTGCCAAAATCGCATCAGCGTTCGCCGCGCTCCCGCATTCACCTACATCGCCAACGCAGAACCTGAAACGCTCCAGCTCGGCTGGCAGGGCATTTCCCCCGTCCTGCGCCTGCTCCCTCTGCCAGTTCTTCGCCCATCGCGGCGACTGCTCCTGCCTGACTCCTTTGGGAGTAGAATGCTGGGTTTCAGGGTTTGGACTTGCAAACCCTGAGATAAAGGGTTTCAGGGTGTGTAGTTGCAAGCGCTGGGATAGAGGTTTTGTGGCTCGCAATCCCTGAGCCATTGACAGCAACGTCGCCAATTCCTCTGCCGACGAAACACGACAAGGAGACTCGCCATGGCTGAAATGACTGCAGAACAAGCTCACGCACTGCTTCACAACTTTTTTCTGGGCACCATGAAGAATGAAAGCCGCACCACCAAGAAAATCCTCGAAGCCGTTCCAGCCGACAAGGCTTCCTACCAGCCCGATGCTTGCGCCAAGTCCGCCATCGAACTCGCTCGCCACATCGCAGTCGCTGATAATTTCTTCATCGAGTCCGTACTCAATGGCGCATTCAATCCCGGCAGCGTGACTATTCCCGAGAACGTCAAAACGCCCGCCGAAATCGCTACTTGGTACGAACAGACTTATGCAACAAATTTCGACGCGCTCACGAAAGCCACCGGAAATCAACTCATCAAGATCATCGACTTTCGCGGACTCTTTCAGCAGCCCGCCATCCTCTTCCTGCAATTCGGTCTCGTTCACGCCATTCATCATCGCGGCCAGCTCTCCACTTACCTCCGGCCCATGGGCAGCAAAGTTCCGGCCATCTACGGCGAAAGCTACGACAGCGCCTTAGCCAAGAAAGCCACCCAAGCGCAGGCGTAAGGAGAATCAGGCGGGTCTAACGTCGCTGCGGACTAGCGCGCTGGCGGGTGAAAGTACGCGAAGAGCGTTAGAAAACTGAGCACCAAGATGATGAGTCCGAGAACGACCAGTGCCCATTTGAGAATGTCTACGCTCGGAGTGGATTTCTCGCGAGGCACGACGGAGCCCTTACTGTGGGCGAGGAGACTTTTTATCTGAGGATTATTCGCCAGTTCGGGCGGCAGATTGGCGGGGCTATCGAACACGCGGATTTCCGGCCTCGCGCTCTCTCAATCGGAATGCGTTTCCGCGGGTAGCGAAACTCCGGCGTCGTCAGCAGCACTCTCGTTGCCCAAGACGACCAATGGGCGCTCCAGAGTCACCATCGTCGTTTTCTCGAACAGTTTTTTCACTGAGTCGCTCTGTAAGAGTTTTTGTACTTCGGGGTTGCGCGCAAGTTCCGGCGGCAATTCGCTCAGATCGTGAATCTCGCGCGTTAGAACCGGTCCAGACGTGCATTTGAAATCGATGGTTTCCTTGAGGCCCGATTTGTCGAAAGCAGCATTCATGAATCGCTCGAAGATGGGTCTTAGTCCCAGCAACAGAAGAGCGACCAGCATCACCAGGCCAAACATCAAAAGGAGGAACACAAGATAATTTCGCGTCAGGGTATCGTTCACCTTGTACGCTGCGTAGGCGACGAGCGCTAGCCCGAACAAACCACCCGCGAGCGTTACCTTGGCGGAAAGGGATTGCAGTTGCTGTCGCGAAGCTTTGTATTGCGACTCGACGATTTTGCGTTCTTTGGGCGAAAGATCCATGGCGGAAACGAAGGACCCGCAACACAGCTAAGTGGGGCCGATGCTACTCCCGAAGCAAATGCACCGCAAGGATGCAGAACATTCGTGTCGCTGCAAAATGAGAATGTCCGGTTTGAGCAAAGTAGAAATGTCCGCTTTCATAGGTGGCCGAGGGCCCCATGGAAACGGAGCGAATCGCCTTGAGCCAACGAGAACGGGACAGATTGCGCGTGCTACACGAGGTCAAGCAGAAGCAGATCACGCAGGTCGA
>Ga0207646_10005059_pt1 | contig 14020 bp, 16 predicted proteins | sample KBSK5502metaG_FD_184343 | JGI IMG/M metagenome (GOLD analysis project Ga0207646, IMG submission 184343) | Corn, switchgrass and miscanthus rhizosphere microbial communities from Kellogg Biological Station, Michigan, USA - KBS K5-50-2 metaG... | ecosystem: Host-associated > Plants > Roots >... | reverse complement strand
TGCTCCCGGCCCCGGCTGCCGCGTGCCGATCGGTGTCCTGGAGAACGTCGAGCACCACCTCATCCGCCACGATGTCCGGGTCGATGCGCATCACCGCGTACCCGCCGACGGCCCCGGCCCCGAACCCGGGCGCGAACACCCGCACCGGCCTCGTGATGACCCCGTCGCGCACGGCGTCGTAGACCGCGATGGGAATGCTCGCTGCGGACACGTTGCCCATCCTCTCCACGTTGAAGTACAGCTGGTCGGCGGAGAGCCCGGCCTTGCCGGCCAGGTTCAGGATCATGGTCTTGTTGGCCTGGTGCGGGATGATCAGCTCGATACTCTCCAGCAGCGTCCGGCCCGACCCTTCGAGGTCGTCGGGATCGGGTTCCGCGCCGAGTTCGCCGAGCATCTGCATCAGGTACCGCTGGACCAGCGCCTTCACCTCCGGACCGTACACGGTGATGTCGCCGTCGAACTCGGAGTTCGGCCAGATGATCGAGTTCACCTCGCTGTACGGCCCGCTCGCGTAGGTCTGTACCACCTCCACGTCCCCGGTCTGGCCGTCGGCGGCAGGCGCGATGACCATCGCCGCCGCCCCGTCGCCGAAGATCATCCGCGAGGTCCGGACGGCGCCGATCTTGTCCGAGAACTTCTCCACGCAGACCAGCAGGACGGGGCGCCTGACCTCCTGGAGCTGGCGGACGGCCTCGCTCATGCCGTACGGCAGCCCGGCGCAGGCCGCCACCATGTCGACCGAGGCGTGCGTCTGCTGCAGGCCCAGCTCGCCGGACAGCCAGCACGCGATCGACGGGATCAACCGGTTGCTGGTGCACGTGCTGACCAGGACCGCGCCGATCTCGGCGGGGGAGCGGCCTGACTTGGCCAGAGCGGCCCGGGCCGCGTGCAACGCCAGCTGCTCGGGCTCGCGGCTGCTGTAGCAGCGCTGCTCGATGCCGGTCTTGGCGGCGATCTCGTCCGCGCTCATCGGTGACCAGGAGAAGCTGGCGTTCCTGATCACGTCGGCGTTGGTGCAGACGTGCTCGCCGCGCACGATGGCCAGCGCCTCGAACCTCGGCTGCACCGCGAATGCCTCCCGCACCCGCACCGGGGGATACGGCGTCACCGGCTCGACCGCCTCTGCCCTGGCCTGGGCGGCCGTGTCCGGCGCGATGGCCAGGCCGGGTCGCTTGACCCGCTCGATGAACGCCTGCACATCGCGGTTGCGCGGGTGGAAGGCGACCACGAAGTCGTCGTCGCCGATCTCGCCCGGCCCGCGCAGCTCGGTGCCGGAGCGGTCCCACGGGTACTGGTTGTGCAGCACCATCGCCCAGCGCATCAGCGCTTCCAGCTCGGGGACGTCCTCGTAGGCGTCGAGGATCTGCTCGGTGGTGAAGACCGGGTAGTCCGGGTCATACTCCGGCATGACGAAGGTCAGCGCGTCCGGCTGGCCCAGGAACTCGGCCACCGTCGGCTTGATCGGGGGCAGCTCCGTGGCGTGGTACAGCTTGGTCCTGAACAGGTCGAACAGCAGGTCGAAGATGGTCTCTTCGGCCTTGCCGTCCCACACCGGCGGGAGCGCACGGAAGGCCTGCTCGACCGCGGCCACCTTGCGCTCGCTGTCCTCCCACGGCGTCAGCACGGGCAGGAAGACGTCGTCACGGCGCTTGGCCAGGTCGCGCCAGCGGGTCGGGCGCCGGTCGAACATGGTGATCGAGTACCGGTTGGCCCAGTAGAGATTCTGGCCCAGGTCGCGCAGCAGCTCGAAGCGCCGGGGGTAACCGCCGGACTCGACCCGGGACAGGATGTCGGTCCCGGTGGGCGCTTTCGCCTCGAAGTCGCGTCCGATCACCGCGGTGAACTGGTCCAGCGACTCCAGCACCGAGAAGTCCAGCTCGCCGAGGAAGTTGGCGGGGAACACCAGGCGGCCGTGCCGGTTGACCACGAACGGTTTCACGTTGTTACCTCCAGGACGGGCGCGCTCGCCCGCGTGTTGCCTTGTCTGGTCGTGCGGCGGGGACCCGGTGAGTGACCTAGGTCGTACTGCTGCCGTACCCGCAATGCGCCGGTTATGTTCCTGGCCGGGTCAGATTAGCGAGGTTTTTCCGGCTGCGTCCGTCGGCCGGCCCGCGGAGCTCGGGGCGCAGGTCGCGGAGCTCGGGGCGCAGGTCGCGGAGCTCGGGGCGCAGGTCGCGGAGCTCAGGGCGCAGGTCGCGGAGCTCGGGGCGCAGGTCGCGGAGCTTGCCGGGCGAGCGCCGGGAAGTTCCCGGGCGGCGCGGGTGTTTATTTCGGCGAATGACTAATCTAGACTGACTGGTCTATCTAGGAGGTGCCCATGCCGAGCGACACTGTCAGTACCCGCGCCAGGTCCCGGCGCCCCTCGCCCCGGGAGCGGCTGCTGAAGGCGGCCGACGAACTGTTTTACGCCGAAGGGATCAACAGCGTCGGCATCGACCGGGTCATCGAGCGTGCCGACGTGGCGCGCGCGTCCCTGTACAGCACGTTCGGCAGCAAAGACGAGCTGATCCGTGCCTACCTAGAGCAGCGGATGGAGCTCTCCGAGGCCCGGCTGCTGGCCGCCGCCGAGGCGCATCCCGATCCGCGCGAGGCCCTGCTGAGCGTCTTCGGCGTACAGGCCGCGACCTTCGCCCGGCCCGGCTATCAGGGCTGCGCGTTCAACCGGGCCAGCGCCGAGGCCCCGCCCGGCAGCGCCGCCTACGAGGTGCCCCGGGCCTACCGCCGCTGGCTGCACGACTTCCTCCGGGACTTGGCCGCCGCGGGCGGGGCGCCCGACCCGGACCAGCTGGCCAGCCAGATCCACCTGCTCTACGACGGCGCGAATCTGGCCGCGAGCCTGGACGGCAACACCAGCGTCACCGCCGCCGCCCGGTCGGCCGCCGAGGCGCTGCTCGACGCGGCCCTGCTCCACTCGGCAGCATCTCCCGGCGCGGGCAGCGGCCGGCACCGCAAGCAGGAGCAGCCCGTGCCGGTCGGCGCGTGAATACACACCTAGATAGACCAGTCCGTCTACTGTAACCGGCCGGACCACGCTCCGGGTCGCCACCAGTCGCCACACCAGCCGCGCCAGCCTCACGCCTTTCAGTCTGGCCAGGGTGCGTAACCACGACGATGTCACATCGTCGTGCACCCGACCACTACAGAGTTAAATCGTCGTGGTTGTCCGGGTGGCGGGTCGGGGGCACGAGCTCGCTCGAACGATCCGAGCCCGTACTCGCGGCCCGCCTGTGGTCCATGCTCGCCGAACTGGCTGGCTCAGGCTAGCGCCGGCGCGCATAACAAGCCGCGCCCGGGAAAGGCCGGGTGAATGGCAGAGTTCACGTTCGCCCCACGGGCCTCCGGGCCGTCGAATCGGTCGATGCCCGGCTTCATGATCACCCGCCCGGCCTTCAGCGCGCGGGCGAAGCCGTCGTCCACGGCGATCGTGACGCCGTCGGTGCGCTGCCGGGTGAACGGGCCGAGCGCGGGCCGCGGGTAGCCGAACCGGCCGAGGTCGCCGAACGCCAGTCGCTGCACGCCGCGGGCCGTGACGTCCTGCCAGCGCACCGGCAGGTGCCGCAGCGTGACGCTGACCGGGTGCAATGGCACGCCGCCAAGTCGGCGCGGCGTGACGGTCATGCCCGACCGCGCCGACAGCCAGAGCCGGCCCGCGTCGCTGGCGGCCAGGTAGCCGAGCAGGTCGATACCGGAGTTCGGTCAATCCTGTGCACCCGGGTGCCCAGCCGCAGCCGCATCCCCGCGGCATAGTCCTGCAGGTAGGCGACGTAGTCGTCGCGGGCCGGGTACGGGCCGCAGCGGCGCGGGATGCGCGCGCCAGGCTGGTGCGAGAACATCCGGTGGGTGTTCAGCCGGAGGTGGTCGTGACGCCCGCACCAGGACGCGGCGACGGCGTCCGCCTGCTCGACGACGAGCGGGTCGAGGCCGGCCCGGCGAATCGCCCAGGCCGCCGCCAGGCCCGCCGGGCCCGCGCCGATAATCACGACATGCTCATCCATAGTGCGAGCTATCGTCCCGGTCATGGCGAGTGTTATCAAGGCGGTGGACCCGGGGGCAACGTGTTCTGCGTCGACCCGGGCCAGCCGCCTTACCATGCCGGTAGTGACGATCGCCGAGGTGATGGGGGACTGGCGTGGCCGATGCAGCCGGAGTTCGCGTTCGCCCGCTCGCGGCCGGGGACCTGGACGAGGCGGACCGGATCTGCCGGGTGGCGTTCGGGACCTTCGTCGGCGCGCCGCAGCCGGAAAGGTTCTTCGGTGACGCGGACATGGTCCGGACCCGCTGGCAGGCGGACCCGGGCGCCGCGCTGGCCGCGGAGGCCGGCGGCCGCCTGGCCGGATCGAACTTCGCCGCGAACTGGGGGAGCGTCGGCTTCTTCGGCCCGCTGACCGTCGCCCCCGAATACTGGGACCGGGGTGTCGCCCAGCGCCTGCTCGACGCCACCATGGACCTGTTCGAGGCGTGGGGAACCCGCCACGCCGGGCTGTTCACCTTCGCGCAGAGCGCCAAGCACGTGGGCCTGTACCAGAAGTACGGGTTCTGGCCGCGCTTTCTCACCGCCGTCATGACCAGGCCGGTGCAGCTGGATGCCGACCCGGCCCCGATGCGGCTGTCCGCCCTGGACGAAGCCGGCCGGACCGGTGCCATGGCCGCGGTACGGGAACTCACCGACGCCGTCTTTCCCGGGCTCGACGTCAGCCTGGAGATCGAGTCGGTCCTGGCCCAGGGGCTGGGGGACACGGTGCTGATCGACGACGGCGCCGGCCTGCAGGGGGTGGCGGTCTGCCATGCCGGCGCGGGCACCGAGGCGGGCTCGGGAGCGTGCTACGTCAAGTTCGGCGCCGTCCGGCCCGGTCCCGGCGCCGAGCGGCTGTTCGGCCTGCTGATCGACGCGTGTCACGGGCTCGCCGCCGAGCTGGGCGCGTCGGTCCTGGTGGCGGGCGCCAACGCGGGCCGGGACCGCGCCTGGCGGGCGCTGGCCGAGCGGGGTTTCCGCCGCGACTTCCAGGGCGTGACCATGCACCGCCCCAACGAGCCCGGCTACAGCACCAGCGACTCCTTCGTCATCGACGATTGGCGGTAGGCATGGCCCTGGTGAAGAACCCGCTGTTCGCCCGGTACTTCAACCGGTTCGCGGCCCGCCGGGAGGCGCGGGGTAACCGCGAGCTCAGGCAGGAGCTGCTGGCCGGGCTGTCCGGCCGGGTGATCGAGGTCGGCGCGGGCAACGGCCTGAACTTCCCGCACTATCCGCAGGCCGTGCGGGAGGTCGTGGCCGTCGAGCCGGAGCCGTACCTGCGCGACCGGGCCACCGAGGCGGCCGCGGCCGCGCCCGTCCCGGTCCGGGTGGCCGACGGCACCGCCGGGGACCTGCCCGCCGCCGACGGCGAGTTCGACGCGGTGGTCGTGTCCGGGCTGCTGTGCTCGGTACCCGACGTCCCGGCGGCGCTCGCCGAGTTCCGCCGGGTCCTGCGGCCCGGCGGCCAGCTGCGCTTCTACGAGCACGTGCGCAGCCACGACGCCATCTTCGCCCGCTACCAGCAGGCCGCCGATCTCATCTGGCCGCGCCTGATGGGTGGCTGCCACGTCGAGCGCCGCACCCAGTCGGCCATCGGCCACGTCTTCACCATCGAGCGGTGCCGCGGTTTCCGCTTCCCGCCGTCCGCGGCCTTCTCGCCGGTCGCCCCGCGGATCATCGGCATTGCCCGCAATGCGGAGGTGCCCGGCGGCTGACCGCCTTACGGCACGTCCGCCAGCAGGGCGAGCAGCGTGTCGCGGAAGCGGTCGATCCGCTCGTCGCCCAGGCGCTGCCGCCACTCGTCCTCCACGGCCAGCGCGGTGGCCCGCATGGTGCGCAGCGCGGCGCGGCCGCGCGGGGTCAGGCAGACAAGCTTGGCGCGGGCATCGCCAGGATCGTTGATCCGCGTGAGGTAGCCGTCCTGTTCGAGCCGGGTAACGACCTGGGCCACGGCCTGGCGGGAGACGCCCACGGTCCCGGCCAGGTCCGAGGCGCGCCGCCCGCCGCCCAGCAGGGGGACCAGCAGCAGGGCGTGCAGCGGGCGCAGGCCGCCCATGTCTTGCCCGGCGAACTCAGCCCGCAGCCGTTCCGCGCCCGATCGCGCAAGCAACTGGACAAGTGCTGGGACGGTCTGTCCTGCTCGGCTGCTAAAAGAATCGTTCATGGCCCATTCTGGCGGTTTTGACATTGACAAGCACCTTGCTTAAATTACCATCTATGCGGACCGCGGGCCAGAAAGCGAGGCGACTCGGCCGGATGGCCGCGCTTGCGGCCTGCGCCCTGACGCTGGCCGGCTGCGTCCTGACGCTGGCCGGCTGCGGGATCCTCGCCCGCCACGCCGCCAGCACGCCCGACCCTGCTGCCACGGCCGGCACGGCCGGCCCTGCCGCCACGGCCGGCCAGATCATCCCGGCCGGTTCCTCCAGCCACGCCATCGAGGTCGGCGGCGTCCGCCGGACGTTCATCGTGTACCGGCCCGCGTCGCTGCCCGCCGCCACCCCGCTAGTCGTGATGCTGCACGGCGGCTTCGGCAGCGCCCAGCAGGCGCAGAAGTCCTACGGCTGGGACGCCGAGGCCGACCGGGGCCACTTCGTGGTCGCCTACCCGGACGGCCTGGACCGAGCCTGGAACACCGGCGGCGGCTGCTGCGGGACACCCGGCCGGACGAACGCCGACGACATCGGGTTCATCACCGCGATGGTGTCGGCCATCGAGCGGCAGCTCCCGGTCGAGGCCAACCGCGTCTACGCCACCGGCATCAGCAACGGCGGCATCATGGCCTACACCCTGGCCTGCCACACCACGATCTTCGCGGCCATCGGGCCCGACTCCGCCACCGAACTGGGCGGCTGTCCCGCCCCGGCGCCGCTGTCGGTCATACACATCCACGGCACCGCCGACAAGAACATTCCCTACCAGGGCGGCGAAGGCGACGGGGTGGCGCATATCGACGGGCCGTCGGTCCCGGCCCTGAACGCCCGCTGGCGCGGCATCGACCACTGCGCCGCCCCGGCCACCAAGACCGCCGGGGTGGTCACCGCCTCGACCGCGGCCTGCCCGGACGGGCGGACGGTCGAGCTGATCACGATCGCGGGCGCGGGCCACCAGTGGCCCGGAGCCGTCCCCAACCCGCTGGCCCAGCGCCTCCTGGGCACCGACCCGCCGTCCACGGCCCTGAACGCGACGCAGGTCATCTGGCAGTTCTTCGCCGCGCACGCTCGCTGATCCGCACGGCAGACTGGTGTCGTGCGGATCACCGTGTGGGTGCGGCCCGGCTCGCCACGGCCCGGAGTGGGCGGGGAGCGCGGCGGCGCGCTGATCGTCCGGGTCAGCGCGCGCGCCGTGGACGGCCAGGCGACCGAGGCGGCGCTGGTCGCGGTGGCCGCCGCGTTCGGCGTCCGCCGCCGCGCGGTGACGCTGGCCACTGGGGCAACGAGCCGCACCAAGATCCTCGAGGTCGAGGGCGCCGACCCGGCCACGCTCACCCGCCTGCTGGCGGGAGACGGGCCCGGCGGGACGTGACGGTTGCCCAGATTCCGTGCGCTTGACCCGGGAGCGCAACCACGACGGTGTGACATCGTCGTGGTCAGGTGCACCACAATGTGCCACCGTCGTGGTTGGCGGTGGATGCGCCACAGGATCCCCGCGTCGCCCGTGTGCCGCGGTGGGTCGGTCGGTCCGCGCTTAGCTCACGACGCGATAGCGAAGGTGGACCATGCCGTTGCCGAACCGGCGCTCGTCCAGCAGTTCGAGCCGCAGCCGGACGTCGCCGGGCAGGGCCCTCTTCCCGCCTCCCACCACGACGGGGCAGATCACCAGGTGGATCTCGTCGGTCAGGCCGGCCCTGATCGCCTCGGCGGCCAGGCCGGGGCCGCCCACTGTAATGTCCCGGTCCGCCCGGGCCTTCAACCGCCGGACGGATACGGAGTCGAAGCCCCGCTCCAGCCGCGTTCTCGCGGTGGAGACGTTCTCCACCGACCTGGAGTACACGACCTTCTCGGCCGCCTGCCAGATCCGGGCGAAGTCGAGCATCAGCGGCGACAGGCCGGGGTTGGCGTCCATGGTCTCCCAGCCGGTCATCTCCTGGTACAGGCGGCGTCCGTACAGGTAGGTGCCGACCGGTCGTTCGAAGTCGTTGACGAAGCCGAACACCTCGTCGTCCGGCATAGCCCAGTCGTAGCTGCCCGCCTCGTCGGCCACGTAGCCGTCGAGCGACGTGATCGCCATATAGAGGAGCCTGGCCATAGCGTGCCTTCCCGTGATCGGGCCGGATGTCACCGGGCTGCGAGCGCGGCCTGCTCGAGCAGGTCCATCGCTTCCTGCAGGCTGTCCCCGTACTCCAGGTGCCTATCCCGGTTCTCCCGGCTGGTGTGCTGGGTGAGCAGGGTCAGCGCGGTGCGGCCGCCCGTCTCGGTGAGCGTGAGGGTGGTCACCGCTTCGGCGTCCGGGACGCCCTCGTAGACCTCGGTCGACACGATCCGCTCGTCCGGGATGACCTCCAGGTACTCGCCGTGGAAGGCGGCCTCGGTCCCGTCCTCGGCCGCCAGCACGTAGCGCCACCGGCCGCCGGGCCGCAGGTCAACCTCGACCGTCGTGACCTGGCCCGTGCCGCCGCTCCACCAGCGCCTGATGAGCTCCGGCGTGGTCCAGGCCAGGAAGACCAGGTGCCTCGGCGCGCCGAACTCCCGGGTGATCATGATCTGCGTGTCGGCCGGGAGCGTCACCACCGCGGCACGGCTACCCGTCAATGTCATCCCCGTCCTCCTCCATCAACTCGGCCAGCACCGCGTCGAGCTCGCCGAAACGGCGCGACCAGGACTGCTCATAGGCCTTGACCCAGTCATAGATCGGCCGCAGTGGGCGGCCGTTGAGCCGATACATCCGCTGCCGCCCGTCGCCGCGCACCTCCACCAGCCCGACCTCCCGCAGCACCCGCAGGTGCTTGGACACCTGCGGCTGCGCCAGGCCGAGCAGCGCGACGAGGTCGTTCACTGGACGCTCGCCACCGGACAGGGCGTCCAGGATCTGCCGACGCCGCGGCTCGGCCACCGCGTTGAACGCGTCCGCTGTCGTCGCTGCCCGTGCCATGGCGACATCATATTCCTATATGAGAATATTTCAATCGCCGAAGACCCCGATGATTCCGGTCGCCCCGGGTCGTCTGAGCAGGTAGCGAAAGGCACTCGAATTTGCAAAGGAGAATCAGCATGCGGCTGACCCTGCACACCTTCCTGACCCTCGACGGCGTCCTGCAGGCGCCCGGCGGGCCCGACGAGGACCGTGACGGCGACTTCCCGTACGGCGGCTGGTCGTTCCCGTACGGCGACCAGGACTTCGGCGTGGCTGTGACCGGCTGGTTCGAGCACGCCAGCGCGTTCCTGCTCGGCCGCAGGACCTACCAGATCTTCGCCGGTCACTGGCCGCACGTCACCGACCCCGCCGACCCGGTCGCCGGCAAGCTCAACGCGCTGCCGAAGTACGTCGCCTCGACCACGCTGACGTCAGCGGACTGGCACAACTCCTCCGTGCTCGGCGGCGATGTCGTGGCCGAGGTGACCAAGCTCAAGGAACTGCCCGGCGACGAACTGCAGGTCCACGGAAGCGGCGCGCTCGCCCACACCCTCATCGACAACGACCTCGTCGACGAGTACCGCCTGCTCTACTTCCCCGTCCACCTCGGCACCGGCAAGAAGCTCTTCCGCGACGGCGCGACGGCTGCCGCGCTCAGCCTCGTCAGCGCCAGCACGACGAGCACCGGCGTCATCATCGCCACCTACCAGCCCGCCGGAACGGTACGGACCGGCTCCTACGCCCTCGCCGAGTAGGGCCTAGCCGAGCAGGTCGCGGATCGCTTCGGCGACGGCGCCGGGATGCGTCCAGTGGATGGAGGCGTGGCCGGCGCCGTCGGCCACGCGGACCGCGCCGTGCCGAATCGAGTCGGCCCATGCCCGGTAGAGCCGCAGCTTGCCCTCGATCTCCGCCTCCAGCAGCGAGTCGGGCGTGCCCTGGGATACCGCCCGCTTGAAGGCGTCGATCCCGTTGGCGGCGAGGATGATCAGCGGCACGTCGGGCGGTGGCCCGGCCCGGTGCATCTCCTCGCCGAGCTCATCTTGATTGCCCGCCTCCCGGAAGCCGGTCTGCAGCCATTCCGGGCTGACGTGCCGCTCGATCAGCGGCTCCCGGACCTCCTCCGGCCACCCGGCCAGCATCTGGCCGAGCAGGTCCCGGTAGAACCGGACGACTTCGGCGGGCAGCTCATCGGGCAGCGCCTCATCTGGGTCGAACGCCTGCCACTCCTCGACCAGCTCCCGGGGCATATAGGTGTTGTAGTCCTCGTGCGCGGGCTCCATCAGGACCATGCCGGTCACCTCGGCGGGGAATCGCGTGGCGTAGTACCGGGCGTAGAAGCCGCCGAGGGAGTGACCCACCAGCAGGTAGGGCGCGGGCACGTCGGCCGCCCCGAGCAGTGCGCGCAGTTCCTCGGTCACCTCGGCCAGGGTCCGCGGCAGGCTGACCGGATCGCTCCACCCCGTGCCGGCCCGGTCGTAGACCACGCTGGTGGTGAGTTCGGCGGCACGCCGCTGGACGTTCAGGTAGTCCAGGCCGACCGTGCCGGTCCCCGGGCAGGAACACCACCGCCGGGCTCCCGCTGCCCGAGCGATGCAGCAGTAGCTTCAGGCCCTGCGCGTCGTAGTACCGCCCTAGTGGCGGCCCAGGCTGATCGTTCATCATCGGCTCCTCACCGTCGGCTCCCTCACCGTCGGCTCCTCACCATCGGGTCCTTCTCGATCCCGTAATCATTGGATCCTGCTTTCCCAATTTTGGAAATGGTACCAGATGTGGGATCGTTCGGTCGTGGACACGCTCGACCTGCTCCTGCACCCGGTGCGGCTGCGCATCGTGCACGCCATGTCCGGCGGACGCGTGCGTACCACGTCCGACCTGTGCGCCGCCCTGCCCGACGTCCCCAAGACCACCGTGTACCGGCACGTCGGCCTGCTGACCGAAGCGGGGGTGCTCGAGGTTGACGGCGAGCAGCGGGTGCACGGCGCGGTCGAGCGCCGCTACCGGCTGCACCGGACCCGGGCGGTCATCGACCGGGACACGGCCGCGTCGATGACCCTGGACGACCACCGCCACGCGTTCGCCGCGGCCATGGCCACCCTCCTCGCCGAGTTCAGCGCCTACCTCGACCAGGAGAACGCCGACCCACTGGCCGACTCAGTGGGTTACATCCAGCTCCCGCTCTGGCTCAGCCAGGCCGAACTCGCCGAGCTGATAGACGAGGTCACCAGGGCCCTGCTGGCCAGGCGGGACAACGAGGCCACTGCGGACCGCCGGCCCTACCTGGCCAGCCCGATCCTGTTCCCGCTAGCCGAACCGGTCAGCGATACTCCCGCCTCAGGGCCGGCCGGCAGCTTGTAAGGTCGGCGGAAGGGCACCTGCAGAAAGGGCGCGATGTACGAGAACCTGACCCGGCTCGACCTGGTCGGCCCCGCGCTCGCGCGGGCCCTGGGCGACCCCGGGTGGGAGCGGCTGGAGGCCTCCCTCGTCTCCGGCGGCAAATCGAACCTGACCTTCGAGCTGACCAGCGACGCGGGCGAGGCGGTGCTGCGCAGGCCGCCGGACGGGCCGCTGCTGCCGCGGGCGCACGACATGGGCCGGGAGGCCCGGGTGCAGCGCGCGCTGGCGGGCACCGGCGTGCCGGTGGCGGTCATCCTGCTCGAGGATGCCGGTGACCTGATCGGCGTGCCCTTCTACGTGATGGAGAAGGTCGACGGGTACGTCATCCGCGGCGCCTTGCCCGCAGGCTGGGCGGAGGCGCCCGAGGACCGGCGCGCCGTCGCTGATGCCCTGATCGACACCCTGGCCGACTTGCACGCCATCGACCCGGACGGGATCGGCCTGTCCGGCTACGGCCGGCCCTCGGGCCTGGGGGAGCGTCAGGTGCGCCGATGGAGCGACCAGTGGGAGCGGTCCAAGAGCCGCGAGGTCCCGGCGGTCGAAGAACTCGCCCGCCTGCTTCGCGCCGACCCGCCCCGGGGGCCCGGGGGAGCGATCGTACACGGGGACTTCCGGATCGACAACTGCATGCTGGGCAAGCAGATGCCACCGACGGTGCAGGCGGTGCTCGACTGGGAGCTCTCCACCCTGGGGGAGCCGCTGGCCGACCTCGGCCTGTTCCTGTTCTACTGGCGGGAGCCAACTGACGTGCGACCGGCCCTGACGCCCGCGCCGACCATGCAGCCCGGCTTCCCGTCCCGCGCCTACCTGGCCGAACGCTACGCCAGCCGCACCGGCGCCGACCTGTCCGACCTGTCGTCCTGGGTCGCGCTGGCCCACTTTAAGTCCGCGGTGATCGCCCAGGGCATCGCGGCGCGGGTGCAAGCCGGGTCGATGGCCGGCCAGGAGTTCGGCAACATCGGCGGCGAGGTCGACCGGATCGCCGCCGAAGGAGTCGCGCTGCTCACCGGAGGCAGCTGACCTGAGCTTCTCGCCGGGTTCGGCCCCGTCGCTTTATCGCCCGCCAGGAACTGCGCCGCGATTGACCGTTCGTAGGTGACTCGTCCCGTTAGAGTATGGTTCGGCCCCTGTTTAAAAGGACCCGACCGGTGCCGTCCTCGGCCTGTGCCACCGTGAGCAAGGACACGTCACCTTGAAGAAGGCAGAGATAGTCGCTGACCAGATCGAGCAAACGATTGTGGGCCAGCGCTGGGAGCCTGGCGACCTGTTCGGCAGCGAGGTGGAGCTGATCGCCCGGTACGGCGTCAGCCGGGCCATCTTCCGCGAGGCGGTCCGGCTCCTGGAGCATCATGGCCTGGCCGAGATGCGCCGCGGACTGCACGGCGGCCTGTTCATCGTGCAGCCCGATCCCAAGCCGGTGGCCAAGGCGATGGCGGTCTACCTGGACTTCGAGAAGGTCGAACCACGCCAGCTCGACGACGCCCGGCTCGCGATCGAGGTGTTCTGCGTCGAGCGCGTCGCGGCCAGGATCAGCGAAGACGACGTGGCCGAGGTCAGGGCGTTCCTGGCCGCCGAGGCTGCCCAATTCGCCTCCGCCCGGACGCCGAGCCTGCACGAATTCCACGTCCTGCTGGCGCGGCTGACCGCCAACCCTGCTCTGCACCTGTTCGTGCAGACGCTCACCGACCTGACCCATCGGCAGCAGCAGCCGGTCTTGGACCGCAACCGGCTCTCGCTCGACGACGTGCACGCGGCGCACGTCAAGATCGCCGAGGCGATCATCGCCCGTGACGGCGCGCTGGCCCGGCACCGGATGATGACCCACCTGCAGGAGGTCTCGGCGACCAGGAACCGTCGCCCGGCGCCCCGCCCCGCATTGCGTGGAGAGGAGCGCCGCGAGGCCGCGGAACCCGCTGTGAGCTAGCGCGACCGCGGCAGGTTGATGTAGGCGTAGGCGACCTGTGCGGTACGTCCTTGTGGCACTGCTGGTACTCGCCGGAACGCCGGCGGCGGGCCTGCCCACGGTGGTGCGGTACGGCACCCCGGGCTTCCCCGCGCCGCCCGCCGCGCTGGCGCCGGCGGTCCCGGGCTACCAGCCCCGCTGGCGACTGCGTCTGGCCGGGCCGGCACAACGGTTTCCGTCGGTACGTACTCCTATCCCACCGGCCTGGTCATCACGGGCTCCACCGCCTTTGTCCTGGACACCTACGCTGGCCAGGTCATGCTGTTCAGCACCCGCACCCGTACGTCGACGCGCCGATAACGGTCGGGAACTTCCCGTCGCGGTGGCTATCACCGGCTGACTAGTGGCGTGGCCCAGCACGCCACCCAACTGGGACTGCCCGGGGCGACGGAAGCCGCCCGCACCCCGTATGCTGTCTGCGTTCGTCGCGTCGAGGACGCGCGGGCGCATAGCTCAGTGGTAGAGCACTCGCCTTACAAGCGAGGGGTCACTGGTTCGAACCCAGTTGCGCCCACCAGGTCAGGCTATATGTTGACCTTGATGGGAGATTATTCGGGAACCATAGCGGGAACCACCGGGGT
>Ga0207646_10005058_pt1 | contig 14025 bp, 19 predicted proteins | sample KBSK5502metaG_FD_184343 | JGI IMG/M metagenome (GOLD analysis project Ga0207646, IMG submission 184343) | Corn, switchgrass and miscanthus rhizosphere microbial communities from Kellogg Biological Station, Michigan, USA - KBS K5-50-2 metaG... | ecosystem: Host-associated > Plants > Roots >... | reverse complement strand
CGTCGGGCACTGTCTTCGCGGCGAACGTCTCAGCCGAGTCACAGGGCGCCTCGTGCGCTGACCTCATCACGCGGTTCAAGCTGCTCACGGGAATAGCTCATGTGACGTACGCCGAGCCGAGCGCGGCCGACCTTGCGGCGAGAGCCGCGAAGATTGCGGCGGGCAACCAGCTCCCGCAAGCGAGCCAGGCGGGCACGGACAGCCAGCGGGCGGCGAACGGCGCTCCGATAACGCAGACGACGTGTGTCATGGACGGCGGAACAGTCACCGTTTTCACCTCTGGAGAAGGAATCAAGATCGCCCCAGCGAAGTAGGAGACGACCGCAACGCAGCACACGTGAAGACCCGTGGCGACAGACGGGACTCGTCCGTCGCCACGCCGGTATTACTTCGTGCTTCGCGATCGCGCTCGCGTCTTCGCCGGCCGCGTCTTCGCGAGATTGTGCCCGACGGCGGCCTTCACGATCGCCTTGAGCGCCTGCGCATCGAGCTTCTCGTTCCGAGAGAAATCGATCGCGCGCGACTTGCCCAGGAGCTGCGCGTTGAAGAGCTTCTTCGGGTCGGGAAGGCTCGAGCCTGCGGAGAACGCGAGCCTCACCCGCTCCTTCAAGATGATCCCGACACACACCTGCCCGTCGTGCGACCAGACAGCTGAGCCCAGTGGGTTGCTGGGCCGCTTCCACTTCACATCCTCCGCAATCTCGGGGTCCGCGGCGTGGACGATCTTGCGGAGCTTCGCCAGCATTGGACCGCGCCAATCGGGCGTTTTCGCAATCAACTCATCGACCGGTCCCGCTCGTCTCATGTCAGCGCCACACTCCTTTGGCGATCGGGGTCTCGGCCGTGCCGCGGGCCACGGGCGCGTACGTTATCGCATCGCGGCCTGCGCAATTAACGTCGGACGACACTTGGTTCACACGCTCCCGCAGGTCAGCGCGGGCGGATCCGATCCTCGAATTCGCTAGAAGCTTGCTCTGTGCCGAGGGCCAGAATCGAACTGGCGACACATGGTTCTTCAGCCGTTTCGTCAAACGAATCGCACAATCATGCCCGAACTCCGGAGCGACGGACATTGGTTCGGCTGCTCGCGCATTGGTTCGGGGCTAGGAGCCGCGCCGTCCTTTGGCTACTTCCACCCCGCGCTGTCGAACTCAATCAAGTCATCGACGGCCTGCCGCAGCCACGCATAGAACCCATCGAACACTTTTCGCTGAGCCCAATCTGATTCGGCCAAGTCGTGAATGATGAGGACCTGCTTCGGCTGGTCGGCGTCCCAGCACGCTACATCGTCGTTGTCCTGGCGTCTCGCGAAGGGCACGAGACGACGATTCGGGTATCGGTTCGCCATGCCCCCGTATCTCTGGACGAGCAGGTCCCCGTCCAGTAGGTGCCATGGCTCGAGGTTCGTAAGCCCAAGCTCGATGACTCGCAAGAATTCTCGCGGGTACGCGAAGCCTTTCGGAAGAGCTTCTCGCGAGAGCAGGGTGCCCATCGCGACATTGTCGCCGGCCAAACGGCCCTCCCGAAGACGCGCTCAAGCGTTGTCGGGTATCGCTTCAGTTGCGCTACCGGAATCTTGCCCAGATATCGCCGGAGCATCGCCATCGAGCTCCAGCCAAGGATCTCCATGATCGCGGAATCCGGATAGCCAGCCTCGTGAAGCCGACGTGCGCACGTCGACCGTAGCCGGTGCTGCTTGAACGCGATCCCTTCCTGCACGAGCCGCCTACGCAGTCGCTGGGCCATCGTCGCCCAACCGTCACGCGTCAACGCACGACGATCATTGGTCAGAAAAAAGAGGCTCGTCCCCCGCCCCGACGTAGGCGGGCCTGCCGCGTCGCACGTACTCACGGATTGGTTCCACCGCGAGCGGTTCCATGGGCACCGTGCACGCCGTTTGTGCCGCGCTCGGTCGCGGCCTCGGCCTCAATGATGAATTCGCCGCGATCACCGAGCGTAGACCCCGCGTGTCACGGTCGGCTATTCGCGCCGCCTTCCCGTGACGCGCTCCAGAATCAAATTGACAACAGAGATACGAACTTGCGCGCCATGCGAGAGTCAGGGCACATGTCGAGTGACGCCGCCGCCCTGCTGGCAGACCTCCGCCGGAACATTGAACAACGGGGAAAGCGCGTTTCATTTGAACGTGGACTTTCGGCGGAGGAATTTAGCCGGATCGAGGAAGAGACTGGTGTCCACTTCCCTCCCGACCTCGCTGCTCTGTTGAGCATGGCCCTGCCAGTCTCTCCAGATGCTCATGGCTTTCCGGACTGGCGCTCAGCCTCGGGACAGCACCTCCGAAATCTGATTCACGGTCCGAGTGAAGAGGTCATCTGGAGCATCGAGCACAGCCCAGACGTTTGGCCGTCGGTTTGGGGCGCGAGGCCTTCCGGCACGCGAGCAGCAGTAGCTGCGGCCGAGGTGCGGTTGTCCACCGTTTCGCGGTTGATCCCGGTCTATTCGCATCGGTATATCCCGGAGTCCCCACATGAGCCAGACAACCCGATCTTCTCCGTCGTCGGCTACGACATCGTGTACTACGGACGCGACCTAGGGGACTATCTTCAAAATGAGTTCGGCGGTTCCATCCCCGACCAAGACCGCACCGTAAAGGAAGCGAAGCACATCGATTTCTGGAGCGATGTCGCGACGGAGTAAGCAAAACGGTTCGGTCCGAGCATGAACGGCGGGACGCCCATAGCCGGGTGACCTGACGGACAGCTATTCGTTCACGCCTCGCTGGGTCACGCGGACGCACGTCTTTCTTGAATTTCGCCGCGAAACTCGTTCTGTGGCGAGCCCAGGATCGAACTGGGGGCACATGGTTCTTGAGCCGATGCGTTTGACGGTGTCCGATTTGAGGCCGGAACTCGCGCGCTATGGCGATTGGTTCGCAGCCACGACGCTTGGTTTGCCTCGGCGCTCTAGCCTCGTTGAGCCGTAGATCGGTCGAGCCGACGGTAACGGCGGGTAACCCTAGGTCGGTACTGGCCCCGCGAACCCCTACGGCCCATTCGCGCCTCAGACCGCCCGGCCGAAGACATCTTCCGACATCGTCGGGCTTCGCTTCAGCCAGCCGTTTTGTGCTGCGACGTGACCGAATCACGCCGGAACGCGGGCGGGTGGCAATTGGTTCGATGGGATGAACCTTGGTTCGGCGCGCCACATACGCTGACCGACTAACGCCGCCAGTACCGTATGGGAAGCGCGGCAGCCGCTGAGAGGCATCGGGCAAGCTCGACTTCTAGCCGCCTGTAAGACCGGAACCGTTCAATCGCTTCCTTCGCCTCGACGTCTTCGCTCGACGCCGTCGCCAACCTCTCATCGATCGTCTCGTCGAGGGCAATGTCCCGAACATCAAGCTTGTGCGAAGCGAGCCACCGCTGAGCGAGTCCGAACAGGTCGCCTCCGTCTAGATCGAGATCCACCTGTACGTCGTCCAGGACTGACCACTCACGTGGCTTGATACGCGGGAACGGCGCGGCATCGAATTCTTCGAACGCGCGTCTGAGATTGGCGTCTAGTCCAGTCCGATCGTCACGCATGAAATGAGGCAGCCCCTTTCGCCTTTGCCTTCGCGCGCCTACACGGCCCGACCAAAGACACGTTCCAGCGTCGTCGGGTATCGCTTCAGTTGCGCGACTGGGATCTTGCCGAGGTATCGCAGGAGCATCGCCATCGAGCTCCAGCCGATATCTCCGTGATCGCGAAATCGGGATAGCCGGCCCGCGACAAACTGCGATCCCTCTAGGCCGCGGGAGGACCGCGGCCAGCAGCAAGGGTCGTGCGTCGATGCCGCGTGTCAAGGTCGGCTAGTGGCCTCGCCTCCCTATGACGCGCTTCGTCGTGCTCAGGTGTTCAGGGTGGTCCGCCCAACCCGTCAGGAGACTTCCAGCGCAGCGCTAGGTACCCAACCCAGACGCCGAAGACAACGAACTCGACGGCGAGGAGTGCGCGGTCAATCACGCCCGTCGTTATCGAGGAATCGACTAATGACCAGATCGGCACCAGCAGAACGAGGACAAGAAGCGCGACCCCGAAAATGACCGTCACTATCCGGCGGATTCCGCGGCTCTCAATCGCGGCCCGTCCAGGCCACCCGTGCCGCTGGTGGACCTCATAGAGGCGCCGAGGGAGTACATCCCCCCGTCCCGTCATAGCGACGAACGACGACGACACCGAGATCCCGACGAGCACGGACGCGAGTACCCAGCCGAGAACGACAACCTCCTCGGGAACTCCGCCATACAGGACACCTGACATGCCGCCGACGATAGAGCGTCGACCATTGGTTCACTGATCGTTTTCGGGTCAGCGCGGACGCAGATATATCTCATTTCGCTAGGAAACTCGTTCTGTGCCGAGGGCCAGAATCGAACTGGCGACACATGGTTCTTCAGGTTATGCGACGCCGCATCACCTCGAATGCCCGTGAATCGCGCGACCCCAGCACCTAGTTACGCGTGACGCCCGATGGTTACGAAGCTCTGCCGAAGACGCCATCAAGCGTCATCGGGTACTGCTTGAGGCGCGATAGCGGGATCGTGCCGAGGTACCGACGCAGCATCGGCAGGCTCTTCCAGCCGAGCGCTTCCATGATCGCGGTGTCCGGCCAACCAGCCTCATGGAGCTGACGGGCCCGCGTCGGCCGTAGCCGGTGTTGCTTGAACGCGACGCCTTCCGCGGCGATTCGCCGCTTCAGGCGTCGCGCCATGCCGTGCCAACCAGCGGGACTCAACGGCCGACCATCTTCCGTCAGGAAAAGCGGCTCATCCCCTGCCCCCGAGAATCGGGGCCGTTCGAGGTAGAGATAGTTGCGGATCGCATCGCGCGCATACCGTTCCATCGGCACGGCCCGCACTCCACCCGAGCCTCGTTTTGTTCCGGCTTCGGTCTCGATGACGAAATGCCCTTGTAGATCCGCGTGACCGGACATCGCGATGTTCCGAAAGAGCATGAGACGAACTTCCTTCGATCGGAACCCATGAATCTCGACGGCAATGACCGCGAGATTCCGGTAGCGATTCGGGCCCTCAAACACGGCCCGAGCGATGGTCCGCAGTTCGGCGTCCGTATACCCAGGCATCCCTTTGTCGGACGGTCGGGGTTGCTTTACGTCGCGTAGCACGGAGAGTGGCGCATCCTCGGTCCCCGCGAACCACAGCTTGCGATGTGCAAGGTACTTAGCGAACGACCGTAGCGCGATGGCCTTGTTCATCTTCGTGTTGCCGTTCCGAGTGACGCGTAGATAGGCCTCGATCGTTTCCGGCTCGATCGCCGCAAGCGTGCGACGCTCAGGACGAAGCCACTGACAGAAACACGTGAGGTGAGAGCGGTAGGTCGCGAGCGTTGTCGGCATGACTTCGGTTTGCATGTCGGCCAAGAACCACGAAATCGCTTCGTCGAGTCGGAAGTCTGGACGTCTCACTCGTCGGTCCTCGTATTTGGTTGTGAAGGATCGGGAGCCCAAGGTGCCTCTTTCCCCGGGCCCGCACCGGCCGCGCGGAAGTCTACGGTCGACCGGATCCCGCGCGGCAGCCGGCTCCGTTTCCGCCCGACCTCGGCACTGAACAAACGCCCGCGCTCTACCGACCTAAGCGCTGTCGGAAGTGTCCTGAGAAGTCCCCGGAGGTCGGCTTCGTTCTCTATCGCTCCCAGCGACGAGAGGTAGCCGAAGATAGCTCGCAAATACCGCAGTCGGTCACCTTGGACTAGCACAAACGGGACGAGTCCTGACGACGGAAACGATTCGTTCCCGACCGCCTGGACCATCCGCCATTCGGGCCGGAGCGGCCAGGACTCGCGCGGCCCGCTTGTCGGCATTCGGAGCTCCAGGAACTCCGACGTCGCGTATCGCCATATGTCACCGCGTGAGCTGACCGCATCCGCAACGCTCGAGATTCCGAAGGCCCGCAGTTTCTCCGAGCCGGCTTGTACCTCGACCCGAGTGACCGCCCCGCTCCAGCCGTCCCAGAACACCGGGGCGAACCCGCCGCGCTGACGAACTTCGATGTCCTTGCGATAGAGACGGACCAGGAGCGGCGACTTGCCGGCTTGAATTGTCTCCAACTCCTCGGTTCCGGCGCGGAAGTGCGCGCGTAGGTCCGCATGCGTAACCAGCCCGATGCGATCGGCTTGAACGATTACCCAGCCGCCGAGGTCCGCGTAGAGGTCCAGGCGCGATGCTTGCGGCCCCGCGAGGCTAGCGCCGACTACGTCACTCGCAACTCGCGACGACTCCTCGACAGCCCGCTCGAGACCGACTTCGTGGATGAACGCGGAACGCAGCTGCATCCACATGGTCGGAAGCCGACTTGAGTCCGTGAGATGCAGCCGAAACTCGCGACAGTCAACGACTACGGGATATCGAAAAGCTCCATGCGGGAGCACATCGAGCGCGAACCCCTGGACCGTGCGCCAATTGACTGCTTCACCAGTTGCAGCGGCCTCTGTGCGGACCCGCCGAAGCTCGTCGAACCACGCGCCAACGGACGCGCGCAACGACCAGTAGAGAGTGTCGACCCCTGTTCGAAGAACGCGAACGCCCGAACTGCCAGGATTAGCCACCTTGGTTGCTTAAGCGGCGCGCGGAGCGCTCTGGCCAACGACGCTAGGCGACCGTACTAACCCAAAGCGCCGTTGGCAGCGGTGGCTATTACTGCCTCAAAAATCCCCCGGGCTTGAACCGGACGGTTGCCCCTTTCATCGGCCCTGCTTCTACGGTCTGGCTCTGCTATTCGTTCTCAACGCCAGGAGCGGCGCGAGCAACTCTCTCCTTTCGCGATTATCTGCGAGCACCCTACCCGGGACGGTAACCATGGGTCAACGCCGAAAGTAACCATGCGGTCTTTGGTCTCAGGCTGATTCTGTTTCGCGCACTCATACGGACCAGAATGTGCGCGAATGATTGAAGCGTATTTGGCCACCGTGCTCGTGGCGTCCGGCGCCGCTTTGTTCTGGAACCAATATCAATACCTTCGTGTCGTGAGATCGCGAACTGGTGAGTCGTTCCCCGTTCTTGGCTCTGGAATCGTCACCTATATCGCCCGCCCTTGGCGCTTGTTGAAGGGCTTCGACCGAATTGTTCGAGTCGGGTCCGCTCGCCAAGCTGACGTCCACATCGAGGCCGCGCGGCAGCAATTCGTGCGGCGTCAGCGCATCGTGATGTTTGGCTTCCTCCTGCTGGCCGTGGCAGGCGTGATCTTGATTCCGGGGCCGTCGTAGATCGGAACGTATCAGCGCGAACCCACGGTCATCTAGGGCCGGGCCGATGCCCGGCGCTGCGCAATCCTCGCCTGTCGCGGCCGTCAAGGTCGGCGTCCGCCTCTCTGTGACTGCCTTACCGAGCCGCCTAACCCCGACGAAAGCGCACTCAACCTCCGGGATCGCTCTTCTGTTTGGAGGGCACTGTGTTACAGAGAGCGTGCCCTCACGTGATCGGCCTCAGGAACTTCTGGCGAGCTGAATCCAAAGGGCGGCTGATCTACAGTTCCGCGCCCCACACAGGTTTCGGCCAAATATGAACGATCTGGAACCCAAAAGTCAGAGGAGTCAGACGCCCTTACAAAGTCAGAGAGTCGAGAGGCTGACCCCTTGTTAAGCGCCCTACGTGCTTCGGCCACCGGCTGGGCGAATGAGCGATAGATCTTACGGCTATCAAATTCGCTCCCAGCGATGCGAACTGAACCAGATGGACGACACGAAACCAGCTAGAAATGACATGAGGGCCCCGATCAAGCGAAATCCGAACTCATCCGACACGGTGGAACTGACTATGTTGCTCAAGGCAATGGCAAGGAAAACAACAATCGCGATCGTCCCGTTGCCCACCGGCGCGCGCGAGTGCCAACGCCCGGAACCCAGCCACCTGCGTGCTCCGAACCACGCGACCGCGAAGGCGACCGCGTACACCACCGCGACCGAGAGAGCTCCCACGAAGTACAACGTGACCGCCGCCCATAGAGCGGCGAGTACCCCAATGACGAGTCGAGTGATTCCTTCCCTTCTGCTGGTCACAGGCTAGCCGCCTAACCCAAGACGTCGATAGACCAATTGTTGCCCGGCAATGCTGAGACCCAAACTGACCCCAAATGCGAGTGCACGCAGACACCCACGAATGTTCGCATCAGCAAGTGTTCTCACCCAGTCGAATGTGGATGACCCCGCCGTTGGCACCAAGCTCTCGGAAGATGAAGCGGTGGCAGTAAATGAGATTGCCTGACTCGTCGACGGCCTCGACCCGCGCGACTTGAGTCGTCGATTGCGGGTCACCGAGCAGATTGCCCGTTAGTTGTTCGCCGGTACCCAAGAGACGTTCCATGTCCGGATAGTCTCGGCCGTACGGATAAACGATCACGGCCTGGCCGGTCTCGTTCTGCCCTGAGGCTCTTGTCCCCGAGGCCACCCATCAGGATTGCCACGACTATCAGCAGGCCGAAACCAATCCAGAAGATCTTCCTCCGCGTCAATGATCGGAGCCTACGATGCCGGCCCTGCCGCCGGGCCGCCGAATGGTTACAGAGCCCCCGAGGATGGCCAGCGCGGGCCCAGTCATCGAAGTAATGGCGGTTTTGTTTCTGTGCCGAGGGCCAGAATCGAACTGGCGACACATGGTTCTTCAGACCATTGCTCTACCAACTGAGCTACCTCGGCGGGACCTTGATTCTATTGGAGACGCGCCTAATCGGAGGCGCGCGAAATGGCTGGAGCTGCCCCGTCCATTAGGGGCTGGAACAGTTTCCAGCGCCCCTCGGAGACGACCTCGGCGGCGCCATCGGTCACCCTGATGGCGCTCTCATCGTCGATCGCATACGTCGGCGCAGGAATCCGTGCAGCCCACGTCTCGGCGTTGGCGAAGGAAGCGTCGGGGTGGTCCGCATGCTCCAGGTGCGGGATTACTGCGAAGTCCACAAGTCCCGCTCCTTGTCCCGTGACCAGGATCCTGTCGACGTTACCCTGGGCCGTGGCGAAGACGATGTTCTCGGACTTCAGTGGCGCATCGGTTCCACGCGGTGGGTCGACGTAGGTCTCGACGAAGATGGGTGCAGCAACCATGCTTCCGGCACTCACGCCCACGTAGACCACCTCGGGGCGCAGCGTCGGCAGGAGATCGGTCAAACCGGAGCGCCGCATCCAGTTCGCGAGAAACAGGGGATCGCCGCCCCATACCAGCAGAGCATCGGCCTCCCGGAGCGTTGGCATCCAAGCAGCGTCGTCGATGCTCGAAAGCGCCGTCAGCTCCAGGATCCCGAGCGACTTCCACCCCAGGCCAGCCAACGGCGATGAACTCTGTCCGCTGATCGCCCGCCAGGCCATGCCCGGGCCACCGGGAAAGGGATAGATGGCGGTCGGAATAAAGAGCGCGTTGGACTCGGCGATCGGTTTGTCCAGCAAGTCAACGAGCGCGTCGAGGATGCTGGCGTTCTTGATCCCGGCCGATGTGAGGAGAGCTCTCAATCTCATCGCCTCCGTGAGTTGCGATCTCGTGATGTTGGCCTACCGGGGCTGGCGCTGCGCCCCGAACCTTCGTGCGAAACTGCCCGCCGCACTCTTAAGAGACTATCGACCGCTGAGACCAGTGCTCTACCAACTGAGCTGCCTCGGCGGACGGCTCGCGGCTGGTCGTCTCCACTCACTATTGTTCCTGGTTCGCTCAGTTCGCGACAGGAGTCGCCACCGTGAAGAAGATCATCAACAACCCGAATGCCTTCGTCGACGAAGTGCTCGATGGGATTCTCGCCGCACATCCAACGATGCTCAAGGCCGTTTCGGACGATCGTCGTGCGATCGCGCGCGCCGATGCACCCATCAAGGGCCACGTCGGCATCGTCACCGGCGGCGGCTCGGGCCATCTCCCCCTTTTCCTCGGCTACGTCGGCTACGGACTCTGCACCGCGGTCGCCGTCGGGAACGTGTTCTCCTCGCCGTCGGCCGAGCAGATCCTCGCCGCGACACGCGCATCGCACGGCGGCGCGGGCGTTCTGTTCCTCTACGGGAACTACGGCGGGGATGTCATGAACTTCGATCTCGCGGGCGAGCTCGCCGCGGATGCGATCGAGACGGACACCGTCGTTGGCATCGACGATGTCGCGTCCGCGCCGCCGGAACGCTCATCCGATCGGCGCGGTGTCGCGGGCCTCTTCTTCGCATACAAGTGCGCGGGCGCGGCGGCGGAGAGCGGTGCTCCGTTGAAGGACGTCGCGGCGACGGCGCGGTCCGCCGCTGCCAACACGAGATCGATGGGCGTCGGCCTGTCGCCCACGATCCTTCCGGCCGCGGGCAAGCCCACGTTCGAGCTCGCCCCAAACGAGATGGAGATCGGGATCGGCATTCACGGCGAGCGTGGCGGCCGGCGTGGCCAGCTCGAGAGCGCCGACCGAATCGCGGCAGACCTCACCGAAAAGATCGCGGCTGATTTTCCGCTTGCCCGCGGCGACGCCGTCGCGGTTCTCGTGAACGGTCTCGGTGCGACGCCGCTCGAAGAGCTCTACGTCGTCTACCGTCACGCCCGAAAGATCCTGGATGGAATGGGCGTCGCGGTGCGACGCACCTACGTCGGTGAGTTCGCGACGAGCCTCGAGATGGCCGGCGCGTCGCTGAGCATCATGCGGCTCGACGATGACCTCACGAAGTTGCTGCAAGCGCCGGCGCGATCGCCCTTCTTCCGGGAGTGAACGGCCCAGAGCTCCGGGTCGTCCTCGATCGAGCGCTCGAGCTCGTCGCGAAGAGTGAGGACGAGCTCCGGGCTCTCGACAGCGCGGTCGGCGACGGCGACCTCGGCATCACCGTGAGTCGCAGTGCCGAGGCCGCGCGAAAGGCGATAGCGGCGCTGCCGCCCCTAGCGGCACCTTCCGAGATCATCCGCACGTTGGCGACGACGATCGCCAGCGCGAACCCCTCGAGTTTCAGCGCGCTGGTCGCGACGGGCCTTCTTGCGGCGGCGCGTTCGGTCGCAGGCATCGACTCGCTCGGGGTCAGCGACGTCGTGACGATGGCTCAGCAAGCGGTTCCAGCGATCGCCAAGCGAGGCAAGGCCGACGTCGGCGACAAGACGATGCTCGATGCGATCGTCCCGAGCGTCGACGCGCTCGAAGCCAACCCCGCCGACGGAGCGCTCGACGCAATGATCATCGCGGCCCGGAGAGGCATCGACGAAACGGCCGGCGGGGTGTCGCGCAAAGGACGGGCCGCGTGGCTAGGCGAGCGGTCGATCGGACATGCCGATCCTGGCGCGACCGCTTATCTCAGATTTCTCGAGGCGCTTCGGGAAGCGACGAAGCGACCTTAGGTCTTGCGCTCCATCTGCACGCCCGTTCCGGCGAAGCACATCACGAATTTCAGCGGCTGCTCTCCGGTGTTACGGATGGTGTGGAAGCCCTCCGCCGGCGACATCACGCAAAACGATCCGGCACGGAATGCGTCCATCTGATCGCCGACGCGGACCTCACCCTTGCCTTCCAGCACGTAGAAGCCTTCCTCGACATACCGATCGCCGACCTTGTGGCGGTGCACCGGGATCTCCTTGCCGGGATCGATCTCGGCGGCGCCGAGGGTCAGCTGTGCCGAGCCCTCCGGAGCGTCGAAGTAGATCGCGCGGCGAACACCGGGGACGACGTCGCCGAGGGGTTTGTCCACGCGATTCGTCACCCGCATTTCATCGTCACTTTACGCGAGTGGCACACCGGAATGGGCCCGCCGGTTTGGACGACGCGGCCGCGGGTCGGTGGGCAACGAGGGGATCGAACCCCCGACCTTCTCCGTGTAAAGGAGACGCTCTAACCAGCTGAGCTAGTTGCCCGGTCGCGCCTAAGTATGAGGCGGGCGCTGCGCCTAGGACGCGTTAAGCCAGGGCACCGTCGGCAATGGGAAGAGCCGCACGTTCCGGCCGGCGACGACGAGCGCATCGGCGATCCCCTCGAGGCGACCGACCTGCATCGCGAAGTAATCGAGACGCTCGGCCTCACGCTCCTCCTCGGGCCAGGTCGCGCCGCTGCGTCGCGCGATCAGGTGCCAGAGCTGGAAGTAGTCGCGCGACAGATCGTCCGCGCGCTCGGTGAGCTGAAGGTCATATCGACACTGTGCGAGGCGGCTCATGGCGATCTCGAAGGATCCGAGCCGGCCCAACGCTGCGAGGAAGTCCGCTCGCAGCCGGCGAACCTCATCACTCGCCGGGTCGGCGCGCGAACGGCGGTACTGCCGGCCGCGAGCCTTCGCGTGGATCGTCAGCTCGCGGTGACGCTCATCGAGTCGCTGGCGAAAGCGCTCGCTCCGCACCGCCGTGGTCGTCCAGACGACCGGTGCACGAGGGGGCATATCGACGCCGATTATCCTGCGCTGAGGATGGGCGACAAGACCTTTTCGTCGCGCGAGTGATGTGAGAAAATGAATGAGTCTGGTCTCATACGAGACCTCCTCTCCTCCACCCGCACGATCGCCGTCGTCGGCTATTCCGCGCGCCCGGATCGACCGAGCAATTCGGTTTCACGCACGCTGCGCGCGCACGGCTACCGCGTCATTCCTGTGAATCCCGCATTACGCGGCGACATCGTCCAGGGCGAGCGCTCGTACGAGCGTCTGGTCGACATCCCCAAGGACGCGAACATCGGTTTCGTGGACGTCTTTCGTCGGGGCGAGTATCTGGAGGCAGTCGTCGACGACGCTATCGCGGCCGGCATCAAAGCGATGTGGTTCCAGCTGGATCTCGGCAACGTCGCGGCCGCCGAGCGCGCGGAGGCGACGGGGATACGCGTGGTGTGGGACCGGTGCACGGCAATCGAGGTCCGGCGGTTGGACCGATCGCGCTAGATCCGGCTCCGCGGAGTCAGCTCGATCTCCTTCGATGGATCCTCACCCGCGGCGACCCGTGCCCAGAACGGGTCGAGTTCGACGCGAGCGTTCGCCGAGCGGACCAGACCGATGAGCGCGGCGAAATCTCGGAGCCGGTACGGCTTAGTGTTGACCTTGACCGTCGAGTCGCGTCCGCGCGCGACGAAGAAAGGCGCGGAGACGCCCGAGTGCGCGCCGGGGTAGCGCTTCGCGTCGATTCGCTGCAGCCCGCCAAGCGGGACGCGATCCACGCGCATCCCGAAATTCGTCCGATAGACGAGCTCGCCATCCTCGACGCCTAGCCTCGTGAAGTACGCGTAGTTGATGACGATCGCCGCGTTTGCCGCAAGCAGGAGCAGGCCAATGATCACCATCGTCACGTCCCGACCGCTCGCGCCGAAGACGAGGATGCCGAACCCAGCGAGCGGAAAGAACGTGTACGACGGCCACAGCAGCGCGAGGTTGGGCCGAACGGGACTCACGCGTCGAGTTTAGAAGCGCGCTGGACCGGGCCGATGAGGAGGCGCCGCTCGATCTCTTGCAGGGCGGCCATCACTCGGCCGTCATCGGGAGATTCGCGCTGCCGATCCTTGTAGAAGCCGCGCAGAAGGCGCAGCGATTCGCGGATCGGGAGCCGCGAGTATGGGATGTCCGCGCTCTCGCACGAGATCTGGAACTCGAGCTCCGCCGGCCGAAAGCACTCTCGGCAGACGAAGAAGGTGGCCGGCGTGCCGTCGAGGAGACGCCGCGACGGATGGGCGTCGGCCGTGATGTCCTCTGCCAGGCAACGCGGGCAGCGCGTGATGCGCATCGCTGGACGATATCCCGTCGTCAATTTGTGCGACGTGGTTCGCACATTTTGACGACAGGTTTTGCGCCGTCGTCACCTTCACGCGACCTGGCGTTCATGCGTAGATGGGCGCATAGGCAAGGACTGGGCAAGGGGTTGACGGCGAAGACGGATCCGCGGGTTGCGCGCATGGCCGAAGCGCGTCGCGGCAAACCGCGCGGGCGGTATCGGGTGCGTCGAACTCCCGCCTGGAATTGGACCCCTGAGATCGCATACGCGGTCGGCCTAGTGGCGACAGATGGCAACCTCTCCCCGAGCGGAAGGCACGTCTCGGTCAGCTCGGCGGAACGCGAGGTGTTGCAGACCTTTCTCCGGTGCGTCGATCGCAAAGCGAAGATCGGTCTCGTGAA
>Ga0207646_10005057_pt1 | contig 14025 bp, 16 predicted proteins | sample KBSK5502metaG_FD_184343 | JGI IMG/M metagenome (GOLD analysis project Ga0207646, IMG submission 184343) | Corn, switchgrass and miscanthus rhizosphere microbial communities from Kellogg Biological Station, Michigan, USA - KBS K5-50-2 metaG... | ecosystem: Host-associated > Plants > Roots >... | reverse complement strand
CGGCGCGCACATGCGTCAACGCCTATGTCTGGGCGTTTCGCAATACGCCGCCCCTCGTGCAGCTTTACTTCTTCTATTTTGCGCTGGGCCCGTCGTTGACCCACCTCGTTGGAGAAACCACACCCATTCTGGGCAACGTCGGCTGGGCGGTGGTCTCGCTGATCCTTTTCGCCGGCGCCTATAACGTGGAGATTTTTCGCTCGGGTATCGAGGCAGTCCCGGCATCGACACTCGAAGCCGCTACGGCGCTCGGACTGAGTCGCTTACAGACGTTTCACAAGGTGATATTCCCGCTGGCCGGGCGGATCAGCCTGCCTGCGCTCAACAACAACCTCATCAACCTGATCAAGACGACGACGAACGCATACGCGATCGCAGTGCCGGAGCTGCTCTACGTCTCATCGCAGATCTGGGCGCAGAACTTGAATACCGCTGAAATGATGATCGTTCTTTTGACGTTCTATCTGCTCGTGATTGGATTGTTCGTCAAGGGCATGCACGTTTGGGAAAAGTCCATTGCGGTGCCGGGCTGGGGGAAGACATGAGCACGACGAGTGCGATCTTCCAATGGTTTCCTACGATCCTGAAGGGCTTCGGCTTCGACGTCTTGATCAGCATGCTCGCGATGGGGCTTGGAACGGTCGCCGGAGCGTTTCTCGGCATTGGCCAGATCTCCGTTCATGCATGGGCTCGAAACATATGCAAATGGATCACCCAATTCTTTCGGAACGCGCCGTGGCTCGTCATCATTTTCTTCTGCATCTATCTGCTGCCTTTCGAAGTTCAGTTTTTTGGCACGACAATCCCCTTTCCGGCATGGATCAAAGGCGTGTTCGGGCTTTCGTTCCCGGTCATGGGAAATGTGTCGGAAGTGGTTCGAGGAGGCATTCAATCGATTCCCTCCGGTCAATGGGAAGCAGCGGATGCCATGGGTCTCAGCCGCTGGCAAACGTTGCGGCTGTGCATTCTGCCGCAGGCGCTGAAGCGAATGACGGCGCCGTGGATGAATACCTACGCCATTCTGATGATGGCGACGCCGCTCGTTTCGATCGTGGGTGTCGAAGATAGCGTCACGATCGCAACTTCGATGCTGGCTGCGATGCGCGACCCGGCGCTGATGATGCCGGTCTACGGTCTCGTGCTCGTGCTGTTCTTCCTCTATTGCGCCCCGATTGCGCTGCTCACCAAGCGACTCGAAGCGCGGTCCTAACGAATTGTGCACGAACCGCCCGCGACGACATCATGGAGATACGTTCAATGAATTCCCAACCAGACGACGCGATCGTGTCGGTCCGAAACATCAAGAAAGCGTTCGGTCCGAACGAAGTGCTGCGCGGTATATCGCTCAATGTAAAGAAGGGGACGGCCGCAGCGCTCATCGGCCCATCCGGGTCGGGCAAGTCGACGGTTCTACGCTGCATCAATGGACTCATCGCGGTCGATGCGGGCGAGGCGTACGCAGATGGTCACGCGGTCCACAAAATACATACGGCCAAGCAGAGCATCGCGTTGCGCAAGGATGTGTCGATGGTGTTCCAACAGTACAACCTGTTCCCGCACATGACGGTTCTGGAAAACGTGATGCTGGCACCCGTTACCGTCTTGAAACAGGACGCGGAGGAGGTGGAAGAGCGCGCAGTTAAGCTCCTTGCCAAAGTACGGCTGACTGGAAAGGAGAAAGAATATCCGGGCAGTCTTTCCGGGGGCCAACAGCAGCGCGTCGCTATCGCTCGATCGTTGGCGATGCGGCCGAACGTGATGCTATTCGACGAGGTCACGGCAGCGCTCGACCCTGAAACGGTCAAGGAAGTGCTCAACACCATTCGCGAGCTCGTGGCTGAAGGCATGACCAGCATTCTGGTGACGCATGAAATGCGTTTTGCGCGAGAAGTCGCGCATCACATCTTCTTTACGGACAAAGGGCTCATAGTCGAGCATGGTGAGCCGAAAGAGTTTTTCTCCGCGCCCAAAGATGAGCGAACGAAGGAGTTCCTGAGCCACATTCTTTAAGCCCGGCTTCACGGGTTGCTTGCAAACGGGTGCGACCCGGTGGGTGTCCGCGCCACTTTGAGAGCGCGGTGATATGCGCGCGGTCTGTGAAATAGACCCAATTGAGTATTTGGAATATACCCAATTGCCTACTTTTTAGGCAGTCGACGCTCGTAAGGCACTGAATGGATTGGCTCCCCGACCAGGGCTCGAACCTGGGACCTGCGGATTAACAGTCCGTGGGGAGCTTTCGTAATCTCATTGCATTATCAACTGCTTGCGACGTCCGCGCACCTTCGCCATCGCAGTCGAATGCAGTGCAATGCAAGGGCATGCAAAACTACGCTGCTACGTTTTTGTATACAGGTACCCATCGATCAATGCGTGCTGCCTGCCCTTGTTGTGAAACGTCGTTGCCTAAGACGCGCGCGCGAGTTTCCCGTTCCGAATAAAGATTGCGCCACCGTCACATGCCGCCCACGTCGGGTGATTGAGCAGCCGGCGCGTCGCGCCCAACGACCACATGGTTCGTAATTGGCGAAGTAGCTGTAACGGTTTGGGTTTATTGACTAATTTGGACTGCCCGTCCACCAGGTCCTCTACTGTTTTTCACTGCTTTTCACAGCGAGTCCCTAAAAAGTCCCCAACGATACTTCGCCGTATGGGGCCCGCTCCTCCGGATCATACCGTCACCTCGTCCCCGCCACTGACGCACTAAACGCCGCTGAGGCCAGCGAACTTGCGCGATTCTCACGCACGCCGGACCAGTCCAAACGCGACACTCGCGCAGCGCTAGGCTAGACCGCCTCTCGCGGCGATACCTCTCGCTCGATTCTGGGAGCCGCTTCGCGTTCCGCGGTGAGCAGATCGTATGTGGCCTGAAGGTTGAGCCAGAATTCCGCCGAGTTACCGACAGCAGGCATCCATACCCGACCAAATGCGGGTCGCTCTTGCATGATCGCCAGGCAGGCAAGCCGCCAAAGCGAGCCTTTCCTTCATCTTCCCCCGCCCGGCGCGCACTCTCGGTGTTCAATCACATTCCCTCCACGTCGGGAATCCTCGACCCAGATTTCTGATCGAAGAGGTGCACTGAACCCGGCGCGACGCGGAGCGCAATCTGATCGCCTGGGCTGATGCTCGCTCGCCCGTGAGTGATGACGCTGATATGGGAGGTCCCACTGTGGACCAGCAGTTCCGTCTCGGGCCCCGTTGGCTCGACTACGATGACTTCGCCGGGAACGCTGCCGGCACTGCCACATTGCACGACCGCGAGATGCTCCGGTCGAACGCCGTAGCTGACGTCAAGCCCTTCGCCGGCGGCAGGTTCGCGCAGTACCGGCCAGCGGATCCCGTCTTGCGTCTCCACAACTGCATTGGCGCCGGCCCGGCGCAGCTTGCCATTGATGACGTTCATGGCGGGAGACCCGATGAACTGCGCGACGAACAGGTTTCGCGGATGATCGTAGAGCTCGAGTGGTGCGCCGATCTGTTCGACCACACCATCGTGCATAACGACGATGCGATCGGCCATCGTCATGGCTTCTACCTGATCATGCGTGACATATACCGTCGTCGTTTTCAACCGCTGATGCAATGCCTTGATCTCGGCGCGCATCGCGACCCGGAGCTTGGCGTCAAGGTTCGACAACGGCTCATCAAACAGGAACACCTTGGGATCGCGCACGATGGCGCGTCCCATGGCGACACGTTGCCTTTGACCCCCCGATAGCTCTCGCGGGAAACGCTCGAGGTACGCATCGAGGTTCAAAATCCTCGACGCCTTCGCCACCCGCTCGGCGATGACGGCCGCGTCGGCCTTGCGCAGCTTCAAACTGAACGCCATGTTGGCGCGAACGGTCATGTGTGGGTACAACGCGTAGCTTTGAAACACCATCGCGATGTCGCGATCTTTCGACTCCGTATCGTTCACCACCTTGCCGTCGATCGCGATGGCTCCGTCGTCGATCTCTTCGAGCCCGGCCAGCATCCGGAGTAGCGTCGACTTGCCGCAGCCCGATGGGCCCACCAGGACCATGAACTCGCCGTCGTGAATGTCGAAGCCGACACCGTGGATCACCTTGGTGGTACCGTAGGTCTTCTCCACTTTCTCGAACGAAACTGATGCCATCCGCTGCTCCTTCTGCCTAGTCGACCCGCGGGAGCACACATGCCGCTGCGAGCCTGCATTCTGCAATCGTTACGGCGTGTACCGGCCACCGTTCACTTGCACGATCTGGCCCGTCACGTATCCGCTCATCGGCGAATCATCGAACGCACTTCGGGGTCCATTCGATACCACCGTCTCGATGTTAGGCGTCAGTACCAACGCCCTGTGCCGCGGCAAGATCAACGGACGGCTGCGCGCACTTCGCGTGGAGCTCGTCATCTCGTTACTTCCAGGGTGCCGGTGGTTCGGCGAGATCCCATGTTCCATAGACCGCCGGCTCGTTGATCTCGAGCACTTCGAGGTCATCCGAGCGTGAGATGACGTTATGCGCGACGCCAGCAGGCTGCGACAGGCCGTCACCGGCATGGAGCGTGACGTCGCCCGCGACGCCGGCGAAGCGGAACGTGACCGATCCGCGCAGCACGTACAGGTAGTGTGCGGTCATGTCGTGCCAGTGCCAGCCCGTGGGATCGGTCAATGGCTTGAGAGCTCGAATGTGCTTGACCCCGATGCGACCGTTAGTCACAGCGGCGAGCCCGAGGTCGCGGTACTCGGAGTCCTCGCGCAGCCCCTCGCGGTTCCAGGTCGCCCCGGTCGCGCTCGAATACGCGAACGCGGTCAGCGATTGCGCGAGCTCGCGCGGGCCGTCGTAACGGGGCGTGCCTTCGTTGTGCATGTGCCTTGCTCCTGTGTGGCGCCCGATATTCGCAAGCGCCATGAACGCGGGTCGACGCCAATCGCATCGAGCGAGCGCCAGAGATACCACGTCGCCACGGTTCCATAAGGCGACCAGGGCAAGCTGAATTGGCGAAGCCCGCCCGAGACGAATCTATTCTGCCCGCTCATCATGTCGACTCTCAGGTCATGATGTTGGTGGAATCAGGGTTGCTGCGATCTTCTGTTGCATGGCTCGCCTATCCCTTGACGGCGCCCGCGGTAAGCCCGGCGATGAACCATTTCTGAACCAGCAGGAACATCAGAATTACGGGCAGCGAGGCAATCAGCGCGAACGCCATGGTGAAGGACCACGAAATGCCGACGGCGTCGAACACCTGGTTCACTAGAGCGACCTGCAGCGTCCGTTTCGCGGTGTCAGGCGCGAATACGGCAATGGTGATGTAGTCATTCCACGTCGTAATGGCGCCGATCACAGCCACGGCCGCAATTCCGGGACGGATGAGCGGCAGCACAAGCTTGGTGAGGATCTGCCAGCGGCTGGCGCCGTCCATATGCGCGGCCTCGTCGATCTCCAGTGGTACGGCGTCGATGAAGTTCTGCATGAACCACACCGTTTGCGGCGCGATGCGTGAGGCCAGGATGACGAGTATCACGAAACGATTGTTCAGAAGACCGAGGTGATCGAGCAGATAGAAGGTTGGCACGAGGAGCGCGACTCCGGGGACCATCGATGTCGCGAGGATGAGCAGCATCACGGAACGCTTGGCGGGAAATGTGTATCGCGATGCCGCGTATCCCGCCGGAATCCCCACGGCCAGGGCAACAGCGACGGCACCCGCCGCGTACACAATGGAATTCAGAAGCTCGATCAGGAACGTCTTGTGCGAGAAGACGCTGAGATAATTGGAAAACGTGGCCGGCGACGGAATGAGGCTCGGAATCGCGGAGACCGCGTTCACCTCGTTCTTCAGCGACGTCGAGATCGCCCACAGCATCGGACCGAGCGCCGAACCCACCACCAGCGCGGCTAGTATGAAAAGCGTGGCGCGATTTCGAACCCTGCGGGTGTCTGCACGCATGAGCATCCCCTCGCTAAGCCGTCACGCGGCCGGTGAGACGCATGTAGAGCACGCCCAGCCCGACGTTCGCCAACAGGATCGCGATCGAGTACACCGCGGTCGGTCCGATGTTGACCGCCTGGACCGTTCCCCGAAAGACTTCGAAGCTCAACGTGGTGGTGGCTCCCAGGGGTCCGCCTCCCGTGAGCACGATCAGCAGTGTGATGAGGGTCAGGTACAGGATGCCGAGCGTAAGGGCCGTGCTGCCAAGCGTGGGGATCAGATGCGGCCACGTGACGTAGCGAAACTTGGCACGCCAACTGCCACCGTCGATCCCCACCGCCTCGTACAGCTCCTTGGGGATCGATTGAATCGCCGCCGTGACGATGACCATCGCGTAGGGAAACGACCACCAGCTCGTGACGAGAATGGTCAGCCAGAGCGCGAGTTCGGGATCACCCAACATTAGGCCGGGAGACACGCCGAGCTGACGCATCGAGTAGCTGATCGGTCCATAGGAGGGGTTGAACAGCCATAGCCAGATCGTTCCGACCACCGCCATCGAGAGCGTCCATGGGACGAGCGTGAGCACGCGCAGCACCGCACCGCCGCGTGTCAGGTTGTTCAGGACCAGCGCAGCGAGCACCCCTAGTCCGAGCGATAGCACGAGCGACCCGGCCATGTACACCAGCGAGGTGTAGGTGGTCTCCCAGAATGCGCGCGACGACAACGTATCCACGTAATTTGCGAGCCCGACGAAGCCCGTAAGATCGTAGAACCGCGTCTTCTGGAAGCTCATCCACAGGACGAACAGGGTCGGATACAGCGTCACAGTCAGCAGCAGCACGAGGACTGGAACGAACCAAAGCAGTGGACGCAGCTCTTTCAGCCGCCTCCGTGCGCGCATCGGTCGCGCGGCGGTCATCGCGTTCGGAGCCGTCTCAATGCGCTGAGCCATGGTCTTTCGAATCTCCCCCGGTGCGTTGTGCGCTGAGCCTGTCAAAGTGTCTACGCGGCCGCGGACGGTTGGCGGCGTCGTGCTTCAGGCGCCATCCACGGCATGATCCAGCCTCGATCGGCTTCGTCGACGATGCTGCCGGGCGGGTTACACGCGTCGATCGCGTCAAGTACGTCATTCGTTAGACGCGTACCGAAGCCCGCTTTCGCATCGGTGAACTGACGCATGTTGCGAACCCCGAAATTGACGCCGGTCACGCCGGGATGAGCCAACGGAAACGCCAGCGCCATCTGCGCGAGCGACATACCGGCCTCGCTCGCGATGCTCGACAGCTGCTCAATCATGTCGAGCTTGCGTTGATTGCCGGGTCGCGACAGGTCGAAACGGGTCCGCAGGATCGAATAGTGCTCGCCCCACTGACCTTTTACGAGACCTGCCCGCGAGTCGTTTGGAACCGCCGCGTCGCGCCGGTATTTTCCGGTGAGCCATCCTCCATTCAACGGGCTCCATGCCAGCATTCCCATGCCGAAGGCCTGAACGGCCGGCAGGACGTCGATCTCGATGTTCCGCACGAAAATCGAATACGGCGATGTCTCGGACACGAAACGCTTCAGGCCACGCTGCGCGCTAATCGAATGCGCTTGCGCCTGGTACCACGCGGGGAACATCGAGCAACCGAAGTACCGGATCTTGCCGACCCGTACTAGATCGGTCAGCACATCTAGCGTCTCCTCGAGGTCGGTGTCGAGATCGGGCCGATGGATCTGATACAGGTCGATGTGATCGGTGCGAAGGCGTTTGAGGCTCGCCTCGACCTGGCGCATGATCCAAAGCCGCGAGGCACCTTGTTCATTTGGGCCATCCCCGGCGCGCAAACGCACTTTAGTGGATAGGACGATCTCGTCGCGATGGCCGGCAATGGCTTTTCCTACGATCGCCTCCGCCTCACCATGTGAATACGTGTCCGCCGTATCGATCAGATTTACTCCGGCATCCAGCGCCGCGTGCACGATATCGATGCACTCCTTCTCGTCGGGGTTGCCATCGGAACCGAACATCATCGTTCCGAGCGCATATGTGCTCACGCGTACGCCAGTTCTTCCGAGCGTGCGATATTCCATGTCGTTTCCTCCGTAGGGCTGCGGTTGGCGCCCCTGTAAGAGCAGTCTGCAAAAAGCGATCTTTAGCCGCTACGAGACAACCCGATCTCGTCGCACAGCTGCTACGCTGCGGCGACATCCATTTGCATTTGCTTTGAGCGAAGTGGCCATATCGCGGCGATTTCGTTGGCCGCTTGCATTACCAAGCTCGCATTTCGCACGATGTCTTCTGCTCCAAAGCGCATTAACGGTCCTGCGACGCTGCACGTTGCAACCGCAGGTGTATTCGGGCCGAACGGGCGAATCGGCGCGGCGATGGCCGCGATGCCGCGTTCGCCTTCCTCGTACGACATCCCCCATCCGCGCGCCCGTGTCTCGTCGACCGCCGCAGCAAACGCGTCGATCGATTGAATGGCACGCGGGCCATAACGCCCCGGCGGCGGGAAGCCCTCCTCGCGCACGATGCGCATCGCCTCCTCGGGTGGCAGCGTCGAAAGCCATGCCTTGCCGTGCGAGGTAACGGTTAGCGGCGCTCTGCCGATCATCTCCGGCTGGTAGATCAATCCTGTACGGCGTCCCTGCACGAAAACGACCCAGCTCAACCGCTCGCCTTCCACGATCGCCATGCGCACCAGCTCCTGTGATTCCTCTGCCAGCTTTTGCAGGATCGGCCGCGTGAGATCGGGAATGCGCGTGGCGAGGAGCACGCGCTGTCCCATGATCGCGAGCCGCAGCGTGAGGCGATAGAAGCCCGTTTCCGGCTCCTGCTCCACCCATCCCATGCCGCAGAGGGCAGTAAGGAGCCGGTGTGCGGCGCCCTTTTGCAACCCCAGCCTTTCGCTGATGACGCCAAGGCGATACGCGCGGGGCTCCTCCGCGAGGAACTCGATGAGCTGAAAGCACCGCTCAAGCAGGGGATTGACTACCTTCATAGATTAGGAATGGCGTTTCAAATCTGAGTTGCGGACTACCACGGGATGACTCCTGTCAGGCTTGACATCGCGCAAGGATCTGGAATATCGTTACACATTACAGCGCATAAAGCAAGAGGTGCTGAGTGGACCTCAAACCGGCGTTGTCAGGGCGCGGTTTTGTCCGCCCCTGGCCTGCAGCGGTCCGCGGTCGCTCCCGCGCCCTACATCGGAAGTCGTCCACAGCAGCGAAAACCGTCACCGGAGGAAACGATGAAAGCAGTGCACCAGAGCCACCCGTTTGCCCAACGCAGCACAGCACCCCGCAGTTCCTGGTGGCAGCGCATCGCCGAATTGATCGCCGCATTCGCTCTGGTTGTCGCGGCGACGCCGATGGCGCTCGCGCAGCCGGTCGAGATCGCCTACAACACGTTCCTCGACCCGAACAACGCAAACGATCCAAGGGCCGCAGCGCAGACGAAGATGATCGCGGAGTTCGAGCGTCAGAATCCGAATATCAAAGTTCGTGTCGTAGTTGATCCGACGGGTGCGAATGGCGCCCGGACCCTGCGCACGCATGCGGACTCACCCGACGTCGTCCGTGCGACCAACTTCCAGATGCCTGAGTACGTCACCACGGGCGCGCTCTTGCAGCTCGACGACCTGGTCAAACGCGACAAAATCGATCAGAACGACTGGCTGGTGCCGTTATCGGCTGGCATGGTCAACGGGCACCTGTTCGGGCTCCAGCAGGACTACCGCATTCCCCTTCTGATTTACCGCAAGCGCCTGCTCGAGGAGGCGAAGGTCACACCTCCTCGCACGTGGACCGAGGTGTGCGAAACCGGTGCGAAGCTCTCGAAGAACAACGTCGTGGGGTATGCCATTCCAATCGGCACCACCGGTGGGATCGGCGGCGCACAGGCGTTTGGCGAGTTTCACCTGAGTACGCTACTGGCCGCACCCGACGGCAAGTATTTCGCCGACGACAACAAGACCATCGCCTTCAGCAAGGAATCGTTCGTGCGCGGCGCGCAGGTGATCAAGGATCAGTTCCTGAAGTGCAAATCAACCCCGATGGCGAGTCTGCAGTACGGGTTCAACGAAGTTCACGATGGACTGCGCTCCGGCACGATCGCGATGGCCACGTTCGGGCTGTATCGCTATCGCTCCATTCAGGCCCAGGGTGCCGGCGACGATCTTGCGTGGGCTCCGCCGCCCGGATTCACGCCCGATGCGCGCCAGACCGTGTACGGCTTCCAGCTCACGATCAACAGTTTTTCCAAGCAGAAGGAAGCAGCGTGGCAATTCGTGAAGTTCATGACCTCCCCTGCCGCTCAGGCGATCGCCGCGCAGGGCGGTGAAGTCGTTGCCCGTGCTTCCGCGTACAACGATCCGTATTTTGCGTCACCACAGGGACGCGACCAGCGCGCCTGGGCGGATCTCATCAAGGCGCGCGGCCGGCAAGTGAACTACTCGATCATCCAGTCGACCTTCCACCAGATCGTCGCCGACGCGTTCCAGCGCATGGTCCTGCGCAACACCAGCCCCGAGGACGCGTACCAGGAGGCAGTCACCAAGTACAACGAGGCGCTCGCGAAAACGAAGTGAGGCACGCATTGTCTGGAGTCCAATCTCATGGGCTGAAGCCATGAGCCTCGCAGGACTAGGCGCAGTTTGCATCTGGCACGACCTGTTGCCTGAGGCGCGTGACGACTTTCATCAGTGGCACAACCGCGAACACATGCCGGAGCGAGTCGGCATTCCGGGATTTCGTCGCGGCCGCCGCTATGTTGCCGTTGCGAGCACGCCGGAGTACTTTAATCTGTACGAGGCCGACAGCCCGGAAGTGCTCGGCGGGCAGGATTATCTGAACCGCCTGAATGCGCCGACCGAATGGACGCGGCGCGTCGTGCCGTCGTTCCGCAACGTGTCGCGCTCGATCTCCCGCGTGGTCTACACGGATGGTGTCGGTCAAGGCGGATTCATGCTTACACAACGCTTCGACGTCGGCGAGCCCGACCGTCCACACGTGGTGAAGGCATTGCGGCAGCGCCTGCTGCCGCCACTCCGTGATAACAAGGGCATCGCGGGAGTGCATCTCTGCCTAGCTGACGAGTCCATCAGCAAAGTGGAGACAGCCGAGAAAAAAGCGCGCGCGGACATGACGCAAGTCCCGACCTGGATCATTTTGATTGAAGGCGATTCTTCAGCGGACGTGGGGGCGGCAGGGGCAGCTCTCAGCCGGGAGCTGCAGCCCTTGCTCGGCGCCGATGGCGCGCAGATCCTCACATCGGTGTATCAGCTGGAATTTTCCCGCTGCAAGACGCCGTGGAGCGCCGGCTGACGTGCATCCTGCCACGCATATCAGAGGAACAACGCGACTCTACGGCTTGGTGGGCGATCCACTGACCACAGCCAAATCCCCCGAATTGTTGAACCGGCTCTTCGTCGAACAGCGTGCAGACGCGGTTTGCGTCCCGTTCCAAGTCGAAGCGGATGACCTGTCAGCATTTGTCACCGGTGCACGAGCGATGAGAAATCTCTCCGGCGTGCTAGTGACGATGCCACACAAGCAACGGATGATGGCCTTTGTCGATGAACTACATCCGACTGCTCGTCAGGTGGGCGCGCTCAACGTGATCCGTTGCCATGACGATGGACGCTGGGTGGGTGCCATCTTCGATGGCCTCGGCTGCGTCCTCGGGATGCAGTGGGAAGGTAATCACCCTGCGAACAAATCCGTTCTTCTCATCGGTGCCGGGGGCGCAGGCAGAGCTATCGCATTTGCTGTCGGGTCCGCGGGTGCCCGGTCGCTTGCCATATTCGATGTCGACGAGCGTCGCGCTGAGGACCTCGCCGAGTCCGTCGCCGCGGCAACCCGCTGCAATACACACGTTGGCGCACCCGATCCACACGGCTGCGAGATCGTTATCAATGCCACGCCGCTGGGCATGAAGCCCGACGATCCAATGCCCGTCGATCCCAATCGGCTCGAGGCCGGCAGCATCGTCGTGGACATCATCAATGCACCGGACCCGACGGCCCTTTGTCGTGCCGCGCGCGCGCGCGGTTGTCGTACCCAGAGTGGGCGCCCGATGCATGAAGGGCAGGCGGTGTACGCGTTGCGCTTCCTGGGATTCGACTACCTCCCCGAAGGGAAGTCAGTATCGGACATTAACTTGCCGTAATTCGCGGCTAAGGACGGCACTACCTAATGTCGCTTGTGCACTGCACTGAAGGAGAATACGGATGAAAGTTGCATTGCTCGAGGCGAGCCATTGGCACGTACCGCTCTATCTTGACCCGCTCGAGGCGCCCGGGATCGAGGTGGTAGCCGTTTCGGATGCGGAGCATGTCAAGGGACAGCCAGTTGCAGCGCGATTTGGAAGTAGGCTCTACGCATCAAGCTATGAGCTCCTCGATCGCGAGAAAGTCGATTTTGCGTTCGCATTCGGTCGCCATTCGGAAATGCCGGCGATCGCGGAAGCGTTGATCGCACGAAAAATTCCGTTCGCCCTAGAAAAGCCCTGCGGTATCAATATGTCGCAGGTCACCCGGCTCCGGAAATTGACCGAGGAAGCCAACCTTTATTGCGCGATACCGTTCATCTTCCGGAGTAGCGACCTGCTCGCCGCCCTCAAAGATGTCGAGGGACACATTCCGTCGGATTTCAACTACATGTCGTTCCGTTTCATTGTCGGTGCGCCTGACCGCTACGAAGCCGCAGGCGCAGGCTGGGCACTTGATCCGGCGTTTTCCGGTGGTGGATCCACGATCAACGTCGCTACACATTTCGTCGACTTCTTTAGATTGCTGACCGGTAAGGAAGTCGCTCGAGTCTCCGCCACCATGCATTCCCGAACGCACCGCGGAGCCGTCGAGGACTATTCCCTGGTGACAATGCAAACCGAGGATGGCGTTATCGGGCTCGTGGAGACTGGATACAGCTTCCCGAGCACTTCCGACGAGCAGCGCGAGTTCTCGTTCACCCTTTCATCCGATCGCATGTACGCGAAATCAGGCCCCGACCGGATCGAGATTCGTGACCGGAATAACCTCGCCGCCGGCACCCGAAGTCTCCGTATCCGGGTAGAAACCGACGTGTATTACCCGCTGTTCGTGAAGCGGGTGCTTGCTGAATGTCGCACTGGCGCAAAGCCGCTCGCATCATTGCGCGATGCCGAAGCAATGATGCAGGTCATGGACGCTGCCTACGCTTCGGCCCGACAAGGTGGTGCTCCACAGACTCTGGTGCCGATTCCCGCGTGATCCGATCTGTGGATGGCGTCGCGGGCCTATGCAGGTAACCAGCACGTCCAAAACGGGCGCCGCACACCATTGACGCCAACTGCTTGCAGCTCAATCAGCATTATCGCGTTGGTACGGACACCGCTGGTTTGAGGCGAAGCTTCTTTGCCCGACGCGCGTAACCCCGATCATCGAACGTCAGTAGTTCGCTGCACGCGCTACTAGCGGCAAGATGCAGCGCATCGGCAAAATCGATTCCATTCCGGCAGTGGCTCAATGCTGCTTCAATTTCGTCCCGGTCTTCGACGGTGATCCCCGGTAGCGCGATCAGATGCTCGAGGCACTCGATCACCTTGCTTCCCGGCTGATCCGCCACGTACCGCAATACCCATTCGAGTTCCAGGACCACGGTCTTGGGAATGAACACGTCGCCTGCTGCGAGCACGCGACCAGCAATGCGCCCCTGCACCGCATCGTCGCGGAGATAAAAGCGTGCAAGGATGTTCGTGTCAACTGCGCGCACGCTTCGCTGCCTTTTTCATCGCCAGTCCACCGTGCATCTGGTTCACTGGAATTCGAGGGCCGTTGTAATTCAGGATGGCCGCCCCCTCCTCGATGCGTGAAGAGGCATGCCGTTTGACCAGCTTGAGCCGAGCGCCGCCGGCCGCGACGTCGAACTCGATCTTGCTGCCCGGCGTGATGCCCAAAGCATCCCGAACCCGTTTCGGGATGGTGACCTGACCCTTGCTCGTGACCGACACCGCCATGGATCACCTCTTGAGTAATACCGAGTAAGAATTCTAGCAGGGTTCCACTCAGTGCGGGGCACCAGCTGCTGATCGGGAATGACCGCGCATCCGACCCGACGCGCGGGCGACAACACTGGGTTCACTTTTGTGGTCATGTAGATCCG
>Ga0207646_10005056_pt1 | contig 14025 bp, 8 predicted proteins | sample KBSK5502metaG_FD_184343 | JGI IMG/M metagenome (GOLD analysis project Ga0207646, IMG submission 184343) | Corn, switchgrass and miscanthus rhizosphere microbial communities from Kellogg Biological Station, Michigan, USA - KBS K5-50-2 metaG... | ecosystem: Host-associated > Plants > Roots >... | reverse complement strand
CGGGGCACCAGTGACAACAAGGCGGGGGCGGCGATGCTGGTCGCCAATTTCATTCGATACAGGCAGGAGGGGTTCGTCCCCGAGCGCGACCTCATCATCGTGCTGACGGGAGACGAAGAAACTTCCAGCGACGGTATCCGGTGGCTCACGCGGGAACACCGGGATCTGATCGACGCCGACTTTGCCCTCAACACCGACGGAGGCGGAGGCGATTACCGGGACGGGAAGCCCATCCGCTTCAACGTGCAGGCCGCCGAAAAAATCTATCAGAGCTTCATTCTCGAGGTGCGGAACAAGGGCGGCCACAGCTCCAGACCGGTCCCCGACAACGCGATTTACCATCTGGCGCGGGGGCTGTCGCGCATTGCCGACTATGCCTTCCCCGTCCGCCTCAACGAGGTGACCCGGGCGTTTTTCGCGCGCGGAGCGGCCGCCGAGTCACCGCCGATCGCCGCCGACATGCGCCTGGTGTCCCGGAGCGGCAATCTCGCGGCCGCGCGACGCCTCTCGGCCGGCTCACCGTACTACAACTCGACCCTGCGAACCACCTGCGTCGCGACCCGCCTCTTCGCCGGACATGCCGACAACGCGCTCCCGCAGCTGGCGCGCGCCACCGTCAACTGCCGGATCCTCCCGGATCAGTCGGTCGACAGCGTGGAAGCGACGCTCCGGCGCATCGTTGCCGACACTGCCATACAATGGTCTCGCATCTCGGTCGCGAACCCCAGCCCTCCCTCACCGTTGCGCGCTGACCTGATGCGACCGCTCGAGGTGCTGACCGCGAAGTACTGGCCGGGAGTTCCGATCGTCCCGGAGATGTCCACCGGCGCCACGGACGGCTTGTATACGCGGAATGTCGGGATCCCGACCTACGGCGTCGCGGCGATCTTCGACGATCTCAACGACTCGCGCGCGCACGGCCGGGACGAGCGGGTCGGAGTCAAGGAATACCACCGGGCGGCGGAGTACTGGTATGAGCTGGTGAAACAACTTTCGTCGAGCAGGATGAGTCCGTAGAAAAGGCAACAGGCAGCAGGCAACAGGCAGTAGGCACTGGGCACTGGGCAATGGGGGCCGTGAACATGGATCATACGCGAAGAGAATTCGTGAAGACTGCCGCGGCGGGAGTTGGGCTGGCGGGAGCTCTCCCTCTCACGTCTCACCTCTCACCTCTGATCTCTCAGGAGCCGTTGCGGTTCGCGGCCCCCCCGATCCCCGTGGTCCGGATCGGCTTTGTCGGGATCGGCGGCCAGGGGAGCAGCCACGTCGAGAATCTCCTTACTCTCGAAGGGGTCGAGATCGCCGCGCTGTGCGACATTGTCCCGGAAAAGGTCTCGGTCTGGCAGCGGAAAATCCGCGAGCTGGGGAGGAAGGAACCGGCGGCCTACACCAGGGGGCCGCGCGATTTCGAACGAATGTGCGCCGAGGCCGATCTCGACCTCGTCTTCAACGCGACGCCCTGGGAGTGGCATGTGCCCATCGGGCTCGCGGCGATGAAACATGGGAAGCACGCCGCGTCGGAGGTACCCCTCGCCTATACTGTGGACGATTGCTGGGCGCTCGTCGAGGCCGCGGAGAAATACCGGAAGCATTGCGTCATGATGGAAAACTGCAATTACGACCGGCTCGAAATGCTGGGCTTGCACCTCGCACGGAAAGGCCTGCTCGGGGAGCTCCTCCATGGCGAGTGCGGCTACAATCACGACCTCCGCGAGATCAAGTTCTCGGGCGAAGGCGAAGGACTCTGGCGCCGCGCCCACGCCACGAGGCGGAATGGAAATCTCTATCCAACGCACGGCCTCGGACCGATCGCCGAGGCGATGGGGATCACGCGAGGTAACCAGCTCGACTATCTCGTCTCCCTGAGCGGGCCGTCCCGCGGATTGCAGGCGTGGCAGGCCGAGCACCTCAGCGCCGACGATCCACGCAGGAACGAGCGCTATGTGCTCGGGGATGTGAATGCGACGCTGCTCCGGACCATGGCCGGTCAGACGATTTACGTCACCCACGACACGAACCTTCCCCGCCCCTACAGCCGGAAGTATGTCCTCCAGGGGACCAAGGGCATCATCGAGGGCTATCCGCGCCGGGTGTATATCGAAGGGGTGAGCAAGGGCGCCCACCGCTGGGACCCGGTGGAAAGCTGGTTCGAGACCCACGACCATCCGCTCTGGAAGAGCGACAAGGTCAAACAGGCGAGCGTGGGGCACGGCGGGATGGACTGGCTGGAAGACTGGCGGCTGATCAATTGCCTCCGGGAGGGACTCCCCACCGATCAGAACGTCTACGACGGTGCGACGGTGAGCGTCGTCGGTCCGCTCAGCGAGTGGTCGGTGTCCAACGGCAGCAAGCCGGTCAAGGTTCCCGATTTTACGCGGGGACGGTGGCGCGGGACGGAGCCGCAGGGAATCATCGAGGCGTAGGTCACTCGCCTTTGAGCACCGTCTGGGGCTCGACGGAGGCGGCACGCCGCGCCGGGATCCAGCTCGCCAGAAGCGCCACCAGCACCACCGTGCCGCTCACGGCAGCGAGCGTGCCGGGATCGGAGGCGCGCACGCCGTAGAGCTGGGTCTCCAGCAGTTTCGCCCCGAGCCGCGCGCCGATCATGCCGACCGCGACTCCCGCCAGCACGAGGATCATCCCGTTCGCCATGACCACCCGGAGCACCTTGCCGCCGTCCGCGCCGAGGGCAAGCCGGATCGCGATCTCTCTTCTGCTGAGTCCCACGACGAAGGAGATCACGCCGTAGATCCCGATGGCCGCCAGCAGCAGCGCGAGCGCGCTGAATGCGCCGAGCACCAGCGAGCCGAAACGTGGCGCGGCGTTCAATGCCGCGAGCGCGTCGCCCAGCGGAGCGACCTGGAAGAGAGGCAGTCCCGGATCGAGGGCGGCGACCTCACGCTGGATCATCGCGATCGAGGGGGACGAACCATCCCGCATCCGGAGGGCGATCTCCAGATCGGTGTCGGTGCGCTGCGCGAAGGGATAGTACACATCCGGTTCGCTCGTCGCGGCGGCGAGATCGGTGGTAAGGTCCCGGTATCGCGCCGGCCCGGCCACACCGACCACCGTCACCTCGGGCCCGGTTTCGTCGCCCTGGTGAAAACGGCGACCCACCGCGTCCTGTCCCGGCCAGAAACGGCGCGCCATGTACGGGCTGATCACCGCTACTCGCGGTGCATTCTGCCGGTCGAAAGCAGTGAACCCCCGGCCCCGCTCGATCGGGATTCTCAGAGCGGCGAAGAAGTCCGGTGTCACCGAGTGGCGGAAATAACGAATCGGTACCGCACCGGGGCCGTCGACCAGGAGTGTGGCCCCATTGCTGTTGCCCCGGAACGGCAGATCGGAGGCAACCGCCGCGATGGCGACGCCGGGCAGCGCATTCAACCGGGTGACCAGCCGGTCCACGAATTCGGCGCGTACCTCGGCAGGATATTGGCTTCGAGGAAGAGAGAATCTCGCGGCGAGCACACCCTCGGCATTGAATTCGGGATTCACCGCCATACGCGCCCCGAGATTTCGGAGCATCAAACCAGCCCCGACCAGCAGCATGAGAGCGAGGGCAACTTCTCCCGCCACGAGCGCCTGCTGCACCCCGGGCTTCCGGAGCCTCCCCAGTCCCGAGGAAGCGGTGCGCGCGCCCTGGCGGAGCGCGTCGCTGAGGTCGCGCTGTTGGCTGCGAAGCACCGGAGCGAGCCCGCACAACAGGCCGGTCAGCACCGTGACACCGAGGGTGAAGAGCAGCACCCTGCCGTTGACCGCGATCTCTGCATAGAGCGGTATGAGCCCCGCGGGGGCGAGCGGCACGAGAAGCCGGATGATCCAGTACGCCAGAAGCACGCCTGCCGCACCCCCGATACCGGCGAGCACGAGCCCCTCGGTCAGGAGCTGGCGCACGATTTGAAACCGGCCGGCACCGAGCGCCAGTCGCAGGGACATCTCGCGCTCCCGCGCCGTGGCCCGCACCAGCTGCAGACTCATCACATTGGCGCAGGCGATCAGCAGCACGAGAATGACCGCCTTGAACAGCGTTCGAAAGAGCGAGGCAGTCGTCCCGAGAAAGGTCGCTTCCAGCGACAGGACGTCCACGCTCCGGTCGGTATTGGTTTCGGGATAGTCCTTGGAGAGCCGGGTCCCGACCGCGGCGAGATCCCGCCCCGCATCGTCGATCGTCACGTCGTCACGGAGGCGGCCGATAGCCAGCAGCCACCTGCTGTTTCGGCTGGTGAGGAGCGAGGCGGGAGAATCGACCGAGAGCATGGCCAGCGGGATCCAGAGATCCGCCTGAAAGGAGAGCCCGAAGAAGCCTTCGGGCATGATCCCCACTACAGTGAACGGCCGGTCGTTGATGGTGACGGTACGTCCGACCAGGCTTCTGTCACCGGCAAATCGGGTCTGCCAGAATCGATGACTGACGACCGCAACCGGAAAGGCGTCGGCCGTCCGGTCTTCTTCGGCGGTGAAGGTCCGCCCGAGTTGAGCCGGGATCCCGAGGAGATTGAAGTATTGCGGGTTCACCCGCTCGGCATTGACCCGGTCGGCGCCCGTTTCCGTTCTGAGATTGAGTGAAATCGGATCGTACGCCGACACGCCGGTGAGCGTGCGATTCAGCCTTCCCCAGTCGGCGACTTCGGGTGGGGAGGCACCGCGCTGGCTTCGTTGCGGCCCGGCGACTCCCCAGAGAAAGACGAGGCGGTCGGCGCGCTCAAAAGGAAGGGGGCGGAGGAGCGCCGCATCGAGGAGGCTGAATGTCGCGGTGGTGGCGCCGATTCCCAACGCCAGGGTCGCGATGATGATTGCGGAGAGGCCCGGCCTCGCCTGGAGATTTCGAATTGCGAAGCGGATGTCGGGCGCGTTGAAGAGTGCCATGCAGAAGCACAACGCAGCCGTTATGCCACGAGCACGGGCGGCGTAACCCGCTTCAAAGCAACGGATTAGCCGTTATCGAGGAGCGAGTCCCGGTCCCATCGGCGAACAACTCGTCCCATGATCGAACAAACGGGCCGGCACCTAGATCGTTCGCGACCTTCTTCGAATGATGTAGCGACGGTCCTCCCGGAACCGGTCGAGCCGCTCCCGGACCCGCTCCATCGCCCGTTCCTGCGCAGCGCGATCGAGCCGCCGGTTCTCGCGAAGCCGGTCGGAGAGCCGATCGCGCCTCGCAAACTCCCGGTCCTGCATCGCCAACTCGCGACTCCGCCGCTGCTCGAGCACTTCGCGCGATCTGTCTCTCGCGAGGTCCCGCAGCCGGTCGGCGCGTTCGACCTGCGTCCGCACCCGGTCCAGCGCCGCCCAGCGAGTCCGCTCGGCGCGGTCGCGCGCACGCTCCACCATCCGCATCCTGTCCGGCGTCATCCTGAAACGATAAAACTCCGTCATCGGGCGGCGAAAGTTGGGTTCGATCCAGGTCCAGGTGCGCCGGCCGGGCCGGAGCTCCGGATTCGGATCCTGGGCGTTGGCTGCGGTTGCCGGGCCGGCAACGAGCGCGGTCGCGAGAAGGCAGTACCGAAGGCGCATGGGGTGATCTCCTGACGGGACAGGGCGGCCGGCAGAGCCACCCGATACATAAAGAGACGCACATCTCGCGGAAAGGGTTGCGCAGTAGCCGAACAGCGGGAATGGAGGTCAATTGACTTGGATCCGGACCATCACGCCTGAAACCAGGAGCGACCTTGCAATACCCTTCCGAGTCACCGATCTGCATCGTGGGGGGAGGGGCCGGTGGCCTGAGCGCCGCCTTTTACCTCCGGAGCGCCGGGTACACCAACGTCACCGTTCTGGAAAAAGCCGATCACATCGGGGGCAAGTGCCATTCTTCCGTGGTCGACGGGGTGGCCTACGACATGGGGGCGCTGGAGGTCACCCCCTCGTACGTGCGGGTGCTGCCGCTGATCGAGAAGTACCAGCTCGAGATGACCAATATCGGTGGCATTCTCCTCATGGATTATGCCAACGGCCAAGTGCACCACGGCTCCTATCTCATGAAAGGCCTCAGCTTCTTCCAGGATCTGGAGGTGATGAAGGACATCGCCAAATACTTCCTCGAGCTTTCGGAGACCGACGACTCGCTCAAGGGGCCCGGATTCCGGAATCTTCCCGCGGAACTCGCCAAGCCGTTCAGTGCCTGGCTCGCCGACAAGGACATGGCCACCATGGCACAGGTCTTCGCGCTTCCGGTCACCTGTTACGGATACGGTCCGCTCGACCAGGTCCCCGCGGCGTATGTCCTCAAGTATCTGGACAAGACCGACTACACCATGCTGATCGTCGATTTCGCCAAGGACCTATTCGGCAAGGTCGGCGCGTGGCCCAAGCGTCTGCTCACCGGCTACCAGTCACTGATGCAGCACATGGCTGATGACATGACCGCCACCGGGACGACCCGCGTGCTGACCGGCGCGGACATCGGCTCGATCCGCCGCAACCGGCCGGGCTCCCATCCGATCAAAGTGGAGTACCGGCACGGCGGAGCCTCCCATGTCGAGGAGTTCGACCATCTCATCCTCGCCTCATTGCTGACGGAAGACGCCCTGGGATTCGTGGACCTGACCGGCCCGGAGCGTGCCATGTTCTCCCAGGTGAAGGTGTGCAACTACTACACCTCGCTCTGCGAGATCCCGGGGCTCGAGCTCGGGACCTATGCGATGGTCGTGAAGGATGGCGCCATCGTGCCGCCGCCGGCCGGCACCCCCTGCATGATCATCAAGTCGTGGGAAAATACCGACCTCGTGGTGGTGTACACCTATTCGCCCGAGGCACTCTCGATTCCCGACGTCGAGGCACGAGTCCGGACCGGGATGGCTGCGGCGAAGCTCGATCTGCGCGGCATCCACGAGACGTTCGTGTGGCCGTATTTTCCTCACGTGGAGGAGGCGGCGCTCGCCGCGGGCTTCTACGATACCCTCACCGGGATGATGGGGCAGAACGCCACCTGGTACGCGGGCGGTCTGATGAATTTCGAGGATGTCCAGAAGTGTTTCGAGTGGTCGCACCATCTGGTGGAACACCACTTTGCCTGAGGCGCGCGTGAAATACTTCATCATTTCCGTGGACGGCGGAGGGATCCGCGGGGTCATCCCGGCGATGCTGCTGCGATCCATCGGCCAGGAGACCATCATCAAGGCGAGTCTTTTTGCCGGCACCTCCACCGGAAGTCTCATCGCCGTGGGTTTGGCCGCTGAGGTCAAGATCGAGTTCATCACGGACACCTACCTCGACCCGAACGCCTGCCATACGATCTTCACACCCTATGTGGGGAGCCAGGAACAGAAGGACCCGGGAGCGCATCTCTCACTCCTCCAGAAGCTCAGGGGTCTCCTGGTGAGTGAGGAGCAGCGGATGTTCGATGCGGGCATCGGCTCGGTGTTCGAGGAGATGCTCTTTCCCCAGTACACTGCCGCCGGGCTCCGGCAAGTCATCGAGGGATGCGCTCCGGATACGACCCTCGCCGACCTGAAGCACCACGTCTTCGTGCCGACGTTCGTACTCAATGCCATTACGCCTGCCGGCCCACAGTGGGAGGCGACGGCATTTCACAATTTGCCCGGGCCGGTCGGGTTCGGGGGTCATGCCGACGCCCCGCTCGTGGACGCCATCATGGCCAGCGCCGCGGCCCCACTCTATTTCCCGCCGCACCCCTATGGCGAGAGACTGTTCGTGGATGGCGGGCTGATGGCGCAGAACCCGACGATGCTCGCCCTGTCTGCCGCAATCCAGGCGGGGCTGGTGGGTGAGCAAGGCGTGCGCCTGGAAGACGTCTCGATTCTTTCGCTTGGCACCGGCAGCAACAGCAGCAGCTATCCGCCGCCGGGAGGAGACTTTCCCCCACCTTACGGGATGCTGGGCTGGTCCTGGCCAGAACCGCGTAAGCCGAGTACGCCGGCGGTGCCGCTGACCGACGCCATCCTGGACGGCGTGGCGCAGGTGACCGACTACCAGGTGCAGGCGCTCATCGGGAAAGACAACTATCGGCGAGCCCAGGTGAAACTCGGAACCACCCCGATCGCGCTCAATGACTGCGCGATGCTGCACGCCAAAGGGGGTCTGGAGGACCTCGCCAACGAGTACATCGACACGCCCTACTGGCAGGACACCATCCAGTGGGTGAAGGACCGCCTCGGCTAGCCGTAGGTCAGTTTACCGCCGGGAAGTGGGTATCGACGACGTGCCTGGAGTGCCGCACGATCGGCTCGATCAGCTCGAAGTTCGTCGCGCCCCCCACGTAACAGGTCCGATTGGTTCCCTGCAACGCCTCCAACCGGGCATACCAGCCGGCCCCGAAGTCCTCGGTGGTCACGTGCTGAAAGTAGGGAAACGCGTCGAACGTCTGCCATGCCGTCATCTCGGACTCGATCGTCCCGCCCATCCGGCGGACCAGGTCGTGGCATGCCCTGCGGCAATCCTCCCGGAAGTGCTCGTCCGGGGGAGCGACGGCGCCATCCCCCGGCAGCTGGAGATAGAACTGGGTGACGAAACTCCCCTTCGACCTGAACTGCTGCGTCACCCCCCAGGGGGTTCCGATGGGTGTCTGCGGAAAGACCGTGGCGATCGGCGTCGGCAATCTGAGGCCTTTGACCGTCGCGGTGAACATCGTGTAGGTGTTGGTCTTGATCCGGGCCAGAACGTCGCGTTCGTCGGTGCGGAGGTCGAGGAACTTTTCCGTGACCGCGGGCGCAAGGGGACAGGCCAGGATCAGATGGTCGAATGCCATCTCACTGGGAAAGGTCCGCTCCCGGGCGAGGATCTGCTCGTCCTCCCGGAACCGGATCGTCACTCCGTCGGCGGTACGCGTAATGGAGTCAATATCGACGTTGAGCCGCACATTGAGTCCCCATGAAACCCGTTCCCACATCCGCTGATACCCGTCCACGAACCGCTTGGGCCAGGGGAAGAGATACCGGAGCACCGGCACCGGGAAGAAGAGCATCGGGACGAATGTCCTGGGCCCGATGTACTTGAGGACATAGGGGGCGGCGATCTCGTTCAGGTGACCGTACCCCATGATGGTCACCGGAATTTCGAAGAGACGGGAGAGCGGCTCGAGACCGTTGGTGGCGAGCCACTGCGAAAACGGCACCGCGAGCTCCGGCGCCTCCTCCGCCACCCTAGCGAAGGTGGGCGGGTCGATCACCCGGCCGAGCTTGAACCGGAGCCGGAGATACTTGAGGGCCAGCCACATAAACCTGAGGATGGGCACCACCTTGCCGGTCGCCTCGTCGGTACGGACGGTGGTGAGGATATCGGTGAAACGGGTCGGACCGCCGTCGCGCGGCACATTCAGCCCGGTGTACGGCGCTTCGAAATAGAGCTTGGCTCCTACCGTCTTTGCGATTCTCAGTGTTTCGACATACTCCATCGTGACGTAGTTCGCCCCGATGTCATAGGTCTGGTAGTTCTCGGTGATCGACAGGCAGAGCCCCCCGATCCGGCCGGCTTTCTCCAGCACCGTGACATTCCGGTAGCCATTCGCCTTGAGGAACCATGCTGCGGATAGGCCGGCCGGGCCCGCGCCCACCACGGCGATGCGCGCGTCCCGACCTGGTTTCGGGCCGGTCATGCGAGTCTCCTGACTTCGTCGTCCCACCCCATCTTGTGCAACAGCGCAAGTCCTGCCGGTGTCGAGCTGAGACCCCGGTTCTCATTGAAATGGAGCAGCAGCGCCGGGATCGTCATGTCACGGACCTCTCCGGCCAATGTCAGCAGACGGGCCGACTCCTCTTTCAACTTCAATCCATGGGCGAGCAGCAGGAGAAGGGATGGCTGTACGAACTCCACCTCGGCTCGAGCGATCAGCTCGTGATAGATCGCCATCCCCTCGGCGTGGCGACCACCGGCCTCATACGCGAGCCCGACCACCAGCATGATCCAGGGATGACGCCCGCTGGGTCCCAGGACCGGCGTCATGGCCTTGAGCGCTCCCTCCCAGTCCCCGCTTCGGACCAGCCCGAGGCCCAGCTGGTAGTGTGCAATGAAGGATGACGGGTCGATGGACAGCGCCTTCCGGGCCTCGGCCACCGTGTCCTCATGGCGGTCGGCGAAGCCATGAACCAGCGCGCAGAAGGCGTGGGCCAGCGCGCTCAGCGGGTCCAGCTCCAGCGACTGCCGGGCGAGTTCCGTTGCGCGATCGAAGTCTCCGTGTACGCCGCACAGCATGTAGAAGGCGTATTCCATCCGGACGCTCGAGTCGGAGGGACTCAGCTCCATCGCCCTGTTCCACTCGCGCTCGGCCTTTTCCCGGTCGTATTCCAGCAGGAGGGACACCATCGCCGACGCGGCGTGCACAGGACCGATCTCCGGCGCCTTCTCCATCCCGATCCTTGCCGCGGCGATCGCGCGCGCTCTCACCTGTTCGGTGGTGTAGAGCCCGTAGAACCCGGTGAGGACCAGCGCGTGTGCGAGAGCGGCGTGCGCCACGCCGAAATCGGGATCGAGGGCAATCGCCTGCTCGTAGAGCTCCACCGCGGTGCGGAGTCCGGGACCGCGGCGGTGCTCGATCGCCTTGCCTTTGAGGTAGAGCTCGTAGGCTTCGATGTTGTCGGTCGGCCCGGCCGGCTTGGTCTTGGATTTCCCCGCGCCAAGTGTCACCATCAGCTTGTCGGCGATGGCGCGAGCGATCTCGTCCTGGATGACAAAGACGTCGGTCATTTCCCGGTCGTACCGCTCGCTCCACAGATGGTACCCGTCGGAGACGTTGATCAGCTGGGCGGTGATCCGAAGCCGGTTGCCGGCGCGGCGGACACTGCCCTCGAGAACGGTCGCCACGTTCAGCTGGTCGCCGATGCTCCGCAGGTCGACGTTCTTCCCCTTGAACGAAAATGCCGACGTGCGCGCCGCGACCCGGAGATCGGGGATCTGCGCCAGCACGTTGATGATCTCCTCCGACATGCCGTCCGAGAAATACTCGGTCTCCGGGTCGTCGCTCATGTTGGCGAAGGCGAGGACTGCAATCGACCGCCCCGTCGTGTCGTGGTAGCTGACCTCTTTCGATACCAGCGCCTCGGCAAACCGGGCCACGGAATCGAAGCGGTCCTCGGGAGCCATCGCCATTGCCTTGGACAGCGCCGCCTCGATGGAGCGCGGGACATTCGGGCACTTGATGGTGACCTTCGGTGCCGGCTTGATAAACCGCTGGGCCAGAATCGCTGAGATGGTGGGGCCGGTGAACGGGGGTTCACCGGAAATGAGCTCGAAGAGCACGCTCGCCAGAGCGTACAAATCGCTCCGGCCGTCGATATCGGCGTCGCCGGCTACCTGCTCCGGACTCATGTAGTGCGGAGTCCCCAGGGACATGCCGGTTGCAGTGATCCGCGCGTCACCCGCATTGGACACGGCGCGCGCGATGCCGAAGTCGGCGACCAGGGCATACGTGCCCTGCAGGAGAATATTCTCCGGCTTGATGTCCCGATGGATGATCTGGTGTTCGTGGGCGTAGGACAGCGCCTCGGCCACCTGCAGGGTGATCCGGACCGCCTCTTCCACCGGGAGCTGTTTCTCACGGGTCAGCCGCTCCCGAAGCGACTCCCCGTCGACCAGCGGCATCACGTAATAGAGGAAGCCTGCCGCGGTGCCGGAGTCGTGGAGGGCGAGAATGTGCGGGTGGCTGAGCCGGGCCGTAGTCCTGATTTCAGAGAGAAACCGTTCAGGACCAAGCAGTGACGCGAGCTCGGGCCGCAGGACCTTGATGGCCACGGTCCGGTCGTGACGCACGTCCCGGGCGCGGAAGACCGTCGCCATCCCGCCGCTCCCGAGCTCCCCGAGGATTTCGTACCGCCCGGCCAGCGCGGCATTCAACTCGGCCGGATCGGTCACACGATGTTCCCGTGGAAATCGTATTCGATCCGCCGGGGAAGCTGGACGGTGGCCAGGGGACCGGCGGCAACCTGTTGGGCGTCGAAGATGAGCAACCGGCTCCGGTTGTCATTCATGTCATAGACCACGTTCATCACATAGCCGACGCCCTCGGGAGAATCCGGGTGCTTCGGAGTGAAGAGCGCTTCACCGGTGTAGCAACCCTTGCCGACGTGGTATGAATCGCGGGCGCCGGTTTCGAAATCGTAGTGCATGACCGTGTTCCAGAGACCGATGTTGTCGTCGCCTTGATCGAGGTACACGTACCAGCCGTGCCGGTGCCGCCGGGTGCTGAACCGGTCGTCCATCGTCGGGAACTCGGATGCCTCCGCGGTGATGACGTCTTCCTTGAGCTCGCCGGTCTTGAGGTTGAGCCGCCAGCGCACCAGTGCCGCCGTCGCGTCGAGCGAGAACGGCGGGCTCGGGTTCTGGGTCGGCAGGTCGAGGAGGGGGATTCGGGGATACTTGGCCACGTCGGTCACCAGCCAGTCTCCGTCCTCCCAGACATTCATGTTATGGAAGACCCAGCAGGGCGGGATCTCGTACCACCTGGTGTCGGAGGACGCGCCGTTCCGCGGCATGACGCCGAGCCGGGCGCCCCGTTCCGGCATCCAGCGGAACGGCTCCCGGGTCCCGACGTTCCGGATGTCGAAGACCGCCGGCAGGTGAAAGAAGACGACGTAGTGCTCGGAGAGCCCGAAGGAGTGCATCATCACGCCATAGGGCACATCGATCGGTTCGTACTGCTCGATGGCGCCGCTGCGCCCGATCCGGTAGTACTGGAAAAACGGCGGGAGGGCGTTGTAGCCCATCGTGAAGCTCTCGCCGGTGAAAGGATCGCTGTGCGGATGGGCGATCGCGGGACCGACGAGTTTGCCGCCGTAGTCGTAGAGTCCCAGCGTGCCGAGCTCCCGGTCGAGCAGATACGGCTGGCCGGCTTCATCGAGGGCCATCAGCTTGTCGCCCTGCTGCACCACGCTGGTATTCGCACAGTTGAGGATCGTGGCGATCGACTCGAACTGGCTCCGGGTCGGGCCCCACCCGAGCAGTTTCCGGATCCCGAGCCAGAGCAGGTTGCCGAGACCGAAGCGGAGCTTCATCCACCCCTGGAGCGTCGTGCTGCCGGAGGTCCGGAGACCCCCGTAGAGGGCGGTGCCCGCCTCGTTCTCGAGGGTCCATTTCTTGGTCTCGACCCACTTGTTCTTGTACCGCACGCCGCCGGCCTCGAAATAGAAGGCGTTGAGCATCCCGTCGCCGTCGAACCAGTGGTAGTACTTCATGTCGAGGGGCTTGAAGCGCGGGTTAGGACCGGTCCGGATCAGCGTCTTGCCGGTCAGCTCGGAGGGTACGGTGCCCGTCACCGGCAGGTCGCGGAACTCCTCCTGTTCGAGGATCGGTGCCCAGTTGCCCAGCAGGTAGGCGTTTGCGGTTGGTCCCCAGGGACTGTCTCCTCCCCGGTCCTTCGGGTCGGTGGAACTCAGAGAATCCTCGGTCTGGATAGAGTGGACATCCGGATGCAGCCCGTGCTGAAGGTAGTCCCGGAGCACGGGAGCGCCAGACCACGACTCAGAGGCGGGCTCCCCCGGCCGCGTCGAACCAGTGCAGCCCCGACGGCTCGACGGCGAGCGTCATCGCCTCGCCGATCGCCGGGGTGATTCCCGCGTCCACCCGGAGGGTGATGACCGTATCGCCCGACCGGACCGTCACCAGCGACTCATAGCCCAGCGGTTCGACCTCCTCCACCGTTCCTTCGAATCCGGGAACGCCGGATCTGGGTCGGATCGCCTCCGGGCGAATGCCCAGGATGACCGCAGCATCCGAGGCGACGGCGGGTGCCAGACCCTCCGGCAGGCGGAGGGTGAACCCTCCTCCGGATTCGAAGGCGGCCCCGTCGCGTCCGACCATCCTGCCGCGGATCTGATTCATCGGAGGGGTTCCCAGGAACCCCGCGACGAACAGATTGGCGGGCCGGTTGTAGATGTCGAGCGGTGTCCCGATTTGCTGAACCCGGCCTTCGTGCATGACCACGATCCGGTCGCCCAGGCTCATCGCTTCGATCTGGTCGTGGGTCACGTACATCGTCGTGGTTCCCAGCCGGCGCCGCAGCGCGGCGATTTCCCTCCGCATCTGCACCCGGAACTTCGCGTCCAGGTTCGACAGCGGCTCGTCGAACAGGAA
>Ga0207646_10005054_pt1 | contig 14028 bp, 8 predicted proteins | sample KBSK5502metaG_FD_184343 | JGI IMG/M metagenome (GOLD analysis project Ga0207646, IMG submission 184343) | Corn, switchgrass and miscanthus rhizosphere microbial communities from Kellogg Biological Station, Michigan, USA - KBS K5-50-2 metaG... | ecosystem: Host-associated > Plants > Roots >... | reverse complement strand
TTTTAAAAACGTCCGGCGGTGCGGTTCCGGATTCAGGTGCACCAGCAAATCGTGGAGTGCCTGGACAAATCGGTTGGGGCTGGCCGCAAGCTCCGCCAGACGCGGGTACTCGAGTGTGAAATCGCCCTGTCCCATGGTGCTCTTGACGGAGGCGATCGAGTGACACATTACACAGCCGAGCCCGGCGTGTGCTTCGGGTTTGTCGATCAACTCACGCACCGGAGTGTCAAACATCCCGCTGAAGAGCAGAGCAGGATCATGACAGCCTGCGCACCACCTGGACGGCCGGACGCCATCGACATCCTGCATATACTCGATGCTCTTGCGGTACCACTGATTGTCCAACGACGAGAAACGGTGAGCCGAACTGCTCCACTGCTCATAGATATCGGCATGACAGCGTTGACATGCCTGCGATTCCATGAAGAACTTTGAAGGAATCGTGCCGCCATGACCTGTTTGCGCGGAACTCGGAAAGAACAGGCCTTTCGTGCCGTCACCTTCATACGCCTGCGATTCCGGCGGCATCTGCGGATTCCGAATCCGATAGGTCTCGCGCCAGCGAAGCTCCCGCAGGCTCCAGGCGGATGCCGAGAGCACCAGCGCTGCGGCCAGCATCGCACTGAAGGCAAGAAGCCGGCGGCGCCTGCCGGCTGCAAGCAAAAGAACCACGCCAAGAATGGAAATGCCGACGTGTGCATAGAGCAGCGAGGCGAAAGGCCGAGAGCCGCCAGTGAACGCGACAAAGATTCCGAGCGCCGCCCCTGCGGCCGTTACCTTCCAGCCTGCCGATCCGGTCCAAAACAAGACAGGTATCAGCAGCGCAGCAAGCAGAAAACCTGCAGCAACATGCACCAGCACCAGTGCGAGGTAGGGAATCGTCGCGGCTGGGAACGCATACAGGTACACCGCGCTCGAGACAGCCAGAACAAGCGTGATCACGCGTGTTCGTTCGACGAGTCTTGATGTCATCTGCGCTAATCCCCCGCCGCCGGAAGCCGTAATCCCCTGGTCGCTTCCTCGAGCAAAGCCGCGACGGCCAATACCCGTTCTTCCTCCCAGGGCCGTCCCACGATTTGCACTCCGATCGGCAGGTCCTCATCAGACCGGTCAATGGGCACAACCGCGGCGGGATTTCCCAGCAGGTTAAACCACTGGCAGTAGCTCGATGCATCGAGGTAGTTCACCGTTTGACCATCAACGTTCCAGGAGCGTTCACCGTGCCGGAAGGCCGGAACCGCATTGACGGGACACAGGAGGATCGAGTACCGGTCCATCTGTTCCAGGAAACGGGAACGCAGGACGTCACGATCAAACAGCGTGTGCAAGAGGCGTTCGGCCGTGAGAGGCGAATCGGCGGCTGCCGCCTCGAGGATCTCGCGCACGATCGCGTACATGTCCGGCTCACGACCCTCGTATGCCTGGCGCAAAACCATCGCGGCGCCGTCGATAAACAATACGCGCCAGAGTTGACGCGCCTCTTCTAGTCCTTCCGGACGGAACGGCTCAACGATGAATCCGGCATCAGTGAGAGCGGCTGCGGCGCGCTGGATTGCTCGGCGTGTTTCTCGAGTTACAGGAGTACGGCCATCATCTTCGAAATAACCGATTCGGGTCTGGCTGGGCAACGTTTCATCGAACGCACGGAGCGGAACCGGCGCAGCATTGGGATCGCCATTGTCAGGGCCAGCGATCGCTTCGAAGATCAACTGGAGGTCCCGCACGGTACGAGCCATGGGACCCACGACGCCCAGCAAAGCGAAGGGACCAACGGAGGGCGGGAAGTGACCGGTTGCGGGAATCCGTCCTGGCGTGGGTTTCAGACCACAGATGCCGCTGAAATGCGCAGGAACACGAATCGATCCGCCTCCATCGCTGCCGATCCCCGCCGCTGAACAACAGGCGGCAATCGCTGCTGCTTCGCCGCCACTGGAACCGCCCGGAGTCCGATCCAGATTCCATGGATTGTTTGTCCGGCCATACAGTGCGTTGTGCGTTTCCCACGCCATGAGAAATTCCGGAACAGTCGTGTTTCCCAGAACGATCGCACCTGCGCGTTTCAATCGCGAAACGAGAGGCGCATCCGATGACGGCATGTGGCCCTGGCGAATCTTGGTTCCGGCTTCGCACAAGAGTCCCGCAACGTCGATCGAGCTCTTGATCGTGACGGGAACGCCATGCAGCGGCCCCAACGAACCCGCGCGGCGGACCGCTTCATCTGCTTCCTTCGCCTGGCGACGAGCCCGGCTTTCATCGATCGATACAAACGCATTGAGTCCTGGATTCCATCGTTCGATCTGTGCGAGGTGCGCCTCGAGCAATTCGGTTGGGGTGAAACGTCCGGCCCGGATACCCGAGATCATCTGCCACGCGGGGAGATGAGCCAATTCGGACATGTGGCGGCATGCTAGCAGAAACCCACAACAACGGTCTATTAAGCGGCCAATCATTGCTATACTTGCGGACGTTTTCCCGTATGGAGGTTTCAGTTTGGTTAGAGGAACGGTGATGCTCATTGCCGCAATTGCGTTTGCCGCGCTTTCGGCGAAGGCGGCTGGGCCGGCTGAGCCCGCCGAAGTGATCAATAAATACTGCGTCACCTGTCACAACGACAAGGCGCGAACGGGCGGCCTCTCGCTTGAACACGCAGACTTTGCTGATATTCCCAAAGGCGCCGAAACCTGGGAAAAAGTCATTCGAAAGGTTCGTGCGGGCATGATGCCGCCGGTTGGTGCCGCGCGTCCTGAAGCGGCGGCGCTGGGCGCCCTGGCGACATTTCTCGAAACGTCGCTGGACCGCGCGGCCGAGATGAAACCCCGGCCGGGGCGCACCGTCATGCATCGTCTGAATCGAACCGAATATGCGAATGCGATCCGCGATCTTCTCGCGCTGGATGTCGACGCGGCAGCGCTGCTGCCTGCAGATGACGAGAGCAGCGGATTCGACAACATCGCGGATGTCCTGACGCTCTCACCATCTCTGATGGAACGCTACCTGTCGGCCGCCTGGAACGTCAGCCGCACGGCCATCGGCAACCTTCATATAGCGCCCGCGACATCGGTCTATCGCGTGCGGCCGGATCTCTCCCAGGATCAGCACATCGAGGGATTGCCGCCCGGTACGCGCGGCGGAATTCTCGTTCAGCACTATTTCCCTCTCGATGGCGAATACACGTTCAAGGTCCGGCTGTGGCGGAACACGTTCGATCTCATGCGGGGAATGGAGGATGCGCACGATATCGAAATCGCCATTGACGGTGTCCGCCTGAAACTGGTGACGGCCGGCGGTCGTGAAGACTTTCTGAAGATGGCCGAAAACCCCGGAACGTTTGGAACGGATCTCGACCAGCGTCTGACCCTCCGAATGCCTGTGAAGGCAGGAACGCACACGGTCTGGGCGACTACCGTCCTTCGAAGCCACGCGCCTCGGGACGACATGATCAAGCCCTTTATCCGAACCACGATCGATGGCCTCGACATCATGGGCGATCCATCTGTCGATCGCTTGACCGTCGAAGGGCCGTTCGCGGCGACGGGCTCCGGGGATACTCCGTCGCGCAAGAAAATATTCATCTGCAAACCCGCCACACCGCCAGACGAGCAGGCCTGCGCCACGAAAATACTTTCGACACTCGCCCGCCTTGCGTATCGCAAGCCGGTCGACAAAGCCACGCTCGGCACATTGATGGAGTTCTATGCGCGCGGGCGGGCGGGTAAGGGGACGTTCGAAACTGGTATCGAGTCGGCGCTGCAATTCATTCTTGCGAGCCCCGAGTTTTTGGTTCGATTCGAATCCGATCCGCCAAACCTCGCGGCAAACACGGTCTATCGCCTTGACGACTTCGCTGTCGCTTCACGTCTTTCGTTCTTTCTCTGGAGCAGCATCCCGGACAATCAACTGCTGACCCTTGCGGAGCAGGGCAAATTGAAAGAGCCGGCCGTGCTTGAACAGCAGGTCCGGCGCATGCTGGCGGACGCGCGATCCAGGGCGCTCATCGGCAATTTCGCCGAGCAGTGGCTTCACCTGCGGAACCTGAAGAACTCCACGCCGGATCTGCAGGCATTTCCCGATTTTGACGACAACCTGCGCCAGGCCATGAAAGAAGAAACCACGCTGTTGTTCGACAGCATCATGCGCGACGACCGGAGCGTCCTTGATCTGCTCAATGCCGACTACACGTTCGTCAATGAGCGGCTGGCGCGTCACTACGGAATTCCGAACGTGTATGGAAGCCAGTTCCGCCGCGTGACCGTGTCGAATGAAACGCGCCGCGGACTTCTCGGACAAGGCAGTATTCTCACGGTGACGTCTTATCCGAACCGCACCTCGCCGGTCGAACGCGGGAAGTGGATTCTGACGAACCTCCTCGGCGTGCCTCCCCAGCCGCCTCCTCCAAATGTCCCACCGCTCGAGGACAGTTCTGCGGACGGCCGAGTTCTCTCGTTACGAGAACGGATGGAGAGGCACCGGGCCAATCCCGTTTGTGCAGGCTGCCATCGGCTAATGGATCCCATCGGATTCGCGCTCGAAAACTTCGACGGCACCGGTCACTGGAGAACGAATGACGACGGCGCGAAGATCGATGCTTCGGGGACATTATTTAATGGCGCCAAAATCGACGGCGTTGTCGGGCTTCGCCTCGCCCTGACTGCGCAGCCGGAAGTCTTTGTGGGAGTGATGACGGAAAAGATGTTGACCTATGCTCTCGGACGGGGGATTGAATATTATGATATGCCTGCGGTGCGGAAGATCGTGCAGGATAGCCGCAGCAAGGATTTCCGCTTCTCCTCGGTCGTCGTAGGAATCGCCAGGAGTTTGCCGTTTCAGATGCGCGAAGCGCAAGCGCGATAGCGCGCAGCCGTAATATGAAAGAGGCCAAGTAGAAGGGTATGAGGAACCACAAAGACACGAAGACACAAAGAAAGGCCGCAAATAATGGTCCTTTCGTGCGGCCTTTCTTTGTGTCTTCGTGTCTTTGTGGTTCTGAAAAGGAGTACTAAGTGAGTTTCATCACGAAGAAGCACCTTTCACGAAGAACGTTTCTCCGCGGTATGGGCGTTAGCCTGTCATTGCCGTTCCTGGAATCCATGGTGCCGGCTCAAACACCGATCGCCAGGACCGCGGCCAACCCTCAAATCCGCCTGGGACTGTGCTTCATGCCGCACGGAGCGGTCATGTCCCAGTGGACTCCTGCTGAAGAAGGCGCGCTGAAACTCTCCCCGACGTTGCTGCCGCTCGAACCTTATAAGGACCAGGTCGTGGTCATCAGCAGTCTCGCACATAAGATGGCGGGACCGCAGGGACCCGGCGACAATGGCGGCGACCATACGCGCTGCCCCGCAGTCTATTTGAATGGGGTGCATCCCAAACGTACGGACGGGGCGGATATCTTCGCCGGCACGACGATCGATCAGATCGCGGCCAGGAAAATCGGCCAGGACACGCTGCTGCCCTCGCTGGAACTCGCGATCGAGGACTACAGCGGCTTGGTGGGATCGTGTGACGTGGGTTTCAGCTGCACCTACATGAATACGATCTCATGGCGAACGCCCACCACGCCGATGCCGATGGAGATCAATCCCCGTGTGGTTTTCGACCGCATGTTCGGCGATGGCGCAACCGCCGAAGAGAGACTTCAGCGGATCGAAACGCAGCGGAGCATTCTCGATGCCGTCACCGGACAGATTCGCCGCCTGCAGGGCGGTCTGGGCACGAACGATCGCAACCGCGTGGCCGACTATCTGGACACCATTCGCGAAATCGAGCGCCGGATTCAGTTCGCCGAGAAACAGAGCGCCAACTCGAAACTCTCTGTTCCCGCGTCGCCCAGTGGGATTCCGGAAGAGTGGGAAGAACACGTGAAACTCATGTGCGATCTCATGACGGTCGCGTTCCAGGCCGACATCACGCGGATTTCGACATTCATGATGGCTCGCGAGGTCAGTTACCGCACGTTCCCGAAAATCGGAATTTCCGAGGCGTTTCATCCGGCGTCGCATCACCAGAACAATGCCGCGCGGCTCGAGGCACTCGCGAAGATCAATACGTACCACGTGACGTTCGTTGCATACCTGCTGGACCGGCTCAAGAACACGCCCGATGGCGACGGCAACCTGCTCGACCACTCGTTGATCCTTTACGGCGGCGCCATGAGCAACAGCAACATTCACAATCATTCGCCGCTGCCGGTACTGGTTGCCGGTGGCGCAGCGGGCCGGATGAAAGGCGGACGCCACCTGAAGTATCCCGAGAACACGCCCATGGCGAATTTATTGACGTCGATTCTGGATAAGGCCGGCATTCCGCAGGAAAGCGTGGGCGACAGCACCGGGCTTTTATCCGAACTGTAAGGCATGAATATGAGATTGAAGTTATCCGTATTGGCGGCGTTGCTTTGTGCCGCACAGGTTGCGTCCTCCGCGGCTGTGCCCAGCGCTGCCGACGCCGCACAGCAGCGCGACAAGGAAGCGGTGCGCGCGCTGATCAGACAACGCGCGGACGTGAATGCCGCCCAACCCGACGGCACCACCGCTCTGCATTGGGCGGCCCATTGGAACGATGCCGAACTCGTCAATCTTCTGCTGCGCGCCGGCGCGAACGCCAAAGCCGTAAACCGCTATGGCGCCACGCCGCTGGCGGAGGCGGCCGCTGCGGGAAGCGCGGCGACGATCGAGGCGTTATTGCGCGCCGGAGCCGATCCGAAAACATTGACCACGCCGGACGGCGAAACTGTGCTCATGACCGCCGCGCGAGCCGGCAACGTCGATGCCGTGCGGATTTTGCTGGAGCGCGGCGCGGATGTGAATGCACGCGAGAAATACAAAGGACAGACGGCCTTGATGTGGGCTGCGGCCGAACGCCATCCCGCGATTGTGAAACTTCTTCTCGAACACGGCGCCGATTGGAAGGTCCGTTCGTTCGACCGCGAAACCAAACCGCCAAAGCTGAGCGCGGCATCATCGATTTCTCCCATCGCTCGCGGTGGATTTACGGCTCTCTTATTCGCCGCGCGTGAGGGCGACATCGACACGGCGCGCGTCATGCTCGACGCGGGGGTCGATATCAACTACGGCGACGTGGATAACACGACCGCGCTGACGGTTGCGATCATGAACAAGCAATACACGTTCGCAAAGTTCCTTATCGATCGCGGCGCCGATGTGAACGCCGTCGGAGGTTACGGACGGACGCCGTTGTACGCCATCGTGGATATCCGGAACGAAGACTGGTCGACGCTTCCGAATCGGAAGATGGAGGATTCGCTGCCCAGCCTGGATGTGTTGAAGCAATTGCTCGCTCACGGCGCCAAAGTGGATGCCGCGCTGAAGGCGCCGCTGCCCGGACGAAGTGGAATGGATGCGGGTGATACAACTCTCGGCGAGGGTACCACTCCGTTCATGCGCGCCACCAGGGCCGGCGACACCGAAACCATGAAGCTGTTGCTCGAGGCAGGCGCCGACCCGAAGTTAACAACAAAGGAAGGAAACACCGCCCTGATGTTCGCTGCCGGCGTCGGCTACCGGGACAAGAACACCACCGGCAGTGAGCGCGATGCTCTCGAAGCATTAAAACTCTGTCTCGATATCGGTGGCGATCTGGGACAGGCGAATTCCAGAGGTGAGACCGCTCTGCACGGCGCCGCCGGCCGCGGCGCGGATTCCATCGTTCAGTTTCTCGCCGGCCATGGCGCGGATCTGAATGCAAAAACCAAACAGGGCCACACTCCGCTGGACATCGCGCTGGGGAAAGCCAGCACCGCCCAACTTCCGGTTCCTCACGACAGCACCGTCGCCTTGCTTCGCAAGCTCGGCGGGCGTGATGGAACGGATTCAAAATAAGTCGCGTGGGGGGACCGTCCAGATGTGAAGAGGCCGCGAAGCGGTGTACCGCACTGAACTGGACGGTGGGCCCGACGCTAACAAAGGAGTAATAGCTATGTTGAAAAAGCCTGGTGCAGCCGTAATCTGCCTCGCGTTCCTGTGTGGGAACGCCTTGGCGCAGCAGGACGCAAAAACCGTGATCGCTAACGCGCAAAAGGCATTGGGCGATCTGAAATCCATCACCTATTCGGGATCGGCAAAGGATGTGGCCTTCCAGCAGTGCGGAGCCAACGCCGCCGACATGATGTGCAGGGGAACCCATGATCCGATGCGGCCGATAAACAACTACGTCCGCGTGATCGATCTGACGGCCCCGGCGTCGCGTCACACGGGCGCGACGAACAACATTGGGCCCGGCGGCTCAACAACGCTGACTCCCGGCACGTTTTTCCAGCAGGTCACGCCGCAGCAGGCGGATGTTTCCCAACCCTGGCTGAATTCCCTGGAGTTTTACATCACGCCCTGGGGCTTCCTGAAAGGTGCTGCCGCCAACAACGCGACCGCCAGCCGCCGCAAGGTCGATGGCAAGAACTACACTGTCCTGACCTGGAGCCCAACGGTCAAGGCGCCTTCCGGCAAGAACTACGTCATCAATGGTTACGTGAACGAGCAGAACCTCGTCGATCGCGTCGAGACCTGGGTGGGAGAAAACATCATGGGCGACATGCACGTCCTCGCCATCTACACCGGGTGGAAAGATTTCGGCGGAGTGATGGCTCCTTCAAAAATCGTGCAGACGCGCGGCGGGTGGCCGTTCTTTGAAGTGAACGTCACAGCAGCGAAGGCGAATCCTGCTGATGTCGCAACGCTGGTTCCTCCCCCGCCACCGGCCGGAGGCCGTGGTGGCGCGGGCGGTGGCGCACCACCGGCTGCGCCTGCTCTCACGGTCACTTCGGAAAAGCTGGGCGACGGGCTTTACAGGCTCACGACGGGGCCCGGCAGTTACGATTCGGTGATTGTGGAGTTCAAGGACTACGTCATGATGCTCGAGGCCGGACAATCCGTAGCGCGTGGTCTCGCGTACATCGCCGAAACGAAGAAGCTCATCCCCAATAAACCGATCCGTTACGTCATGAACACGCATCCTCACTCCGATCACACGGGAGGATTGCCGGCGCTCGTGGCCGAAGGCGCCACGATCATCACGCAGAAGAACAACGAGGAATTTTTGGAGAAAGCGCTCAACACTCCGCGAACGTTGCTGAACGACACTCTCGCGCAGAATCCGAAGAAGGCAAAGATCGAAGCTATTTCGGAGAAGAAGGTCTATTCAGATGGAGCACGTACCGTTGAGATATACCATGTCTCTCCTGTTCCTCACTCGAACGGCTTGATGATCGCGTACATCCCGAAAGAGAAGGTCCTCTTCCAGGGCGACTTCTCGCTGACTCCCGGTCAACCGGCCAATGATCATGTCAAAGCCCTCGCTCCAATTCTCGAGAAGCTCAATCTGGACTACAATCGCTACATCAACGTCCATACGTCCGATGCCCCGCAGACCAGGGCGGACTTTTTGAAAGCCCTGGGGAAAACAACAGGAAACTAATCCTCATCCTAACAACGGCGGCCAGCGCGGCCGCCGTTCCGATTACACGTTAAAGATTGCGGGATCTATCCTGGCAGACCGCCCGCCTTGATCATCTTTGGTACTTTCGGCATTGTCGTATAAGCTGGCATGAATTTGAATCGAGCGTTTCGCAATATTTTATTAACTCGCTCGGGAATTTGGCTAGCCCTGTTACTTATCTGCTCAGCGTGCACACCAAACCCGACCAGCCCGCCACAGCCAGGCAAACTGACGATCGCCGTCATTCCGAAAGCAACCTCGCACGTGTTTTGGCAAAGCGTTCATGCGGGAGCGCAGAAAGCCGCAACCGAACTCGGAGTGGACATCGTCTGGCGTGGTCCCCTGCGCGAAGACGATCGCGACTCACAGGTCTCGGAAGTTGAAGGTTTCGTCAGCCGTGGCATATCGGGAATCGTGCTTGCGCCTTTGGATGAATCCGCGCTCGTAACGCCCGTGGCCAGCGCCGGCCGAAGCAAAATTCCGGTCGTGATCTTCGATTCGGGACTGAAAGGCGATGATTACATCAGCTTCGTCGCAACCGACAATCTCAAAGGCGGGCGACTCGCAGGCGAGCACCTCGCAAAACTGCTCAACGGCAAAGGGAAAGTTGCGGTATTGCGCTACGCCGAAGGAAGCAACAGCACGAGCCTCCGCGAACAGGGCTTTCTGGACGCGATGAAAGAGAATCCTGGAATCGAAGTGCTCAGTTCCAATCAGTATGCCGGCGCCGACGTCGAAGGCGCTTACAAGAAGAGCGAAGGTTTGCTCAGCCGCTTCAAGAGCCTTGACGGTGTTTTCTGTCCGAATGAATCGACTACTCTCGGGATGCTGCGTGCCCTGGAAGATAACGGCCGCGCCGGCCAGGTGCGTTTCATCGGTTTCGATTCGTCCGGCACCCTCGTAAAAGGCCTGCGCGACGGTCACATCGATGGTCTTGTGTTGCAGGATCCGGTGAAAATGGGATACCTCGGCGTCAAAACCATCGCGGCCCACATCCACGGAGAAAAGGTGGACAGGCGGATCGATACCGGCGTCACGCTGGTCACTCGAGAGAATCTCGATCAACCCGCAATGAAGGAGCTGGTCGAACCGGGTTTGGCGAAGGTGTCGGGGGACCGACGCTAAAAAATGGCTGAAGTAGCCAGCGCAATCCGGTTTGAAATGACCGGCATCTCGAAGTCGTTCGGCGCAACCGTCGCACTGAAGGATGTGGATTTCAAAGTCTGCACCGGTCAAGTCTGCGCGCTCGTCGGTCAAAATGGAGCCGGAAAGAGTACGTTGATGAGCATCCTGTCGGGCGCGGCGCAGCCGGATGCGGGCACGATGATGCTCGATGGCGTGTCTTACCGGCCTCGCAATCCGCTTGAAGCGCGTCGAGCGGGCGTCGCGATGATCTATCAGGAATTGTCGCTTGCGCCCGATCTCACCGTTGAGGAGAACATCATCCTTGGAATGGAACCCACTCACTACGGCGTCGTGAGGCGCAATGAAATGCGCGCCAAAGCTGAAGACGTTCTTCGGCGTCTACATCATTCCGAGATTTCTCCAACCATGCCAGCGGGCCGGCTTTCCGTGGCCGAGCAGCAGCTCGTTGAAATCGCGCGCGCTCTCGCCGTCGGCTGCCGCGTCCTCGTTCTAGACGAACCGACGAGCGGCATCGCGCGTGCCGATGTCGAGAGACTGTTTGAAATCATCGGCCGGCTTAAGGAACAAGGGCATGCTGTGGTTTACATTTCTCATTTCATCGATGAAGTGAAAGAAGTGGCGGATCGCTTTGTTGTTCTTCGCGACGGACGGAACGCCGGCGGCGGCGAAGTCCGATCCGCGACGCGCGCAGAAATCGTCGAGATGATGGTTGGCCGGTCGCTGGAAGAACTTTATCCGCGAACGCCGCGAAATCCCGGCGAAGCAATTCTTGATATTGCTCCCGGCATCACACTACGCCGCGGCGAGGTGCTCGGAATTGCCGGACTCATGGGTGCGGGGCGAACCCGATTACTTCGAACCCTGTTTGGACGGAACGCGGCGTGGAAATCCGGCGTGGGAATGGTCAGTGAGGATCGCAAAGGTGAAGGTCTCGCCACCGGCCTGAGCATAACGGACAATCTGACGTTGCCCCGATTGACCGCATGGGTGAGTCCGTTGAAGCAGAGCGCTGTGGCGCGGCGATGGATTCAGGCTTTGAACATCCATTGTCTTGACGATCGCCAGGAGATTTCCGATTTGTCGGGAGGCAATCAGCAAAAGGTTGCGTTGGCCCGGCTGCTTCATTGCGATGTGGATGTGCTTCTGCTCGACGAACCGACCCGCGGCATCGACGTGGGCAGCAAGGCGCAAATTTACGAATTGATCGACAAGCTCGTTGCCGGCGGAAAAGCGGTTTTGATCGTCAGCAGTTATTTTCCGGAACTCATCAGTATCTGCGATCGCATTGCCGTGATGCACCGCGGAAAGCTTGGCAGACCGCGGCCCGCATCGGATGTTGATGAACATCAGTTAATGATAGAGGCGACCAGTGGGAATGTTGATTGACACCCGCCCGACGCGCGCGAAGTGGCTGAACCGCTCCGGCCCCGTGCTGGGGTTGTTCCTGGCCTGCCTGATCTTCGGCATTCTTGTGGGGCCACAATTCTTCAGCACGGGCAACCTCGAGCTGATCGCGCGTCAAACTGCCATTGTGGCGGTTGCGGCGATCGGCATGACTGTCGTGATTGCTTCCGCAGGCATCGATTTGTCCGTCGGTTCGGTCGTTTCGTTGAGCACGGTCATCATCGCGTTGCTTCTTCGATCGGGCACTCCTCCGCTTGCGGCCGTCCTGGCGGCAGTAGCCGCCGGCGTGCTGTGCGGTGCGATCGTTGGTCTGCTTGTGACTCGCCTGCGCCTTTTGCCATTCATCGTCACGCTAGGAATGATGCTCGTGGTCCGCGGCGCGGCAAAAGGTCTGGCAGACGAGCAACGCGTGGAAGCGCCGATCACCTGGATCAACGATCTGCTTCGCTCGCCCACAGGAAGTCAGAGCTGGCTCCTGTTGCCATCCGGAGTCTGGATCATCATCGCGTTATCGCTGATGACCGGAGCAATGCTCGAATACACGCGATTCGGACGACACGTTTTCGCCATTGGCTCGAACGAGCGAACGGCGCGGCTTTGCGGCGTGCGCATCGACGCCTGCAAGCTGGCGGTTTATTCCATCGGCGCGGGCTTCGCGGGTCTTGCCGGCGTGATGCAATTCTCGAAGCTGTCTGTTGGCGATCCGACGGTTGCCGTCGGCCTCGAACTGGACGTGATTGCCGCCGTCATCATCGGTGGAGGCAGTCTTCTCGGCGGAAGGGGCTCGATATTCGGAACGTTAGTTGGCGCCACCATTATGGCCGTCATTCAGCTCGGTTCCTCTCAACGGGGATTGCCGAACTGGGTGCAGCAGATCGTTACCGGAGTCATCATCATTCTTGCCGTTGCCCTTGATCATTGGAGACAACACGCCCGTCACAATTTGTGATATATGCTGCCCGCCCTATGAAAGTGTTGCGTTTTTTCCTTCTTCCATTGTGCGTCTTGTGGATTGCTCCCAATTCCATTGCAAAAGACATCAACTACGAAACCGTGCATTTGGAAAAGCGGCTTCGTGCCGTAAAGATCACGGACAAGATAACGATCGATGGACGCCTTGACGAGCTCGTGTGGGCGGACGCTCCTCGGGCGACTGACTTTATTCAGAGAGAGCCCGACGAAGGCGAGTCGATCTCGGAACGAACAGAGGTTCGCGTTCTTTATGATAGCGACAATATTTACTTCGGTGTCGTTGCCACGGATTCCCAGGCCGGCCGCGTCATTATTTCTGAGCTGAAGAAGGACTTTACTGTCGAAACGGGCGACTCGATTCAGATCGTTCTCGATACATTTCACGATGAACGCAATGCGTATGAATTTATCGTCAATCCGGCGGGCGCGAAGTGGGACGCGCAGATTGCGAATGAAGGACGTGACGTCAATCAAAGTTGGGATGGCGTCTGGTTCGTGAAGACGCGTATCGGAGACGATGGGTGGACCGCTGAGATCGCGATCCCGTTCCGCACACTGAAGTTTCCACGCGCTCCTGTGCAAACGTGGGGAATGAACTTCCAGCGAACCATTCGCCGGCATAACGAAGAGAGTCTATGGGCCCCGGTTCCGCGAATTTATACCGTGCAACGAGTATCGCTGGCCGGTACGCTCGAGGGACTCGAAGGAATCGAGCCCGGTTCGAACATCAAGATTAAACCGTACCTCGTTTCGAGCCTTGGCCAAAACGGCGCCGCAAAATCTCACGACTACAATATCGACGGGGGATTCGACGTCAAGTATGGCATCACGACCGGCCTTACCTGGGACTTCACCTACAACACAGACTTCTCGCAGGTGGAAGCCGACGAGCAGCAGATCAACCTGAGCCGCTATAGCCTTCTCTTTCCCGAGAAGAGAGATTTCTTCCTGGAGAATTCAGGCATATTTCAGTTCGGTGTTCCCAATGCCACTCTCAACACAGGCACGACGGGCCAGAGCATCTTCACGCTATTGAATCCACGGCCAAACGCCATTCGG